>Ga0079044_1000321_pt1 | contig 12175 bp, 10 predicted proteins | sample ECH_Chost_MetaG_FD_76329 | JGI IMG/M metagenome (GOLD analysis project Ga0079044, IMG submission 76329) | Hot spring microbial mat communities from Yellowstone National Park, Wyoming, USA - ECH_C host_MetaG | ecosystem: Environmental > Aquatic > Thermal springs > Hot (42-90C) > Microbial mats ... | reverse complement strand
TTAAGCTCCTTAGCAACCTCCAACTCAACAGCAACAGCCCTACGCAACATCCACAAGGAAAAACACCCATTTAAAAAACCCAACCCCACCCTAAAGGACGAGACTTAACCATTATTGTCATAGGGTCCATCAATTGGGGACCTTCACTTCAACTCATGGTGCCCCTAATTGGAATGCCTATTCGCTACTGTTAGGTGCTAGCAGTGGTGGCTTTTACAGTTTCTTACCCATGCCGTTTGAAAAAGCCAGGATAGAAATAGAGAACCTGGGTGTAGAGGAGGTTAGTAGTCTTTATTATATTATATAATTGGTTACTACACTGGGGTTGATGTTTCCGAAATGGGTAGGTTTCATGCAGTTTGGCGGCGGGAGAGGCAGGTAAAACCAGGTGAATCCTACATGATTTTGAAGGCTAAAGGGCGGGGTCATTATGTTGGTGTTTACCTGTATATGAGGGGACTTAGCCTTAAAAACCCACCAGCCGGTGGTTTGGGCTTCCTTGAGGGGAACGTGAGAATTGAGGCTGATGGTGAAGTTGCCTATCAGGCAACCGGCACTGAAGACTACTTCCTTTCTGGCTGGTACTTCTCCGGCGGCCCTTACACGGCGCCATTCCACGGTTTAATACATAAGAGTGATGAGAACCATGAAATCGCGGCCTACAGGTTCCATATATTGGATCCAATCCCCTTCAGGGAATCGCTAACCATCACCACCCCACATGGTGAGTGGAATGAGGTTGAGGCTGACTACAGCAGTGTGGCGTATTGGTATGACCCCCTTCCCGCCTTAGGGAGGCGGGGTTTCACTGCGGGGGTCTCGGGCGTTACCCCTCTTTGGGGGTTATTAAACACCCTAGTAAAGCTGGGTTTAAAAACCTAACCCACGTAGTGGGGCGACCCCGCCATGAATGGCGAGGTTTGCCGTCAATTATCAATTGGAGCCTCACATAAGCTTCTATAGGCTTAGGGAAGGGGATCTTTACTAGCTAATTGTGGGGGAATTTAACTCAAGACCTTAAATGAGCCCTAATCACTTCAGTGATGTCAATGACCTTAACCTTACCTTCAACACCCTTAACTCTGGCCGCGTCGTTAAGCATTGCATTGCAGAATGGGCACAGCGTTACTATTGCCTGGGCCCCCGTTTCCATGAGTTGCCCAAGCCTAATGTGGCTTATCCTCCTCTCCTCAGGGACGTCATACCAGTAGTTGGCTCCACCTGCACCGCAGCAGAACGTCTGAGCCCCATGGTATTTAACTTCCCTCAACTTACCAATCCTGTTGATTAAAACCCTCTGCGGCTCAACAACACCATTGTACCTGGCTAGGTAGCAGGGATCATGGATCGTGAACACGATGTTGCCCATTGACACCTTGACAACACCCTTCTCCACTAACCCCCTTAGGAACTCCACGTGGTGGTAAACCTCCACGCCCCTCATCCAGGGGTCAACCTTGGCGTAGTCGTTCTTGAAGGTGTTGTACCCATGGGGGCATATTGTTATTATCCTCCTCACCCCATACTTCCTGAACAGTTCTATGTTCCTCAAGGCAATCTCCTGGAACCTACCCTCCTCACCAAGCCTCCTAGCAGGGTCCCCGCAGCAGGTCTCCTCATCACCCAGGATGGCTACCTTATCCAGTAGCCCAGCCTCCCTCAAGACCTCGATTAGTGCCTTCACAATCTCCCTGGCCCTACTATCGAAGCTACCCATGCAGCCAACCCAAAGTAGGTACTGGAAGCCTGGGTTTTCCTCAACTGTCTTAACCCCAAGCTCCCTCAACCATTCATGCCTACCGTAGTTGGGTGTCCCCATTGTGTTCCCGTACTGCGATAGGTTAAGTAGTAGGTTTGACTTCTTCTGGTCAAGCCTACCAAGCTCAACCAGCCTCCTCCTCAGGTCGATTATTATGTCTACGTGCCTAACCCCCACTGGGCAATTGTACGTGCATGCGCCGCATGTGGTGCAGGCCCAAAGCTCATCATCACCAACGACGTCAAGTGGATTTGAGCCAGGGCCCGTGGTGCCCTTGAGCATGGCTAGCTTCCTAACAAGGACCCTAGGTGACAGTGGCCTACCGGCTGCTGTGGCTGGGCACGACTCCTCGCAGGCACCTATCTCAACGCATGCATCCAGGCTGAGTGTCTCATACCTATCAAGCTCGCTTAACCTACTAACCCCCATGCTCACCTGGGATGCGTCAACCCTACCCTCAATAACGTCCTTAATGTTGAAGGGCATTCTAATGTCATGGAGTGCCCTGTCGAAGTCGGCGTACAGGTTAACCTCGGGTCTTACGTAGAATATTGCTACAAGCATGTAATCCACGGTGGCTACGGTCAACTTCACGTTCAGGTAAAGCAACCCAGGCAGTATTGAAGTGGCCAGGGTGGTTGCCGTCAACGCTATTACGCCCATTAAAACGCCCTGAAGCCTAATCGACCTACCCCTAAACTCACCGCTAACGTTAAGCTTCCCGTGAACCCTAAGGGACCTGGCCAGGACCTGAACCCTCCACGCAAAGGCGCCAATGAGACCCACTATTAATGGCGACGCTACCCCGAACATGACATAGTGGGCTAGTTGGCTTCGGTAAACCCAAGGGTATATTAACGTGTAGAGTATTGACAAGGACACTGCGCCTAGGATGGCTAGGTGCATAGCCCCAACAACGCTCTTCCTGATGCTCTTAACCTCATGCGCAATAAACGTAATGAACCTTTTTACGCTTATTGGCGCACCGCTACCTAAGGCCTCCTTAACTAGCCTAGTGATTATCACCGCTATTAAACTGACGTTGGTTGCGTATAGGACGTATGCCAATAACAACCCTTGGTTAATCACCCTTAAGCACCTCTGCATTCACCTCTTCAAAATGTCCCTCAGCCTCTTGGTTAAGGCTGGGATGAAGCTGTAGAGGTCCTCCACAACACCGTAGTCGCAGTTCCTGAAGAAGGGGGCATTTGGGTCGTTGTTAATGACTACCACGGTCCTGGATTCCATCATGCCCGCAAGGTGCTGCGGCTGCCCACTTATGCCAATGGCTATGTATAACCTTGGCCTAACCCTACGTCCACTTAACCCAATCCAATGATCCTCACTAAGCCACTTAAGGTCAGCGGCTATGGGCCTTGAGCACCCCACCTCAGCCCCCAGGACCTCGGCTAGTTCGAAGGCTAGTTTCAAATCCTCCCGTCTCCTAAACCCCCTACCAACGGCCACTATGAGCTCAGCATCCTCAATCCTAGCTCCACCCTTCGCCTTACCTTCCGTTGAAACGACTTTAACCACGTTAACCACCTTAGGCTGGAGTGGCTCAATTGATGCGTTGACAGGGTTCTCACTTGGCTTAAACCTGGCGGGCGGTGCCATTAGTAATACCCTACCGGTCACCTTAACCGTAACCTGCGCCCTATTACCAATACTGTTTAACACCACCTCAAGTTCATCATCAATTGGCTTAACATCTATCACATCAGTTAGGAGGGGTATTGATAACCTCTGCGCAGCCATGGGTGCAGCCGTCCTGTAGAACCTATTCACAGGTGTGATGATGATGGAGTAGCTCCCCCTATTGACTAGGTCTGTCAGGGTTTCGGAGAATGAATATTCATCGATGCCGGTGGTTAATTGGTAAACCCTGGATACGCCATACCTACCCAACTGCGCCGCATCATCCTGCCCAGTGAGTAGGTAATGCACATCCTGCCCCCTAAACCTCTGCGCCAGGCCCACTAAGCCAATGTCGCCTATGGAGCCAACCACGAGCACCCCCATGGCTATCACCTAGGCGTCAAAAGCCCCTCCTGGATTAAAGCCTGCACAAGCCTATCAGCCTTCTCGTCAACAGTCCCCTCCCTGATTACCACACCCCTCCTCTTAACCTGCATTGGCATCACTGACTCAACCTTAATAGTAGGCTTCAATGTTAAGCCTAGGTCGGCTAGGGTTAGCTTACTTATGGGCTTCCTCATGGCTGCCCTAATCTGGAGCAGTGTCGGTATCCTGGGTGTGTTAATCTCCCTCGTAACCGTGACTAGGGCTGGTAGGGGGGCTTCCACAGTTTGCACAGCGTCCTCAAGGTCCCTCTTAGCCACAACCCTACTGCCCTCAACCCTCAACTCCCTAACGTAGGTGACCACGGGTATGCCTAACTCAGCCGCAACCCTGGGGCCAACCTGCCCCGTGTAGCCATCCACGGTGGCCTCACCTGCAATGACAAGGTCATATTTGCCCAACCGCCTTATGACGGATGCTATCACCTTAGCTGTCGCCAACTGGTCACTGCCGATTAAGGCTTCATCAGCCACTAGGTACGCGTCGTCAGCCCCCATTGCCAACACCTCCCTGAGGAGCCCCTCAGCCTCCTGCAGCCTCCTCTGTACTGGACCATACTTAAGGATCGAGACCACGTGAACCAAGCCACCAACCCTCTCCCTAACCCTAACAGCCTCCTCAACGGCATTCCTATCAATGTCACTCACCTTAAGCGGCGTCGACTCAACGTCAACCTTACCCTCACTAACCCTCAACTGCCCAGTATCCAGAGCCAGCTTTACAAGAACCACCACATCCATACGGCGTGGCCATATTGCATATTTTTAAATATAACCTATTATATAATGTATGTATATCACCACCACATTATATATTTACCCATAAAGTATACCGGTAACATCAATGAGGAGACCATTCTAAATTTAAACACTATAAAGACTAGCCAATCAACTACTCATCAATGCAATCAACCCCACAGTCATCCTCAGTCTCATTCTTAAAGGCCATGGTGTTAGGTAGTATATTGTTTTGAATGATGCTACCTAACACCTCAATAATTTAGCGCGGAATGATAAGCACTTAACACATTCCCTGCTCACACTAAGGCCCCAGCATGAATTCCAGGGAATATGCAACATACCCTACGAAATTAGGTGTTAGGTAGAATAATCTAAACATTATTCTACCTAACACCTTAATAGAAGGCTAAGAAGCTAGCCTACCCTCTTAAACTAAGAAACATCAACCTAAAACCTCACCGTCTCTCTGGAGGCGGCGAGCCTTGTCGTTAATTTTATTAATTTGGTGCAGGTGTCTCGAAGCGATGCTGCCTTAACTGTGAATATACCCATTGTTATTACTAAATTACCTTCTTACTGCTAAATTATTCCTTGAGTGTAGTTAATTAATTTATTTTTGCCATAAAGCCCGTTTCATGCGGCGCCATTATGCCTGGCTTAGGCGTTTTACCCACTCGATTGTCTTCTCGGCCAGGTACTTTACGTCCTTCTCCACATCGTTTAGGTTCGTGTATCGGCTCACTATGCCCTCTGGGTCTAGGCCGTTGTATTGGAATTCGTAATGCCATGTCTGTTAGGTGAATTAATTCCTTACCGTAAACCTCCTCAAGCATCGACGCCACCTCCCTCAGCCTAGTGGTTGGCATTAGTGCTATTATGAGGTCTGCCCTAGACCTAACCTTACCAGTCCTATCCCTAACCATGCCCGTATAATGCCTAGCGATTAATTCCCTGTTCTTCGCCGCGGCAGCCGATATCATGGCCTTCCAGGCTTGAAAGACTTTCCCCGAGGCATTCCTATGAAGACCTTGATCAAGGAATTTGAGGGCTAACTCCGCCTCCTGCACCGCCTCCTCAAGCCTAAGCTTTATGTACTGTGAGGTGTCCAGCCATGGAGGTGTATGGGTTAGAGCCACGTACCTCAATCATCATGGGGAGTTTTAAACCTTAGAGGCGCCTTTAGGAGTTGTTCATTAACAATCCCATAAATCCAAGCAAAGAAATAGAGAAACCACCTAGCTCAAGAGAGCCTAATCTCCAAAATAGAGCAGGGTTGGTTCTTTTATATCTTAGGCTTGACTGGTATGGGAGTGAGTTTATTAACAGGGGTGTTAATAATTAACAGGGGTGTGAATTAATGCTCTTCGATCAGGGTCCGAAGGAGAGTAGGGCTGATTTGTTTGGAAGGGATGAGGAGTTAGGTGAGGTGGATCGTTTCCTTAAGGGTCCATCTAGGTTGTTGGTGATTTACGGCATTAGGCGTATTGGCAAAACCTCAGTGCTTAAGGCCGCCCTCAATGAGTCTAACATTCCATACTGCTACATTGATGCTAAGGGTCTTGAAGGTGATTTATCGGTTAGAAGGCTGTATGGGTTGATTTCAAGGTGTTTGGGTGAGGTTGGGGTTAGGTTTAGGCTTGAGAGTGTTTTGCGTAGTGTTGCCAGGTCTTTGCGTGGTGTTCATGTTTTTGGTAGTGGTGTTGATTTCTCCATTGATGTTGAGTGGAATAGAGTCTATCTAACCGATCTGCTAGGTAAGATTTCGGATAATGTGGATAAGTTCGTTCTAGCTATTGATGAGGCCCAGTGGCTTAGGTTACTTAGGGGCCATGGTAAGGTGAACATGGCTCTCGTGCTAGCCTACGTCTATGATAACCTAAGCAACATAAAGGTCATCTTAACCGGTTCCGAGGTTGGTCTCCTCCACGATTTCATAGGCTTTAATAACCCAAGGTCACCGTTGTACGGTAGGGTTATGGATGAGTTAACCCTCAAGCCCTTCGATAGGAACAGGTCCATGGAGTTTTTGAGACTTGGCTTTAGGCAGTGCGGTGTTGATGTTGGTGAGGATGAGATAGCAGAGGTTGTTGATAGGCTTGATGGTGTTGTTGGTTGGCTAACGTACTACGGCTACATGAGAGCCATAAAGGGCGTTAAACCAGTGGAGATCTACAACGAGGCCCTTGCACTAATCAATAATGAGTTGAAATCACTCCTGGGCAGATCTAGGTATTACGAACTCATCCTCGAGGCCCTCGCCAGAGGTAGGTCCAGGTTTAGTGAGGTTAGGGATTACGTCTCCACTAGGCTTGGTAGGTATGTTCAACCCACGGAGGTGAGTAGATCCCTAAACAACCTGGTTAAGCTCGGCGTGGTAAGGAGAAGTAGCCATGGTGTCTACGAGGTAGTGGACCCCATGGTTAAGGCTATGTTTGGCCAACAGGTTAAGTAGCCAACCGCCATACATGGCTTAAAGTTCCTAGCAGTGAATACGCCATCCCATGCATGAATTACCCCATCAGCTTAACCATACTGGGATTTGGTTGCCTAGTAGAGGAGGAGTCTCCTCCCCCTAAGCCTACCGGTAACCGGATCCATCTTAAGCTTAAGGACCTCAAGCGTTGTCACGCCTACGAGGACCTTTTATCAATATATCAAAGATCACCACGGGTACGATCTCAGACTTACCCTCAACATCAATAAATGCTCTGGATCCATCAACCTCAACTACCCCTACACCTGTCTCAATCACCGTTAAAGTTGCTTCAGTGTCCATAAGGGCCTTAACCTCAATAACCCTTGACGCATCCTCACTACCTACCCTTGCCATTACCTAAACGTAACCCATCAGGTATAGGTGAGTCTCCACCTTTTTAAAGTGGAGGTAATGTTAGGCAATAGGTGCAGTGGGTATGGTTTATAGGCTCAGTGGCTCGCCTTAATGCGTAATGCCGGTGTACTCATGGACATTAAGGACCTATGAAGTGGGCAGAGGCTTGCTTAAACTACCTAACGTCAGGGAGAGCCCACTCTACATTAAGCTTGGTGATAACATATGGAGGAGGGCTAGGAGGGAACTCGACGTATACGCAGGTAATGTGCCTAGCCACCCAGGCCAACACACATACTGCCCTAGGTGCGGCGCGGTGCTTATCAAGAGGTCTGGGGATAGGGTCATTGACGTTAGGTTTAATGGTTTAAAGTGCCCCAGGTGCGGCTATGAGGTTAAGATAAGGGGCTTCATAGGCAAGTACGGTAACCTGTACAGAAGATTCATCTGAAAACAGTGAATGTTAACTCCCCTGAAATACCAGTTACAATTCCTCTATCAGGTACTATGTTACCACCAGTATCGTTAATTGGTTATAACCCCTTCCCCACCCTGTAAGGTGGGGTTTTCACCGTGGGAGTCTTGGTTGTTGCCCTCTTTGGGGCTACTGAATACCCTGCCTAGTGTTAGTTATAAAATCCACTGCCATTAAACCTACACAGTGGGGTAACTCAGCCATAAAGAGCGAGATTTATTGTTTGTTTTATCACAGGTTCAAATGGTTCGTATTAATTCGTGGTGGTATGTAATGTAGGTGGGCTATAGTCTCTGTAATGTTTAAATAGCTATAAAGCTGTAGTTACCCACCCATGAGTGTTTCCATTAGGAGGGTTGCAGTGTTGGGCGCGGGTACCATGGGTCATGGGATTGCTGAGGTCTTCGCTATGGCTGGTTTTGAGGTTAGGCTCATGGACATATCCGATGAGATACTTAAGAATGCGCTTAGTAGAATTAGGGATAGCCTTGAACGGTTGGGTAAGAGGGGTGAGTTGAGGGAGGGTGTCGACTCCATAATGGCTAGGATAACCACGACAACTAACCTAGCCGCGGCAGTTAGTGATGTTGATCTGCTTGTTGAGGCCGTTCCGGAGAATGCGGAGTTGAAGAGGAGGGTTTTTAGGGAGGCTGATGAACATGCCCCACCCCACGCCATATTCACCTCAAACACGAGCACGATACCCATAACCGAACTCTCTGGGGCTACCAATAGGGGGAGTAGGTTCATTGGCATGCACTTCATGAATCCACCACCGTTGATGAAGCTTGTCGAGGTGGTGAGGGGTAGGTACACCAGCGATGAGACGGTTAACACCGTGGTTCAACTTGTTAAGGCTCTTGGCAAGGAACCAGTGGTTGTTAGTAGGGATGTGCCTGGCTTCATAGTTAACAGGGTCCTATTCAGGGTAATCCTCGAGGCCTGTAGGGAGGTGAACCAGGAGGGTGTTAAGGTTGTTGACTTGGATGCCATGGCTAGGAACGTGCTCGGCCTACCCATGGGCCCCTTCGAGCTCCTCGACTACATAGGCCTAGACACAAGCCTATTCATAGTCAAGTCGATGATTGAGAGGGGGTTTAAGGCGCACCCATGCCCATTATTAGAGGACCTTGTTAACAGGGGAAGGCTTGGCGTTAAGTCGGCTGAGGGCTTCTATAAGTACCCTGCCCCGGGGCAGTACTCAAGGCCAAGGATGATGCCGGACCAGGGCCTTGACCTAGACCCAGTTAGGCTAATGTCACCTGCAGTTAATGAATTGGCTTGGTTAATTAGGGAGGGTGTTGCCACGGTGGATGATGTGGATAAGGCGGTGAAGCTGGGTCTCAACTACCCATGGGGCCTATCGGACTTCGCCGATGAGGCAGGTATTGATAACATCGTCGACGCCTTAAACAACCTTAGGGAGGCCAGCGGTTGGGGTGAGTATGAACCTGACCAGTTGCTTTTAGACTATGTTAAGTCGGGTAGGTTGGGTAGGAGGGTTGGGAGGGGGTTTAGGGATTACCCTGAGGTTGAGGAGAGGAGGCTTGAGGAAATTGTCCTAAGGATTGACCCACCGGCAGCCTGGATTGTGCTCAATAAGCCTGACAAGCTCAACACGCTAACACCCAGGATGGCCGATGAAATAGTGAACGCCCTTAGGACCGTTGAGGAGGATCCGAGGGTTAGGGTCGTGGTAATAACAGGTAGTGGCAGGGCCTTTTCCGCCGGTGCTGACGTGAACCAGTTCCGTGGTGCATCATCAATGCAGATGTTCAAGGTAATGAGGCATTACCACTCCATGACCCTGGAGATCGAGTACTACACTAAACCCGTGATAGCGGCGTTAAACGGCTACACCCTAGGTGGTGGCCTGGAGTTGGCCATGGCCTGCGACCTCAGGATAGCCTCAGATGATGTAGTAATTGGGCAACCCGAGGTTAACCTAGGCCTAATACCGGGCGCTGGGGGTACGCAGAGGTTGACTAGGTTAGCCGGCCCAGGCGTCAGCAAGGAGATGATACTGATGGGTATTCAGATAGGCGCCAGGAGGGCCCTTGAGTATGGGGTTGTTAATAGGGTTGTACCTAGGCACACCCTTGAGTATGAGGTTAGGAGGTGGGTCAATGAACTGGCCTCTAAGCCGCCGCTGGCGCTTATGTTGGCTAAGTACGCCATTAACTACGGCGCCGAGTCACCCATATGGAGCGCCCTTAATAATGAGGCATCACTGTTCGGGGTAGCTATATCCACTAAGGATGCTCAGGAGGGTGTAGGGGCATTCCTGGAGAAGAGGAGGCCCAGGTTTACGGGGGAGTAGCTGCATGCTATCCACGTTGCCGTGGGCTACTATACTTTTATTACCCAATCCGGCTAGCCTACAATGGACTTCGAGTTGAGTAGGGAGGAGGCCCTGTTTAGGGATTCGGTCAGGGAGGTTGGTGAGCGTTACGTTAAGCCGCATTGGGTTGAGTTGGATGAGGGTAGGTACCCTATACTTGAGGTTGCCTCTAAGCTGGCTGAGCATGGCTTGGTTGGGTTAACCCTAAGCTCAAGGTATGGCGGCCCAGATGGAACATTCCTAATGGCCTCCATAGCCGCCGAGGAGTTGGCATACGCAGACCCAAGCCTAGCAGTACCAGTCTACTTCCTCCTGGAGGCTGCGTGGCCATTCATAGTGCAGAGGTACGCCAGGGAAAGCGTCAAGGAGGAGGTTCTACCGAGACTTACAAGGGGGGAGGCTTGGGTAGGCATAGCCTCCACGGAACCCCAGGGGGGTAGTGATGTGGCTGGTGAGAGGACTGAGGCTAGGCTTGTGGATGGTAGGTGGTTGTTGACTGGTGAGAAGAACATGGTGACTGGCGTATCAATAGCCCTCGCCTTACCCTACGGTGGGGGCTTCGTAACCGTGACCAGGACTGGGTCTGTTGAGGCTAAGCATAGGTCAATAACAACGATGCTGTTCATGGTTAAGAGGAATGGAACGGTGAATACGGGCTTTGAGACTAGGGATTATGAGGAGTGGGGTAGGAGGGGCATACCCACCAGTTACCTGAGGCTTAACAACGCCCCAGTTGACCCAGACTTCGTTCTGGGCGAGGTTAATGGGGGCTTCAAGGTGGTCATGGAGGGCTTCGATGTAGCCAGGATACTAATCGGCGCAGCGGCCATTGGGGCCGCACGTTGGATGCTTGAGCAGAGTAGAGAGTGGATTAGGGGTAGGGTAGTGTTCGGTAAACCAATATCCTCATACCAGTCAGTCAGCTTTAAGTACGCCGAACTAAGCGCTAGACTTGAGGCTGCTAGGCTGATGGTCTACAAGGCAGCCTGGCTGGCGGACAGGTTCTATAGGGGTGAGGGTTCGGTCTCAATAATGGATATAGCCAATGCAAGCGCCATGGCCAAGATGCTTACCGTGGAGTTAGCAGTGGAGACTGGTCTCGAGGCGGTGAAGTGGTTCGGCGGTGTCAGCTACTTTAAGGAGACTCCGGTAATGAGGGCGCTACTTGGGGTGTTGAGCTACTACGTCGGCGCTGAGGGTACCCAAAACATAATGAGGCTTATAGTGGCTAGGAGCCTGCTGGGTAGGGAGGTTGAGTAGCCTGTGAAAACCGTGTTTGACCTTTAAAGACAAGGAGCATTTAATTGCGCAATGCATTGATAACGCATCACAGCCTTACTGCTGCCCCGGCTTAGCCTGGGGCTTCTTCTTAGCCTTAAGTGACTCCTCAATCCACTCCAACTTACCTAGGAAGGGCTGCCTCATCGTCATTGACACGTTTAACCTGACCCCATTGGCCGTGGACACGTAGCTAACGCCAACTATCCTAGCCCTAACCACATCACCCCTCCCAACCCTCTTCTGCCTATTCTTCTCACCCATGAAGACCCCGCTCTGCCTATCGAAAAGGACAACGTTCTCATCCATAACCTGCGACCTATGCACAAAAGCCGTTAAGGCCCCAACCCTGACATGTGCCCCATACTCCTTAACATCAACCACATCACCCTCAACCACCTCGTTGATCAGTGGCACGAAGACTAACGCCTTGAAGGAGACCTTGTGGTATGTTGCCCCATCACCGTACACTATCACGCCCCTCTTATCAACCTTAATATCAAACACGGTTATGAAGACGCCCAGCTCCCTATCCACCCTACCCTCATAACTGGTCCTCAACTGCTCGTAGGCTATCTTCTCAATGGGTTCACTGAAGGCCGACGGGGGAACCCTAATGTAGTCCTCAACGGTAATTACCCTAAACACACCCCTACATTTATTAAGCTTA
>Ga0079044_1000284_pt1 | contig 13072 bp, 12 predicted proteins | sample ECH_Chost_MetaG_FD_76329 | JGI IMG/M metagenome (GOLD analysis project Ga0079044, IMG submission 76329) | Hot spring microbial mat communities from Yellowstone National Park, Wyoming, USA - ECH_C host_MetaG | ecosystem: Environmental > Aquatic > Thermal springs > Hot (42-90C) > Microbial mats ... | reverse complement strand
AAGAATTTTTAAATCAGTACCTACTTTTTTTTTCTTGGAATTATACAAACAAAGAATTGATGATGCAATTGGAAAAAATCAAGTAAAAGTATTGAATGGCAGATATATTGAAGCCATGACAACAATCTTTCTAAATAATACCCAGGATAAGGAATTTATTAGTAGGACTATGAATAAGAATCCAATTGTTCTATTACACGGCTCCTGGGGTCCACAAAAGAATCTTGAGCTGGGACTAAAAACATTGAGAAAGTTGAAGGAAAACGGTTTCAATTTTTTCGTTATAGTTTCTGGGGGAATAAATCATCACTTTCCAGAATATGAAAAGGAATTCTATGATATTCTAAATGAATATAAGGATGTGGTCGGTGAATATCTTGGCAGGGTACCAGAAAAGGGAATAATGGAGCTTTTCCTGCGATCCGATGTGGTCCTATTGCCTTATAATACTCCTGGCGGGCATTCTGGTGTTCTGGAGCAGGCTATTTTTTTTGAGGTACCCACTGTTGCAATTGACTTTCCTGAGTACAGGGAACAAGTGACTGGGGTAAAAAATGTTACACTTGTAACTCCCGAAAATTTTTATGATGCCGTACGGAATAATCTTCTAACCGCACCAAGAAAGGACAAGTTATTCCTGAGGGAGAAATTAGATTTTGCAATGAGAAACGTAAGGTTATTATTAGAATAAATAAGCCACATGATTAATAAAATTATTCATTTCATCTACTATCAAAGAAAAAATCCCTGTCTTAATCTACTAAGAGGTATTAAGGTGCCCTATTCATTGCTCATAGACCTTTTCAATTATAGCGTTCAGCGCTTCAAACTGCCTTTCAGAAGAAAATATCTTTGATCGTTCCAAACCTTTACGAACCAGCTCAGCTTTTAAAGAATCATTTTCTGTTATTTCCAATATGGAATCACGCATAAATTCTAGATCGAAAGGATCGCATACGATACCAGCATCCCCCACCACCTCTGGTAGAGAAGCTCTATCTGACGTTATTACCGGTATACCAGAGGCCATTGCCTCCAAAACAGGTATTCCGAACCCCTCAAATAGAGATGGGAATATGAAAATGTCTGAACCCCTGTATAAATTTGCAAGCATATCTGAATCAACATTTCCAAGAAATATCACCCTCTTACCAAGATTTAGCTCACTCACCAATTTGATAATGCCAAAATTCCTGCCGACTCTAATAAGCTTATAGTTATCAGGCAATAATTTAAGCAGCCTAATCACAGTCTCAATATTTTTATTTGGCTGGTCCCCAGCGACGCTCAATAGAATTTTTTCATTTTCACCTATATTCAATATATCCCTTATTTTAGATTCTCCAGGGTGGAATATGCTTGAATCAAAATACGGGTAAACCACCTTTATTTTATCTTTATCAATCTGCAGGCGCCTCGTAAATTCTTTCTTTGTAAATTCAGAATTAGTTATTATAAATTTAGATTTATTAAATAAATTATACATCTTCTTCATATATAATTGCTCAATGGTTGATCTCCCTTTATGATTAAGGAAATAAAGGTCGTGACCAACAACAACTGTGTTGTGATAATAGTCTGTAAGGGGTAGCAAAGTTGGCCCGGAAAGTATCTGGATGTCACCATCGAGTCCTTTAAATGATCTCCAATTCTTCCCTATCAAAAAATTTGCTCCCAGTTTTAAGTTATAAATGAAACTATATTTTGGATTGAGAAATGAAAAGAGACCCTCTTTAATAACCGCCCCAGGAGGGAGGGAATTGATATCACTCTGCAGGGAGAAATGATAAAATTTACTATCATACCCGTGAATTCTGAGATTTTCATAAATCTTAACGATATGCGTGTAAGTACCTGAAAAAATATGCTGATCGTTAATTATATCTATGCTCAGTGATTTCATTTGAAATTACCTTTCATTTTTTTGGGACATTCTCTTCGCTTCTGATTTTTATCATCTTTAATGCTATTTAGATACTCGAGATGAAGACGTAATGAAATCTCCTTGGAAAAGTTATTGTAGTAGTAATCCCTCGCACCTCTTGAAAGCTTCTCTCGCAACCCTCTGTCCTGTGCAAGTAATTTAATTTTTTCAACAAATTGTGCCGGATCATCCTCTACTAGCACATGCTCACCGTTCTCAAGCCCTGGAAACTCGTCAGCTATTACAGATGTTGTTATGATTGGCTTTGCTTTTGATAGCGCTTCTGCCATCTTAGTCTGAAGACCGCTACCCGATATTAAAGGTAAAATAACGATTGAACTCCTCTCAAAAAGATCTTCGAATCTGTCCTTTTCAAGGAATCCTGTAAATTTCAAATTATCAGGGATGTCAATAGTGGAAATAAAATCAGGTACGAATCCTGTAATAAAAAATTGCACATCTTTGACTTTTCTAGCTGCAGCAAGTATGAATCTACAGGCTATTTGCGCGGCAAGAGAGTTGCCTGAAAAGAAGAGTGCAATCCTGTTGTCGCTTACCTTCGCAACTTCTGTATTGAAATCAAGAAGTGGTGGTATGTATTGAACCTTCAGTCCAGGTACATTTTCTAGCATTTTTCTATCAACTTGGCTTATGACGATCACATTCCTAGAAGCTAATGAAGAAACACAAAACTTAAAGACAATTCTCCTCATAACTCTGTAAAGAAACTTAAACGGTTTCATGGATACAGGAGAGAACAATCCGATGTATCTTATCCAATCATCAATGTTTGAAAGGTAGTGTGGAAGACCACCAACAATTGCGAGTTCCACTACATGAGTGCTCTGGCGTTTTTTCAAAAATTTTGGTATTTTGTTATTGTTGTATGAAACCCTGATTGCAACATCAAACCCCTCTTTAATTATATTAAGCACATTACTTACAGAGGGCCCTTTTTTTCTTTGCAGAAAAATTATATAGTGAAAACCAAGGTAGGCCAAGGTGTCTATAAGGAATCCCAGATGTTTTCCCCTATTCACTAAATTGTGCTTTTTCCTACCGTTACCAAAGTGCACAATGGTAAGATTCCCTTCATTGACTGTCTTCGACTCTCCTTCGCCCCATGTAATGACATAGACTATATTCGCTTCCGAGAGAATTTTTGCCGTTGTGTATATGTGTTGATCCGCTCCCGGCCTCTTTTCGAATATGCTTGAATGATATAATATAAGTATCCTCGTTGCCATCACCCCGTTGCTGATATTTAGTTGCTGCTATGTGTTTCTTTCATAATTATAATCAACTTCCTATATTATGTTTCTTTTTGATTAGGTAGATTCAACTAATATATTCTTTCATTATGGAATTTATGATTGAATTTGCTTTTCTTACTTTTTTAGGCTCAATATTCAGTTCTATATGAATTCTTCCCATTCTACTTTTTTGCTCCAAAAACTCCACGCAGATGCCCTACATACTGAATTCAGGATACAAAATCAATCGTAACGTTCCTTTGCACCGTTATCCAACAAATAAGGCAACTTATCAGAATCCCACAGGGAAGCAGGTTTAAAAACATTAAACGAATTAGGTCTTGTGGGTAGAGAGGAAATGGGCTTGAAAGTATCGATTTTCACTGGTTCTAGAATCACATATTTTGGGGGAGGCGAGAGATATGCTATCGACCTTGGCAATGAGTTAGTTAGGAGAGGATTCAAGGTTATCGTATTCACGCAGTTGGATGATAGCAACTCAAATTTGCCCTTAAGCGAAATTGAAAAAATGTGTAATTTTGAGATTGTCAGATATAATATATTACCGTTTATTCGTTCTCCCACAGTCCCTGTTCCTAACAAAATGCTATTTTCAAAGCTGAAGGACACCAATATTGTGTATAACATGGACGATTCCCTCTTTACCACATTTCTACTTATCATTTTTTCACGTGTCAATCACATACGATATATCAGTGGAATGCACATCCCAAGATCATTTATGTTTGGTTTTGAAGCGAGTACTCATCCATATTTGAAATCCATATGGCGAATATATAAATACTTCCTGAGAGCCTTATACAAGGGCTTTATTGATAATGTACATATATTGAATAAGGAACAGATGAAAGACCTCGATTCTCTAAAATATTCTGGGAAAATATACTTCATACCCAATTACATTAATGACAAAAGAGAAAAAGTAGAAGTGAATAAAAATGACTTTATAGTACTTTTTACAGCTAACATAAATATAAAAATTAAGGGAGTAGACCTTCTTTGCGATATAGTTGAAAGAACACTTCTTAAAGGGAAGGATATAAAATTCAAGATAACAGGGCAATCAGGTGATGGGGTAGATCTCGTAGATAGACTCGTAAAGAAATATCCAAACAATGTCTTATATTTAGGATTTATTTCAGACAAGGAATTAAAAGATTTGCTAAGAACGGCTTCACTTTTCATCCTGACAAGCAGATTCGAAGCATTCCCTCTGTCGGTTCTAAGAGCCCAGGCCTTTGGGCTTCCTGTTGTAGCTTTTAACATAACAGGACCAAATGAAATTATAGTTAGGGACATAACTGGAAAATTAATTGAACCGTATGACACGGCCAAGTTTTCGGAAGCGATACTTACGTACTATCATATTTGGAGAGAGGATGTTTTACTTTATTCAAAAATAAAGGAAGATATCCAGAATTTTGCTTATGAGAAATTCGGAAAAGAGAAAACAATTAAAGAATTAATTTCTATGCTGACTGGAGAAACTCTGACATAAGATTAAAATCCAATGATTATAAAGCGCCAATATCGGAAATTATTAATTATGGTTTAAAGCTATACTATGATATGCAGGAAAAAGAAGTTAATGAGATAGCTGATTTCAACGATCGCCTAAAGCAGATAGATTCAGCCAAAAGGACTCTGGAGAGCGAATTGGAAGGACATAGATATGAAATCATTAATCACGGAATTCTATATTATGTTATGAGAAAGATAAAACAATTTCTCGGCAATAATATCAATAGTGTTTTGAATGCAGAGGGGACTTAGGTATTGATTTAATACTTTTGCGAGAGAATGGAATAAATATGGAAAACGCATATTCGCTGGATCTCTTTCTGCCACGGTATCAAAACGATTCTCCAAAATATGTAAAATGCAGTATATATAATCTTACTGAAATTTTTGAAGAATAGAAATTCTCAGAAGTGTATAGAAATCCCAAAGAGAAAATCAGAATCGTTATGGTGGCGCTTATTAGCTGTCCCAAAAGTCAATTATTCTTGATTCATAACGAACAATACCAGAAAGGGCTTCAAAAAAGGAAGGTGGTCGTGTGAGATTGCAGCCTTTAGTTATTCGGGATTCATTTAAAAGGTTTAGACACACTTATAGAAATTACCTCTCAGTTATTTACCATATGACCAAAAATCAAAGCTTAACAAATGTGACGTTCAGAGATGGCTATTCCACTTTATTACCCAATAGGATAGCTAGAACCCCCACGTTCTTAGAGCCAATGCAAATTGGATTAGAAAATTTTGTTAGTACACTCATGGCGAACCAAGTATATTATGAGAATAAGCTTTTGACGTTATCCGGAATTATCGAGGAGGGTGATATAGGCTATATTTTTGGTAGAAAAGGTTACGATTGGTTAAAAGTTGAAAATAGACTGGTATTCGATGTTGGTACTTCAATTGGTGATAGTTCTGATTTTTTGCTTTAAGAAACGCAAAGAAAGTCATTGCACTTGAGCCATTCCAAAAAATTTATACATACTTAAATACTAACATTGAGGCCAACAACCTGCATGGAGTTGTAATTCTTATAATGGCTGGATATGGAACTGGGGAGCCAGTCAGGATCGAACCTGAAAAAATAGAAGAGCGTCCGTCTTATTAAATGATGAAGGTACCGGTATCATAATTAATACTTATAACTTTAAGCAACTATTTGAAACATTTAATGTGGACTCAGCAGTATTAAAGATGGATTGTAAAGGATGTGAATATAATATAATTCAAGAAGACAACAACACTATAGCTAAATTTGAACAGATTATGATGCAGTTCCATTTTGGAGATAGGGGTATTGTAAAAAAGCTATAAGAAGCAGGTTTTCAAACGGAGTCTCGTAAATATTACGGAGGGACCGACGGGATGATTAGAGCAATTTGGGTTTAATGGTTGATGTAAAATTAGTAATTCGAATTATTATTTTGCGGCATTTATAGCAAAAAGGAAAAACTAATTTAGGATAGATCCATTACCAACGTTGAATAAAAATAGGTCTGAGGTCCAAGGAAATACAATTGCTCTGATGCACGATGGTGGGCCAATAAGTGGCATCTCGACGTATATATACAAGCTGTATTTAAACCTAAGGCAGCATAAGGTTCCAGTAACTTTGTATCAATATCTTAGATTGAAGCCTGAAATTAACCTTCCTGAGGGCACCATTGTTGTCAACAGGTACCGCCGAAACAAATATAACAATAGCTACACTAGACAGGTTGCTACAGCCTTCAATTTGTTTCTGGGTCTCAACTGGCGTAAATTCAGGAATATAGATGCGGACATTACAATATTATCAAATCCTTCATTGCTTAAACTTACAAAGTACAAAAAAAATTGCGGCGTAATTGCCCATGACCTATATTATTTGCATGAAAATAGGGATTCGAGAATTCTTAACATTTACTTCAAAAGGCAGTACAGTTTTTTTAGTAATGCAAAATTCATCCTGTCTAATTCAAATTTCACAAAAAAAGAGCTCATTGAATTACTTGATATTAGCCCTGATGTTATTACCACTGTTTACCCTTATATTAACAGTTCCATGTTTCACCCCGGTGAAAGCAAATTCAGACAATTCTCTAAAATTGATAGTAATGACAAAGTATTACTCAGCGTTGGTTCCGACCAGCCAAATAAAAATATTGAAACTGTACTGAGGGTTCTAGCAAAACTCCCTCCAAATTACAAGCTTGTAAGGGTAGGAAGGAGTACTTCGACATTGAATTTAATTCATCAGTTAGGTCTTGATGGGAGAATAATTTATAGGGAAAATTTGCCGGAGAATGAACTTGCAGATATATACCGTGGTTCAGACATGCTCATTTTTCCATCTCTATTTGAGGGGTTCGGAATCCCTGTTGTGGAGGCAATGGCCAGTGGCATATGCGTACTCATATCGGATCGCGGGTCCCTCCCTGAGGTTGCCGGAAAAGCTGGAGTAATTTCGGACCCATATGATGTGGAAGGCATGGCTGAAAGCATAATGCGCATACTCGAAGACAGGAAGGAATGTGAAAGGCGCAAGCAACTGAGTCTTGAAAGATCCAGTTATTTTAATATGGAAAGTCAGTATGAAACGTTAATGAATGTCATCCATCGTATTCTCTAAGGTTGATTTTACTAATATTGAAGCCCAAGTGGTTTATTTTTGAGGAAAATTTGTAAGATGGAGTTCAAGAAAAATATACCCTGAGAGTCTAATTCGGTTCTACTTGCTGTATTGTAATTCCTTTTAGCCATAAACTTCCGTTCCAGTATCCAGTATACGCCTGAAATTGTACCCCCAGACCGGAATTGAAATTATCAAATGTCACTTCGACTGTGAAATTTGTCCAGAGGTTTACACCTGAGAACATGCTACCATTGATATGCAAAGTGTTAAATAATGTGATATTGATACCAGTATTGATCATAACAAACGCATCTAACTGGTTTTTTGCACTTGTGTTTGATGTTTTCATTTCATACGTAATTTTGTATGTACCCGGATAGAAATTTGTCCATCCCCCAACCCATATTGCTTCCCCCGATGTGACATTTGAAACCTCTATGTACCCGTTAGATGAGATTGCAGTGTTGACGGGCTCAAATCCATCTATTCCGACGTTGATTGTTTTAATCATAGGTACAAAATAAACAGGCACCCCTTTATATCCCAATTTATACACGTACGCATTCTCAATCTCTTCGAATATACCATAGGAAGAGTTGTAAGCGAAATGGTTGGCCCAATATAAACTATATCCAGAGTAAGCGCTAGATATTGGACTAAATCCGAATGGAATGATTACAGCATAGTCGACAGTCTGGTTGTTGTAGTAGCCTGGCATGTAAACAACGGCCCTGTTCATAAGTTGCGGGATGTCGTTCTGGATGAAAACTGAAGCATTCATCGGAATGAGACTGAGACCGTTTGTCAAATCAATGTCAAATTGCGAAACTGATGAGAGCTTTTGTATACTGCCATTTTGGAAATTGCTAACACTGAACGGGGAGTTTAAGGAAAATGAAACAAGTGAGGCTATGATCATTATGAACAATAGTTTTTTAATCAAATTTCCAGATTTCAGCGCCTTCTTTGCAATTTTGAAGAAATGCACAGCTCCAACGAATATAAAAGATATGAAAATATAAGAATAGTGCTGTGAAATAATAAAATAAGGTTGTGTATTAAGGGGATTCGTATCCAAGATTATCAACAGGTAAATCAGTACTGGAAGAAAATATATAGTAGTAGCAGGCACGTACAGAAATGGATACAATATATCATTAAGGAATGGTAATTTTGTATTCCCAAATCCGATAGCATACTGATTAAGCAAACGTGGTCCCGACCCGGTGGGTAAGACAGAGGAAACAGATGCAAGTCTCGAATTCCCTAGAGCCCCTGATATTCCACCTTCCAGTGTTACAACTGTTGTAAGTATAATTGCACTAAATACAACTGTATATAGCAGGAATAATGCTTCACGTCTTTCCGATATTAAATAATCCCTTATTTTCTTAAGTCTATTCTTAGATTTAAAGAGACTGCTGACGTTCTTATTTGCAAGAAAATCAGTGCAAAGGAAAACTATAACAATTAGCGGGCCCCAGGTATTACTAATTGACGCAAATAAAAAGAACAAGAAAGAGTAATAATATTTCTTCCTGAGATAAAAGTAATATCCAATTAAAATAAAAGCAGCTAAATAACCAATATAATTAGCGCCGTTGGCCATAAAGCCGTAGTTGGCTGGGTACAGAAAATACATAATTTCGAGGGAAATGGCTACTGCGTAACTTTCTGTCTTAATTTTTGAAATACCGAAGAGTGCATATCCACCAATTGAAATGACAGAAATCTGAATTAATAGGGGCATATACAGAGAGTTGTTTAAATAGAGGAAAAATGACAGGGGGACAAATATCATTTTCGAGTATGGTATTGGTGAGAAAACTATATCTTTCCCGCTCCATATTATTGTATGACTATGATAAAATAGAAACATCAGCCTATAGCCTAAACCTAGATCAAAAACAGCATAGTTATATGATTCCACCATTAAGTAGTTAAAGTAACCCAGCAATATTGCCCATATTACTGCAACAGCAATTCCTACTGATTCTAATATCAATTTTTTCGTGATCCGATTATATATCCTTCTCACCCACAGTAACCCCTTTTGGAGAGATTGATCTAATCCAGCGGAATTTGGAACACTTTTTTCATATTTCACTTACTCTCACCCATTTTCTCTCTTCCCCACACCTTTTCTTGATCTTGGGTCATCCAGGAAATCCTCCTGTGCTCCATTAAAGGAAGAAAATCAATGGATGAGTACTCTATGTATATATAGCAGTTTATGAATGTTTTTCCCGTTACTATATATGAATTATGCGTCTCCTTTACCTTCGTGAATGCACGACATCCCATCATAGCCCCTTCCTTAATCCAATGCTGGAGCTGTTTGCAGTTTTCGAAGCTATTGTAGAACCTCACGGTGTTCTTTGTTTTATTGCCTGAAAAGAGGTCGCTTTGGTAATCAATATGGCCAAAGGACAAACTCCTGTAGTTTTCTTCAGTTTCGGATCGCTTTTGATCAGGTGGTGCGGTTTTAGAAAGGTTTAGCATATTTCAATTCTAGAATTGCTTGTAATATATATGTTTTCACATTCATCTGCTCAATTAAATATGTGCTCCTAAGGCTGCAATAGTGGGCATCGTCAATTATAATTGCCTGAGTTAGTCTCCTTAGATACGGTGTGGAAGTACTCCAACAGCTTGGAATTTAAGTAGGCGAGATTTATTATATCTTTCAGCATTCTGTTCTTAGATCCAATGGTTCCCCCACCTATGGATAAAATTCTATAATGGAGGAGAACATAATTAATCTTTATTATATAAAGTCGAATAGATAGATCAATATCTTCTCCCCCATTAATGAATGTTTCATCATATAATGTAGAATAATCCCTAAATAAGTCAGAACTCAGGACTGCGAAATCAGATATGGCTCTTACTTCCAGTAAATTTCGAAACAAATAATTCCATGGAAATTTCAACCCTTCCACGAAGAAACGTATGTCGAATTTTTTCTCGTAAGTTAAGAGAGAGCGAGTATAAGAATCTCTCATACGAAACAAAAAATTGCGTAGGCGCTTAGGATGACCTATCCTTGCACGGTTAGCCTCTTTCGATCTACTTCTACAGACTGCCATTGTTTTTCCGCTATTTATTCCATCTAGCTCTTTGATTAATGATGAAATTTCATCTATCTTCACCATATCATCATTCGACAAAACAACCCACTTTGGATTGTATTCCATCGCTTTATTTATTCCAACATTGCAGTTGTGTGCATAGTTGAGATAATTATTACCTTTTCCGCTAACAACAAATATTTTATGTAAGCCTTTAAAAATTTCTTCACGACATCTTTTCGCATATCATCATTCAAAATCTGCTGTGGGACTAATTACAATAATATCTTTTTTCTCTCCACTTCCTTTATTTCGTAGGAACCTTTTGGTCTTTTCTTCATCCATTCTATGAGCTCATCACGACTCTCAAATCCCTCATAAAAATGAATTACGTCTTTTGGATCCCTGATTAAAAAAATAGTTGTTCCTGTAATCCACGAGGCTAAAGAAAATTTTACGCAATTCTTTATCTTTCAGGCTTCGCAAAGTGCTTTTCCTGATATTACATCCGGAATCATTTGTCACTTTCAATCAATCCTCTGACCTCATCAATTTAAGGCATTTTATGTTTAATCTTTTCACAAGTGGCATAAATTGTTCGTACGAGATCATTCTTAATTAACCAAAATTTCAATAATTGAAGTTATACTCTGCATCCCTTAATTCTGGGCATTTCGAATCTTTCTCAATAACTATAGCTTCTTTCTGTGGCCACCTTACGCCTTTCTCATCGCTAAGCCAATTTATACACTTTTCGTATGGTGGAGAATATTCTTTTGTTACAAAGTAAACAACTGATAAGGCCTCAAGTGCCTGAAAACCATAGGAAAAACTTGGTGGTTCCCAAAATAAAGATCTGCCTTGATCATTAAGCTATACACCGACAAATTTTCCATAGGACGGCGATCGCTTTCTTATATCCACCGCAACATCGTAAATCTTACCGTTCATCACAGTTACAAGTTTTCCCAGTTCCATTGGTTTCATTCGATAATGTAAACTTCTAATCACCCCGCGCATTGAATTGCTCAGGTTAACCTGAACAAAATCATATGGAACCTTTTCAGACAGAAAGTCTGTTCTTTTGTATATCTCAGAAAAGAAACTGTTATCCACAACATTGAGTCAGGAAACACTTAACGCACAATTGAAAGTAAAACAATATGAAAAATACTTGAACCTAGAATCAAGGTTATATATTGCCAGTCAGATTGTAAAACAAAAGGTAAGGTCATCTTTAGGTCTATTGAAAGCACTTTCCAATTTCTATGATATAGATTTCTCAACAATAAACAAGGAAATTGAGAGAGCGGATTACAACAGCATAAACAGCTTAATGATGTATGAAGGCAGAATTGCATCTGCTCACTGGTCAGAGTTAACTAAAATATTCAATTCCTTAGCTAGAGATTTCCACTTTGAAGGAAGGAAAAATCTTTCTTATTCATGGAATATGAATGCATCTGACCCAATCAATGCATTGCTGAATTATGGATATGCGATACTTGAATCAATGGTGAGGGAAGATATCAATACCATAGGTTTAGATGTTTCAATCGGTTATCTTCATGAAATAGCACCCTCAAAGCATCCCTTGGTATATGATTTGCAAGAATTGTTCAGATAAGTTGTTAATTATTCTTTAATAGAATTGCTGGAATCAGGACTGAAGAAATCAGATTTCATAACTACCGGGAATTATCATATCAGATTAAAACCTAATACAGCTAAACTTTTAATTGAGAAAATTAAAAACAATTTCAATCAACATTATGAATTCAAAAACAAGCAATATGCTTTAGAAAATATAATGTTTGAAAACATAAGGGAATTGAGCAGATACATAATGGAAAATAGGAAACAGCTTGAATTTGCAATACCTGAAATAGAAATTAAAAGAAACAATAATTCTCTGGTCAGAGACAAGATCATGTCTATCGATCCTGAAAAAAGGAAAGTGTCGAAGATAAACAAGTCAACGTTATGGTATCAGCAGAAAAATATTAAAGAGGGAAGGACTATTTGTGTTTATAGTAAGACCAAGGTGAAGATTAAATGAATGGAATAGGTAAACAGACTTTATTAATAACTGCATTCTCAAAAAATGGCTTTAGAAACTTAATTAATTTGTATAAAAAAAATGGACACTTAAAATGCCCTAATGGATTTATTTTCAACTTTAATTCTACTAACGCAGGATATGTTAAAAAACTTTTTGAATTTAGTATAAGTTACGGTGTTAAATTCTCTGACGAACGAGGATTATGGAATTATAAAGATGGGATTATAACAACACCCCAAGGAATTAAATTTAAAATAGATATGTTTGATCCACTCATATTTTCTGAAACTTTCTTATCAGATATTCATTTCTCAGATTTTAATTTGGAAAACGAAATAGTAGTTCAAGCAGGTGGATTTATTGGAGATACCGCCTTATATTACGCTTACAGAGGTGCAAATGTTTATTCCTTTGAACCAGACATAAATTCTTTTAATCTTGCATTGGAGAACATTAAACTCAATCCAGAGCTTTCAAAGAGAATTGTAATGAAAAACTACGCAATTGGGAATGACGAAACCATAGAGTTTCCAATAAATCCTAATGGAAGTGGAGGCTCTTCAGCCTATTCTCTAAATGGAAAAAAGACCATAAAAGTTAAGAGTGT
>Ga0079044_1000276_pt1 | contig 13230 bp, 17 predicted proteins | sample ECH_Chost_MetaG_FD_76329 | JGI IMG/M metagenome (GOLD analysis project Ga0079044, IMG submission 76329) | Hot spring microbial mat communities from Yellowstone National Park, Wyoming, USA - ECH_C host_MetaG | ecosystem: Environmental > Aquatic > Thermal springs > Hot (42-90C) > Microbial mats ... | reverse complement strand
CAATTCGTTACGGTTATTATAAAGTAAATATGCGATAATAGTGTCCCACACCCGTTCTGAGACCGTTGTCCATTTGGTCGTACCATCTCCTACTTGACGTGACTTCAGGCTTTAAACATGTTCGCTAATCGTTCCGCTTCTATGACGGCTTTACTTCCATCATAAGTCAGCACAAAGACTCCTGGAGTTGAAGCATCCACGATTATCTTATTTTTCTTTCGTGTGAACCAATATATCAGAAATGGAATGAAGAAGAACAAGAACAGAACCACTGCAATCCAAGTCGTGTAATCTCGACCGTCTGTTGCCTCAAGCACATAACCTTTGGTATTGACGTGATATCCCAGTGCCTTTAGATGTGCAGTTGATTTCTGCAAGATCTCTTGTTGGGACATGTTTGTCTTATAGTTAAAACTCATATACTTTCCCCTTTTTATAAATTCTATCATAAGTTTATAAGCTTTACCGTTGCACATAAAACACTCTTTTATCTGGAAATTATTTCATGGTCTTAAACATATAGCTGATAAGGTTAAATGTATGGTTTTACGGCTATATCGTAAGGAGTTATTATATATTTGTAATCTTCGCTTACAGCACGACCTATTTCTGAATTAAGCACCTTTTTTGAAATTTCATAGATTGAATCCTTTTTAGAATATGTATCTGGATCTTTTAAAAGGCCTTCAATAGATTCAACCTGCATATTAAGCAATGTGTCTGGCTCTTTTGCAAGAGTTGATAAATAATTCATGTTGAAAATTCCATGTTCAAGAAGGCTTCTATCGTCAACGACTTTCCCTTTAATTACAACCCTTCTTATCCACTTTTCTATCATCAAACTTAATATTTCCCTAACAGTAACATTACTTTCTACTGAAATTAAATTAGACTGAATTTGATCAATTTTTAAATCCGGGGTTTTGCTCTTAAGAAAATAATATTTTAGCAAACTATACGGGGTAATAAAAGAGATGGGTTTTTCGTTTAAAATTACCACGGCATCTGAATACTTGGAATCTTTTAATTTGTAATAGTAAGTTCTCAATGGGAATTCTGGAATTAGAAATTTTATCTTCCTTGCAACATCCTTCAGTTTTATTGTGTAAAGCCTTTTCCAAATTTCTATATAATCAGGGTAAAAGGCATTAAAAAAGTCTACTGTACTAACTTCACCTATAAGCGTGCCGCCTGCGTCTTTTACTAATGCGTTGCTTTTCTTTGCAACGCTCAAAAGAAAAGCTATAATGATAAGCGGTTCTTCAGCACTTAAAACGGAGGGCAGTTTTACCAATTAATTTTATCATTACATTAAAAATGTATTCTGATATATCTTTTAAGTATTACTGAGTTTCAACCTCTGAAAATTTTTCTATTAATTTTTTTAGCATATTTGCTGCAACGTCAGCATCAACACCTTCGCATGTAATTTCAATTTCATCACCATATTCAGCACCAAGTGATAAAACGCCTATTATGCTTTTTCCATCAACTTTTTTTCCATTTTTTGTAATATAAATATTTGATTTATATTTTTTTGCTTCTTCAACAAAAATACTTGCTGGTCTAGCATGCAAACCAAGCTTGTTTTTTAAAGTTATTTTAAATGTATAGCTTTTTTCACTCATTATATCTTAAATTAATATTTAAACAATTTTTTTATATAAATTTTTCCTGCTAATGGCTTTAGGACAGAATTTCTGCGTTGCTACCTGTTAAGGTTGAATAGGTTGAGTCACAAGCCTTTGCATAACAGAGCGCTGTCAATTCTGTCTTCTCTCCTCTGCGTTATTCCCCATCCAAACAGCTTCTTGTCTGCAGCTTCAGAATTTTCTCTTTTATAATACTCTTTCAGGTATTGATATGTGTCTGTGACAAACCCCCTTATAGTGTCCTTCCACTTCTGAGATCCGTTGAATTGCATCCTTGATCCCACGTATACCGCTGTGTCCTTGTCAAACAGCGAAACATAGCTTGATTTGCTGTAATACTTGTCAAGCCTAAAGCTCTACAGCTTCATGTCAACAGTTTTAATTAAGTTAATTACATTATCAATGCCTCCTTCTCTGACTTCATGTTTTAACCAAATGCCATCTTAGTTTTAAGGTCCATAAGCCTAAAAGAATAAGCAAACGTCTTTCTCTTTTTTGCTGATTGCTTGCCCTTATCATCATTTCTGTTCTCCTTGGCTTTGTCCTTAAGTTCTGCGCATAAGATTCGTAGTTCTTAACCGTCATTGAATATACTATGCCGTCACCTGTGGCATCTGATTCCCTTATTCACTTCTTTAACGATAGAACTTGCATATTGTGCAGGGCCATCATGACTAGCTCATCTGAATAAAGCCTCTCCACGGTCTTGTATCTATGCCTGAAACCATTGAGAATATTTCAAACATGTACGCAAACTCCCTGTTTGACTTGCCAACAAGCTGCTTTATGAGAAGTAGCTTTACCTTCTGTTTAAGGGTGATGGCCTTCCAGGGCCAGAATCGTCAATATGTATTACTGACACAGCTTCGTGTATTAAAGGGTCAAGTGACTTTATTGCATCCCTTATCCTCTCCGCATTTATCTGTTCATACGTCCTCCAGTCTCTCTTCTGCTCTGGCCTGCTTTTCAGCTCCTCTTTTATGTGTTCATCTATCGCCTTCAATGTGTCGCTGATGTCCTCATCCCTTATCATTATAATATTTTATTATGAGAAGTCATATCTTACATTAAAGATAATTTAGACATTTTATAAAATATAATCAAACATACAATGTTAAATATGCAAATTGCAAAGAGGGGTTAACTGACTAAGGCAGATAACAATTTTGTCCCACAGCCACAGACTGCAAAAAGGTTAAATGCTAAAGAATATTAAATTGTTTTCATGTCTAACCAAATTCGGAACGTTGCAATAAGCAAGACTATAAAGCTTGAAGGTATAAGAAAAACTATATCCCAGAGGATGAAATTTTCAAAAGAAACATTCCCGCATGCTTACCTTATGATTGATGTGGACGCAAGCAAAATTATAGAAAAGCGTCAAACGCTCGAATTCAAACCATCATATAATGCTATACTGATGAAGAGCGTTGCTGAGGCTCTTAAGGCGCACCCGATGCTAAACTCTTACCTTGAAAACGACGAAATAAAGGAGCTAGCTGATATAAATATAGCTATTGCTGTAGATACGCCTTTTGGTCTCTACGCCCCTGTCGTTGGAAATGTTGATAAAAAGGAGTTAAAACAAATAGACGAAGAAATAAAGGAGTTAGCAGAAAAGGCAAAAAACATGAAGCTTTCGCTCTATGACGTAACCGGTGGGACTTTTACCATATCAAATCTTGGATCTTTCGGTATAGATTTCTTTGTGCCTATAATCAACCCTCCACAGACAGGAATACTGGGAGTTGGAAGGATCAGAGAAAACAAGCGTATTTATTTAACCCTCTCATTTAATCATTCAGTAGTTGACGGTGCTGAAGGCGCAAGATTTTTGTCGGATCTAAAAAACATACTAGAAACTCAGCTTTAAGATGATTTTATAACAAAAAATTTTGTTTACTCAAATTTTTTGGGCTTTACATGTCTTATTAGCAAACTCTTTGAACTTGGCGCAGATTTTACTTAAAACAAAGCATTAAAGGAGTAAGCAAAACAATCGTTAGCTAGCTGATAACAAAGCAAAACGGCGCATTATTAAATATTTGCTATATGAATTTTATCTTTTTCTTCTCGTAATATTCCTTGATTAACTGTTTTACTTGATCTGCTGTCTTCATATCGAGCGACATTTCCGCTAGTTCGCTCGCTTCACTTTTATCAATTTTGCTGATCAACATTTTAGTTGCTAAAACTCTTGGCGGGTTAACGCTTAGCTTTCTTATTCCTAAACCAATCAGCAAAGGTATAGCAAGAGGCTCGCTGGCCATCTCCCCACAAACGCCAACTGGCCTTTTTGCTTTATTTACAACGTCCTTTATAGCTCTAAGAACTGATGGATGTAAATCGTCATACAAATATGATACGTTCTTATTTCCCCTATCTGCAGCAAGAATGTATTGCGTGAGGTCATTAGTTCCTATACTAAAAAAGTCTGAAACTTCAGACATAACATCCGCCATGCTAGCTGCAGAAGGAGTTTCAATCATGATGCCGAGCTCTGGGACTATAAACTGCTTGTTTTCTTTTTTTAGCTCTTCTTCAACCTCTTCAAGAACTTTTTTTGACTCTACGATTTCGTCATAATCGCTAACCATCGGAAGCATCACCTTTAAGTTACCTTTAATGTTAGAAACAGCCACAGCCTTTATTTGTTCTTTAAGCAGTTCCCTGTTCTTCAGCATCAACCTTATTCCTCGAAGGCCAAGGAATGGGTTTGCCTCGGGTTCTAGGTTTATGTAAGGCGGAAGTTTATCCCCTCCTATGTCGAGGACCCTAACTATTACTTCATCTGAAGCGAATGACTCGGACGCTTTTTTAAACAATTTTGAAAGATCTTCGTAAGTTGGGGCGTTAGTTCTTTCTAAATAAAGGAATTCTGTTCTAAGGAGACCTATGCCTTCCGCCTTAACGTTAGCTGCTGAAGTTAAGTCATCTTCATTACCAACGTTTGCTTGGACCTTTATGTAGGTGCCGTCTACTGTGTATGCTTTTGTTCCTAAGTATTTTTCAAACTCCTGCGAAATTACACGAACTTCCTCTAATCTTGTCTTATATGCTAAAAGCTGTTGTTCCGCAGGATTAACTATAACTTCCCCGTTATAACCATCGAGCACTATAATGTCGCCGTTTTTAATTTTATTTAATATCCCGCTCACTCCTACTATCATAGGTATCCCTCTTTCTTTAGCCATGATAGCCACATGAGAAGTGGTGCCTCCTTCTTCGGTAACTATTCCTAGGATAACTTCCTTATCTATCGAGGCAAAAATGGACGGAGTAATTATTTTTGAGACTATGATACTTTCACTTTTTGGCAGATTTAAAGGCTCATTCTTGCTGGTTATGTTGTTTATCAAGCGTGTCATCAGGTCTTGTAAGTCTTCTATTCTTTCCTTTAGGTATTCGCTCTTCGCTTCGCTGAGTTCATCAATCGATTCATTAAAAGAAGTTTTTATCGCGTTTTCCACCCCCATTCCGTTTTTTATATAAGATCTTATTTTATCAATAAATACCTCATCGTTTAACACTTCGTTTTGAAAGTTTAATATGTCGATTTCCGTTTTGCTGAGATTACCGCTTTCAATAAGCTCTTTAATCTGCCTTTTTGATGTAGAAATCGCGCTTTCAAATAATTTCAACTGAGTTTCTAAATCTGTTTTTTCTGCAACCGCGCTCTCTGCCTCCTGATATGATATTAAAAAAGCTTGTCCTATAGCGTAACCTGGAGAAGCGGGCTTCCCAACGAGCTTAATCATTATGTTTGTAATCTAAATACACGATATTCTTAAACGTTATGATACTCATTGAAATTCTCCAAGCCTTTCTATTAAATTTTTTAAAGTTTCTGTTGTTTCCTTTGCATCTTCCCCTTCACAGATAACTTCAATTTCGTCACCTTGACTAACGCCAAGAGATAAAACGCCTATGATGCTTTTAGCGTCCACAGCTTTACCGTTCTTTATCAATGAAATTTTTGATTTAAACTTTTTAGTTGTTTCAACAAAAATAGAAGCGGGCCTAGCGTGCAATCCGAGCTTATTTTTTAATGTAATTCTGAACTTATAGCTATTTCTGCCATTTTTACCACCCAATATTTACAGCTTAAAGAAGTAAACATATGAGTTGTTTATTAACATATCTATAGCTGAAGATCTTTGTTAGATAAAAGCCCTTTACGCTTAATGTTTGTTTTAGATTTTGTCATGCTTTAATGTATTGGAATGGTTTATGATAAAAATTTATAACAAAAATAGTTTATATTTAAAGTTATGAATTATGTTGTACTTGGTGGAAGCAATTCTAGGCACATCGCTGCGCCGTTAGCAAAAGCATTGAGCTTAGAGTACCATCCTGTAGAAGTAAAGAAGTTCCCTGACGACGAAAGTTATATAAGAATTACTACTGATGTCAAGGGCAAAGGCGTAATTTATGTTAACAGCCTGCAACCAAGGCCAAATGAGTCTCTTGTGGAAACTATCCTGTCAATAGATGCTATAAACTCGCAAGGGGCTGCAAAAGTTATAGCTGTAGTTCCGTACATGGCTTATGCCAGGCAAGATGAGATGTTCAATAATGGAGAAGCTGTAAGCGTCTATACAGTTGGTTCTTTGTTCAAGACGCTCAAAATAAGCTCAATCATAACTGTAGACATGCATCTGCACAGGATAAAGAATCCTGAAATCACATTTGGCTCAAACTTGATTAATTTAACTGCTGCACATGAAATTGCTAAATATTTAAAATCCAACTTTAACTATAAGGGAAGGGTCATCGTTGGTCCAGATGAGGAATCTGAACAATGGGCAAAGATCTTAGCAGACGACCTAAATCTACCTTACGTTATACTAGAAAAGAAAAGGCTTAGCGGAAGCGAAGTTAAGATCTACGAAAAGGAATTAGACGTGAAAGGTAAGGATGTAATAATCATAGACGATATAATAAGCACCGGCGGAACTATTATGGAGGCTGTGAAGCTGCTCAGGAACGAAGGGGCAAATAAAATAGCAGTTACTTGCACCCATCCGTTGCTCGTCGGCGATACGTACCAGAAGCTATCTGAGCTTGACTTGGAGCTGTTGATAGGCACTGATACCGTTATAAGCCCAATCAGCAGGGTGCAAATATATCCAGTTTTCATCGATTATATAAAGAGATCTGTTTCTCTATGATCAAGATAATAACACTCAATTCAAACGCTAAAACTTGGCAAGAAATGTTTGAAGAAGTGGCAGATTACCTATTAAGGCAAGGGATTGTAAAAGAAGGCTATAAAGAATTTTTAATGAATAGAGAAAAAGAATTTCCTACAGGGTTAAAGTTCAACGAAGACTTTGCTATTGCTTTACCTCATGCCGTCATCAAGTATTCAAACGAACAGTGCGCAGTATTAGTCAAACCGTCCAACAACGTATTTTTTAACCTAATGGACGACAAAAACGCATCTGTAAAGGTCAGTTTAGTCGTTTTCCTTATAATAACGGATCCTACAATTTATAACAAATTCCTTTCCAGACTAGTAACTATATTTCAGGATACTAAAGTACAAAGGTTTATTAATAATGGAGACCTAGAACCGTTAAAAGAGGCGATAGAAAAAATTGAGTGAAATAATGCGTCTGCAAACTACAATCGACAAAGAAGAGTACCAAAAGTACCAAATTTCACGGGAAAAGCTCCTTTCAATGTACAGAAAAATGCTTTTAATAAGAAAATTTGAAGAAAAAATTAAAGAACTATACCTAGTCAAGGGAGTTTTGATGGGGCCAGCTCACCTCTATAACGGAATGGAAGCTATTAGCGTAGGAATCAGCGAAGGCCTGATAGATGGCGATCTTGTAGTTAGCAATCACAGGGGGCACGGGCACGCGCTGTCATTGGGCATAGACCCTTACAGCGTTATGTCTGAAATGTTTGGAAATTCTGAAGGATTAGAAAAAGGTTTGGCAGGATCGATGCACGTTTCTATAGAACCAAGCAAAGGAGCGCTTTATTCTTCTGCAATAGTAGGAAGCCAAGTCCCTATTGCAGTTGGCGCAGCCTACAGTTTAAAGTACTATGGAAAACACAACTTAGTCGTGGTATTTTTTGGGGATGGAGCAGTTACGACGGGGTCTTTTCTTGAAGGATTGGCCATGGGGTCTTTCTTAAAGGTACCTTTATTCTTGGTTTGTGAAGACAACCATTATGCTGAGTATACCGACATAAACCACACGGTTGGTCAGAGTAAAATTTCCAAAATAATTTCATCGTTTGGTATACCTACTGTAGAGGTAGACGGCAACGATCCGCTAGCTGTGTTAAAAGCGTTTAAGATGTACGAAGATGCGGTACGGAATTGGAACGGCCCCGTTGCCTTACACGCATACACGTACAGGTTCGGGGGACACAGCGTTACAGATTCAGCAAACTATAGAAGTAAGGAAGAAGTTGAAAGTTGGAAACAGAGAGATCCCATATTAAGGTTCAAAGAAAGGCTGTTGAGCGAGGGAATAGCTTCAGAAGAAGAATTGAACAAAGTAAATACAGAGATTGAAAATTACATAAACGAAATAAGTGAAAAGGCTGCTGCAGTTAAGCCATTAGACTTTAACGAAGTTCTAAAGATAGCGGGTGACCCTTAAATGGTAATGATGAACATCGCACAAGCTATCAACAGAGCTTTAGACGAAGAAATGGAAAGGGATCCTAACATATTTCTGATAGGCGAAGATATAGGCGAGCACGGCGGCGTACACGGAATTACAAAAGGGCTTTATGAAAAGTACGGCAGTAAAAGGGTAATTGATTCACCAATATCTGAAATAGCAATAGTTGGCACAGCTATCGGAGCCGCAATGAACGGCCTAAGACCGGTTGCAGAAATTATGTACATGGATTTTCTAAACTTAGTTATGGAACAGCTTGTTAACCATGCAGCGCAGGCAAAGTTCATGAGCGCGGGAAAGCTAAAGGTACCTCTTGTAGTAATGACTCAAACGTCTCTTGGTAGACAGCACGGACCTCAGCATTCCCAGTTTTTCTTATCACAACTGGTAAACACGCCAGGATTAAACGTAGCCCTTTCTTCCACTCCGAAAACCGCGTATGGGTTGATGAAACAAGCCCTTAGGGAAAATAATCCTACTATTTACATAAGTTCAGCCTGGGAATACTTCAGGTTTAAGGAAGATGTCCCTGAAAACAGGGACTTCATAATACCGTTTGGCAAAGCTGAAGTTGTCAAAGAAGGTAATGATATAACGATAATATCATACTCAAGGACCGTTTATGTTTCTCTTATCGCAGCAGAAAAGCTGAAAAGTGAAGGCATAAACGCAGAAGTTATAGATATGAGGACCTTGTCGCCGATTGATCTAGAGACGCCGAAAAACTCTTTGAACAAAACGCTTAACGGTATCGTAGTAAGCGATGAACATGAAAACGCTAGCGTGTCATCATTTATTGCGCAGAAACTTAATGAAAGGCTGTTCGACAAACTAAACAAGCCGGTCACAACTTTAAACCCGCCGTTCACTTTTACTCCGTCTTCGCCGCAGTTGGAAAAAGCTTATATGATAGATGAAAACAAAATAATAGCAAAAGTAAAGGAGGTGCTAAATAAAAATGCCTAAAATAGTTGATGTTTACGCGCCAAGAATTGACCCATCAGTAGAAACAGTTACAATAGTTGAGTGGAAGAAGAATGTGGGTTCTACAGTTAACAAGGACGAAGAGTTAGTTACTTTAATGGGAGAAAAAGCACAATTTGATTTAAAATCCCCATGCAAAGGCAAGCTCATTAAGATAAATTATCAAAAGGGGCAGGAAGTTTCTGTCGGCTCTGTCATTGCACAGATAGAATGCGAAGAATAGTTCTTTATGAAGCTAATTTCTGCTTCAATACTCGATGTAAACGTCTTAAAATTAAAAAAAAGTATTTCAACAGCAGAAAAAGCTGGAGTGGATTTGTTGCATTTTGATTTGGCAGACGGTTGCTTTGTACCGTCACTTACGTTTGGCACAAAAATTGTGAAAGACCTTAGGGGGATAACTAAACTTCCTTTTGAAGCGCATCTGATGGTTAAAAATCCAAGCAAGTACTATCCTGAACTTGCAGGGTTAGTAAGGACTATTTACTTTCACATCGAATCAACTGATGACCCACTTAAAGAAATCGAAAACATAAAAAGAACAGGCGCAAAAGCAGGAGTTGCGATCAACAAGGGAACTGATTTAAGTGTTATTAAAAAGATCTTACAATATGTAGACGCCGTTCTTGTAATGTTGACCAACGCGGGATATGGGGGTCAGCCTATGGATGAATTACAGTTAGAAAAAATCAGGTATCTTTCTAGTGTGAAGAAGGCCATGAACCATGACTTTGAAATAGCTACAGACGGAGGTATTAAAGTCTATAACGCAAGGATAGTAGCAGAAGCGGGAGCCGATATACTAATTTCTGGTACAGGCATATTTTCTACAAAGAGCATAACTAAGGCCATAAAATCGTTCAAAAAAGAGCTAGAGGGTCTTTGAACGTTAATAAAATAACATTAAAGATAAAAAAACATACGTATTTAACTATAAACGGGCAAGATTTAAAAATCATAACCACGAACCTTGACAATCTTGTAGTTTACACGGAATATCTGGCTTATGCATTAATCGTAGTTTCTTTCGTTCTTATAATCTTTAATTTTTTGTACGTTTCAGCTTTATTGTTTGTTATCGCATCGATCGTCGTGCTGTTCTCCTATTATTTTAACAAAATTTATTTGATTAAGAGCCTTGAGTCACAGACAATAAAAGAAAATGGAACCATAGAAATGATAATATCTAAACAAATGGTTAGAAGGTTCAACGTTAAAATTCTATACGTAAATTCTGAAGCAAAGCATAAAGAACTTAATCTAGATATGAACTATAAGACCTACTTGCAACTTGAAAAGATTGTAAAGAACTACAAAATAAAAATCAAAAGAGAAGCTTAACTCGTTAACGACTTTATTATTTCCTTTTCTAGTTGTTCAATTCCTTGCCCAGTAAGGTAAGGGGTTGCGTTCAAAGTTTTCACGTCTTTATCGTTATACGGCGAAGTAACAAGTAATAAATCAACTTTTCCTAGCAAAGTCTTATAAAAGTTGATCTCTGCAATTTTACAGTGCGAAATTTCAGCTTGAATGTTGTTCTTGCGGAGAAGTTCCCTTAGTTTAGATTCTACAACTGTTGAAGTAGCTATTCCAGTAGCACATGCTACTAAGATTTTCTTAACCATAGAAAAACACAAAAAAAATTAAAATATAAGCTTTACGGTGGTTGATTTGTTGTCTGAGAAGTCTGTTCTTCTTCCGGCCATGGGTTCTCTGGAACTAGCTTGGCAATCCATGGTTTGTCCTTAAGCACGTAACCAAGTATGAGGACTATCACAAACCATAAGATGCCCGCAATGTACGTTAGGGTTCCTCCAAAACTTGTCGTAACGAACACTACAAATGGCAGCCATATGAATCCATCAGCAATTGAAGTTATTTCAAATATGCCGCTTGGTATCGGGAACTTTGCTGCTACTGCAGCCGCTGTATAAAATGGAGCCAAATATGTAGCCATGTATAACCCTAAGCCCAAATATATCGTGCCGGCTATTACTAGATGAACTACGTTGTTTCTGAAAAACGGAGCCATCATCGTTATAACAAATGGAATTACAGAAAGGTCTGCCAGAGGTAGCACGTGGTTTCCTGGGAAAATAAGGGCTTCTGCTAATACTATAGGTATCAGGATAAGTGATGCGGCTATAACCGATGGCACACCGATAGTTAATGCGGTGTCCATTCCTATCCAGAACTCTCCCTTAGTGAACCTGGAAGAATTCGCAAACCTATTTCTTACCTGTTCTGCGATAGGAACTAGTCCCTCCATCAATATGCCGACCATTTTTGGCAAGATTACCAGTAAAGCTGCAACTGTTATAGTCGCGGTAGCGATCTGAGTAGCTGTTGCTCCAGAAGCGATCGATAGCAGGAACCCTATTATCAGACCTAATATAGCTGGCTCACCGAGCACTCCCAGCCTTCTCTGTATAGATTCTGGATCTGCCTTTAGAGTATTTAGGCCTGGGATTCTGTCAATTAACCATTTGACAGGAACCGCAAATACAGCACCAGGAGCAGAAGTGCCATGAGGGAATGATACGTTTGGCACGTTTATCTGCTTTTGCATAGATTTTGCCGTCCAGTCTGCTAATTTTAGCAGAATCATAAAGTACGCTCCGGCTATTATGAATGCAGGAATTATTTCATGAGTAATGATTGCAACCATTGATGCTACATAAGCTGGATGCCAATAATTCCAGATATCTATGTCCAATGTTTTTGTCCACTTTGCTGCTAGCAACACTAGATTTAAGAGAAGCGCGTAGGGAATTATCGAAACACCTACCAGAGTTGCATAAGATATAGCGGCAGCGGTAGGCCAACCTAAATCTATCACATTCAGATGCGAATGGAGGTGGGTTACAAGGTCATGCGCTATTGGCGAAATAGCGTTTCCAAACGCCCCTATAATAAGGTAGATGCCTACAAAACCCACGCCTATCATTACAGCTCCTCTAAATGCTGTTTTTATAGGTACTCTAAGAGCTAAAGCTATTATAAAGATAAATATAGGAACTACTACAGAAGCTCCAAGCGAAAGAAGTAGCTGTATATAACTGAACCAAATGAAGGTCATGTAAAAAAGTAATATGATCGCTCATTTATAAGGTTTTTGTATAACAGTACTCCCGCAAGTATAAAATTTCACTCTTCCGAGGAAATTTATTAGGGGCCTCATCTGATTTAACGTTTTAGGGCATGAACAAATAGATAAGGCCCAACAGGAAATTGGTAAGGAAATTATATAAACTCTGCTCTAAAGCTGCTGTGTTGAATAATTATTTATAGCGCGGCTGTCAATTCCTTGTTTATGTGTGCAAAAGACAGCCGCAATAATAATAGCAAAAGATGGGGTAATAAGTTTATCGACAAAAGGAAGTGGAAGAGTTACAATTAAGAGCTTGTAGTGAGGGGCGAGTTTTTGCTGCCGATAGATATGTTTGATAACTGGTATGAAGAATTGGATAAGATGAATGAGGGCAAGAAATGTGGCAATATGAATTTCCTGAATCTTTCATTAAAATTCAGGCTGTATGGCATCAGTGGGTTGATTACAGCATTGAGGGTATAGCAAGGTCATTGGAAAAGTTATGCTTGATACCTTACCATGATGATTACACAACCATATGGCAAAGAGTACACGATATGAAGCCTGAAATAAAGCTACCAACTTACGAAATTGAAGCAGGCTTAGACGAAAGTTTTACGGATATATGCATATCACACAAACGAAATTTTTAACATAATTGACAGTGTAGAATCAGCTATAAAGATAGGGAAGAACGCTACAACTTATCGTTGTAAAGGAAGGAGGAGAAGACAAAAAGTTAGGGAGTACATGAAGCTTGGGTACAAGACATGGGCAAAGAAGGTTAAGTATGGCCTTAGGTGGGCTATAGAGGGAATATTCTCATCTATAAAGAGAAAGTTTGGAGAAGACCTTA
>Ga0079044_1000273_pt1 | contig 13282 bp, 15 predicted proteins | sample ECH_Chost_MetaG_FD_76329 | JGI IMG/M metagenome (GOLD analysis project Ga0079044, IMG submission 76329) | Hot spring microbial mat communities from Yellowstone National Park, Wyoming, USA - ECH_C host_MetaG | ecosystem: Environmental > Aquatic > Thermal springs > Hot (42-90C) > Microbial mats ... | reverse complement strand
TAAATAATTCAACCAATTGATTAAATTTAACCGGCGCGGGAGTTTTAAAAACCCAATGCACACACCCCCACCGTGGCGCAACAGTTATCGAAAACCACCAGGGTTGAGGAGTTGGCACCCGGCATTGAGATAATCGAGGAGTGCCCGAGGGACGTGAAGGCGCTTGACGGTAGCCCAATACTACTCTTCGGTAAGTGGGACGTCAGCGGCATCGTTGTTAGGGATCCTGGGCTCAGGAGGTACATGTGTCTCAAGCCGATGATACTCCCACACACCGAGGGTAAGTACCAGAACAGGAAGTTCGGCAAGGCTATGATACCGATAGTGGAGAGGCTGATCAACCAACTCATGAAGCCCGGTAAGAATGCCGGGAAGAAGCAGAAGGCCTATAAGATAGTTAAGACCGCCTTCGACATAGTTTACACGGCAACTGGGAAGAACCCTGTTCAAGTTTTTACTGACGCCATAGTTAACGTAGCCCCCAGGGAGGAGATTACTAGGGTCATCTACGGTGGTATAGCTTACCCAGTCTCCGTTGATGTTAGCCCAATGAGGAGACTTGACTTGGCCATAAGGTGGATTGCGGAGGGGGCTAGGGCATGTTCATTCAATAACCCAAGGCCCATAGAGGATTGTCTAGCCAGTGAGATAATTGCAGCGGCTAACAATGACCAAGCCAGTTATGCGTTAAGGAGGAGGGATGAGATGGAGAGGGTTGCCGCAACAGCCAGGTAACGGTCTTTTTGTCCTAAGTTAACTCACCTTAATTCAGTAATTAATTTCTCAGTAGAAATTCCCCATAACCCCCTTTCTCTTACCTCCCAATAACCAACCATCTAAAGGTTAATTGAATGGGCGTCGGTTAGATGCTTATACAGCCTTAAGGACCCTGGCCCAACTGAACTTCCTTGGGGCCAAGTCGGCTGGTAGCTCAACACCGACAAGCTCTATGTTAACCGTGTCGTGGAACCACGGTGTAGCCCTACCGAAGGCCCTCGGCATGTAGTTCTTAATCCTCATACCCTTACTTGCCGACGCATGCACAATCACAGTGCTATCGACGTTTAAACCTCTATAACTGGCGTTGTTCTCAAGGTTCCTAAGGACCTCTAGGAAGGCATCCGCCACCTTAACCGGCCACTTGGCCACGGGCCAACCAACCCAAGGCACGTTGTGGTGCGCCTGCTTCTTAGTGAACTCCTTGATGGGTACAGGCGCCTCAAGCTTCTTAACCCTCTCCATGTACTCCTCCGCCTGCTTAATGGTTAGGAACCTCACAGCCCTGGCTGTTTCAATAGCCTTCTTCCAACTAATCCTATACTCAAAACCCCTAGCCCTAGCTATCTGGTCAGAGGTCACGGTTACGTTATACCTCCTCTTAACCAAATTGATCACATCCTCGTCACTAACCGACCAATACCTCATTAATCAAACCCATGCATTGGAGATTATTTAAACATTTCCAGCCCAATGAATGGCCAGAGGAGTCCTTAATAAAAGGCGTTGTAAGGATCCGTTATGAATATTGTGCTCACGGTAACGAACTACATTGGTATAGTTGCATTTGCCGTGTCCGGTTCCATGAAGGCCATTAGGAAGGGGATGGATCTACTCGGCGTTATTGTGCTTGGATTCGTAACGGCGCTGGGTGGTGGCATAATATCCAATGTACTCCTCGGTATTTACCCACCGGTAAACTTAACTTACCTACCCTACCCATTAACCGCCATAGCCGCAGGTGTGGCGACCTTTGTGTTCTACAGGTTCTTCAATAATGTAGGTAAGCCATTGATATACGCGGATGCCGTGGGATTGGGTGCATTCTCGGCATCAGGTGCCTCACTGGCTTATTCAGTGTCGCATAACCCACTACTCGTAACACTGGTGGGGGCAATAACCGCCGTTGGTGGTGGTGTGGTTAGGGATCTGCTGGCTAATGAAATTCCAATGGTGCTTACTAGGGAATTCTACGCTACAGCGGCAATAATAGGCTCCTTAACCTACTTCATGCTTAGGTTAATTGGTCTCGGTGATTCGACGTCAGCGCTAGTGTCAATGATCGCCACAATAGCGTTAAGGTTCGTTGCAGTGAGGTTTAGGTGGGAGTTGCCGAGGAGGGTTATTAGCGAATCCGCAGGTTACATGGAACGGTGAATGCTGAATGGCAGTAAAACATTATAAATCCACCGGGCCTAGGTTGGTTAATGAGCAGCAGTTACGTTAAGATTATTGAGGGGGCCCTTGGGGAGGTTAGGAAGGTTGCCAAGAGACGGAGGTTTAACCAGACAGTGGAGTTGATAATAAAGTTGAGGGATGTTGATGTTAAGAAGCCTGAGAACAGGATTAACCTAACAGTCCCGTTACCGAACCCAATGAGTAAGAGAGCTAAGGTTTGTGTTATTGCCAGCGGTGCCACGATAACCGCGGCCAGGGAGGCTGGAGCCGACCTAGTCATAACTAAGGATGACCTCGGTAAGTTCAGTGATAAGAAGAGTGTTAGGAAGCTTGCCCAGCAATTCGACTTTTTCCTGGCTTCACCGGATCTAATGGTGCAGATAGGTAGGACAATGGGCCCAATACTTGGGCCTAGGGGTAAAATGCCCGATGTGGTGCCACCCAATGCAGACGTGAAGGCTTTTATAGATAGGTATAGGAGGAGTGTTAGGGTTAGGGTTAGGGACCAACCCCAGATAATGGTTAAGGTTGGGACCGAGGACATGGAGCCCAGTAAAATAGCTGAAAACGCCGTAACCGTGCTTGAGGAGGTGGCTAGGAAGTACGGGTGGGATAAGCTTAAGGAGGTTGAGTTGAAGTTAACCATGAGCCCGCCCATCAAGGTTAACATAACGGCTCAATGAGGTTAATTAATAAAAACACCTACACAGGGTAATTCACCATGAGGGTTGAGAGCCCGGCCTTCAGGAGTGAGGACACGATACCAGTTAAATACACGTGCGATGGTGATGACGTTTCACCACCTTTAAGGTGGCTTGAGGTACCGGCTGGTGTTAAGAGCTTCGTCCTCATAATGGAGGACCCTGATGCACCAGGCGGAACCTTCACGCACTGGGTCCTATACAACATACCACCTAACCTAAGCCAACTACCCGAGAATGTGCCTAAGAGACCGGAGGTACCTGGGGTTGGACTTCAGGGTGTTAACGACTTCGGCAGGGTTGGCTACGGTGGCCCATGCCCACCCAGAACCCACCCACCCCATAGGTACTACTTTAGGCTCTACGCCCTGGACGCAACCCTTAACCTAAGGCCCAGTGCAGGGTTAAGTGAAGTTAGGAGGGCAATGGAGGGCCACATCCTGGCTGAGGCATATGTAATGGGTAGGTACGGCAGAAGGCGTTGAGGTTACTGCTTTCCTCAGCCACATGACGCCAGGTTTCATTCACAATAAAAGCTTATTAATAGCGCTGGTAAGTACGCCTGATGATGAGTCAGAGTTACGATGAGTCGGTGATGTGTCGGCGTTTCAACTGATGGAAGCCATACAATACTTATAAGGGGTTCATGCTATGCGTAATCAATGGGTACGTTCATAGTTGACACGTCTAAGAGCCCTACGCTAGGTTAAGGCCCATTTCAATAATCGAGTTAAGATTAACGATGGTTTCTGGCTACCTAGGTAAACACGCATGCGAGGGTAACTTTACCCAGGATGTATAACCTCCTTGAGAAGACTGGGAGGATTGACACCGCATGGCAAGTCTCGCCCTTTTGGGTGGGGTTGCCCCCACTACGTGGGATAGGTTTATTAATCCCAGTTTTGCGCAGGTGTTTGGTGTTTGGGTTGGTGCCCCCGAGAGGGGGTTTCCCTACGTCAGATGAGCCGGTGGGGCGATACCCCACCATTCATCACCACCCCAAGAACAAAACCACCAACCCCGCAGAGGGAGTAACGCCCGAGACCCCCCACAACGAAAAACCCACCTCCCCGAGACGGGAAGGGGGTCATGTCTATAACATAGCCTTGGAAATTACCTGCAGGCTTGAGGCTAGATTCAACAGGGTGCTGCTTGGTGGTGTCGTCATTATTGAGGGGGATGCCTACGAGTTAGGCACCCAGGGTAGGCTGTATGAGCCGATTAATGACGTTAAGCTGGCGATTAGGCCCATTAAGTTTAAGGCAATACCGTACTACGCGTGGGCCAATAGGGAACCAGGCCCTATGACCGTGTGGGTGCCGCTCATGGACTATTACGATAAGGTTGTTAAAACCAGTTAAGCCTTCGGTAGTGTGGTTCATGAGAGAGGGGTAATTGACAGGATCTCTATGTAGTCCCCAGGCTTAATGCCATATTTCTCCCTAACCTCCTTCGGTATGGTGAATTGCCTCGAATCCGTGTGCCTAGTCCTAAGCAGCCTAACACCCCTAATTGTCTCCATCGCATCATTGTACCTGAAGGTTACGTTAACGTACCTCAAGTTTGTAATCTCTAAAGCCCTAACCAGGCTGGCAGGTATGAGGACCTGGAAGTTCGAGTATACCTTAACCCTATACGGCAGTGATGTAACTAGGAAACCCACAGCCCCCCTCCTACGCATATGGTGTCAGCCCACTCTAGTATTAAAACACTAACTCTCAACACCACGTTAAGTAATGTTGGTTACTGGGCTAGTAACTGCAAAAGAGTAATTAAGCCCAGTTAAGGCTAAGTGGAGTGCCCGTGTTCAATGAGAGTCTACTTAGGACAAGGCTGTTCGTAAGTAGGGGGTTTAGGAGGGGTAAGTGCCCATACTGCGGCCACCACTACTGGACGCTTAACCCAAGCCAGGACAACTGCGGTGACCAACCCTGCACCCCATACGGCTTCATAGGTAACCCGCCAGGCACCTTTAGGCCAGAGTCCATTAGGGACGTTAGGGAGAGATTCCTAGGCTTCTTCGAGAGGAGGGGGCACACTAGGATTAACAGGTACCCTGTGGTGGCCAGGTGGAGGAACGACGTCTACCTGGTGGGTGCCTCAATATACGACTTCCAACCCTGGGTAACCGAGGGCGTCGTCCCACCACCAGCTAACCCACTTACAATATCGCAACCAAGCATTAGGCTAACGGACGTGGATAAGGTGGGTAGGAGCGGTAGGCACCTGACTGGTTTTGAAATGATGGCTCACCACGCCTTCAACTTCCCAGGTAAGGAGGTTTACTGGGTTGATGAGACGGTTGAGTACGCCCACGAGTTCTTCACGAGGGAGCTTGGGTTTAGGGATGATGAGGTGACTTATAAGGAGAACATTTGGGAGGGTGGCGGCAATGCTGGTGAGTCCTTTGAGGTATTGGTTAGGGGGCTTGAGGTGGCTACGCTGGTCTTCATGCACTACAGGGTGGTTGGCGGTGAGTATAGGGAGATGCCGATTAGAATAGTGGATACGGGCTATGGCCTTGAGAGGATTTACTGGGTCCTAACGGGTAAGCCAACCATATACGAGGCTGTCTTTGGAGAGTTCCTAAGTAGGGCTAGGGGATTGCTGGGTCTGCCTAGGCCTGATGAGAAACTCATGGCGTCCCTAGCCATACACATGGGTCAACTTGACCCGGAGGTAATAGCACTAGACAAGGCCTATGTTGAGGTGGCTAGGAGGATTGGGGTTGAGCCCACGGAGTTAATCAACGTGGTTAAGCCCCAGGAGACGCTCTACGTACTGGCTGACCACTCAAGGACGGTCTCCTGGATGATAAACGACGGCGTGATACCATCAAACTCAGGCGTTGGTTACTTGGCTAGGCTGCTAATCAGGAGGATGCTTAAGTACCTTTACTCAATAGGGGCTGAGGTACCGTTGGCAGAGATCTTCAACTTGCATTTAAATTATCTAGTTAATGATTACCCTGAGCTGAAGGATAGTAGGCAGCTTATAATTGAGTTGGTTGGTTTAGAGGAGGGTAAGTATAAGTCCGCCATAAACCAGCTGCCCAAGTTAATGAGTAGGATAAGGGGTAAGGTGACCCTTGAGGACTTGATAAACCTATACGACTCACACGGCATACCACCCGAGGTTGTTAGGGATGAGGCGGCTAAGAGGGGTGTTAAAGTTGATGTACCCGACAACTTCTACGAGATCCTAGCCAGTAGGCACCAGAGGCCGAGTAGGGGTGAGGAGGGTGGGAAGGTTGACGTTACCGCCGATGATGTGATAGACCTTAAGTCTACTAGGGAATTGTTCTACGAGAACCCATACATGTTCACCGGTAAGGCTAAGGTGCTTAAGGTTATTAAGGGTAGGTACGTAGTGCTTGATGAAACCATATTCTACCCCGAGGGTGGTGGTCAACCAGCCGATAGGGGTGTGTTGAGGTTCAATGGGCTTGAGGCTAAGGTTGTTGATGTGCAGAGGGTTGGACCAGTGATACTGCACGTTGTCGAGGGGCCAGTGCCTAATGCCGGCGACACGGTGGAGATGGTTATTGACTCCGAGAGGAGACTTGGCCTAATGAGGATGCACACCGGAACCCACATACTGCTTCAAAGCATTAGAAGAGTCCTAGGTAAGCATGTCTGGCAGGCGGGCGCCCAGAAGGACATACCGTTCAGTAGGATTGACGTAACCCACTATAGGCTACCAACGCCCGAGGAGGTTAGGAGAATTGAGGAATTGGCCAATGAGGTGGTTCTAGGGGATATCCCGGTTAAGGCGGAGTTCATGCCTAGGAATGAGGCTGAGGCCAAGTATGGCTTCATAATTTACCAGGGTGGTGTGGTGCCTGGAGGCACGGTGAGGATTGTTAGGATTGGTGAGGGCGAGGACATGTATGATGTTGAGGCTTGCGGTGGAACCCACCTGGACAGCACCAGTAAGGTTGGTTTAATAAAGATAGTTAAGGTCGAGAAGATACAGGAGGGGGTGGTTAGATTCATCTTCACCACAGGCAGGTATGCGCTGAATTACGTTAGGGGCCTTGAGGATGCATTGGAGTCCATATCGGGTAAGCTGGGTGTAGGTAGGGATGAGGCCGTTAAGGCAGTGGATAGGCTACTTAAGGAGCTTAACGAGGCTAATGAGAGGAGTAGGTTACTTGCCCGCAAGGCCATTGATGCCGACTTAGCCGAATTGGCTAAGTCAACCTTAACAATAAATGGGGTTAGGGTTGCCGTTTACGCTGAGGATTACTGGGTTAAGGATTACCTACAGGAGTTAGCCACCAGATACCAAGGTGACGTATTAATCCTAACCCATGGGAGGGAGTACCAAGTCTACACAAATGGCAAGGTTAAGGCGGTGGATGTTGCTAAGGCGCTTAGCGAAATTGGGGGCAGGGGTGGGGGTAGTGTTACGTTTGCTCAGGGGGTCTTCACTAAACCCATTAGCCACGAGGACATTATCAACGCTGTTAAGCACCTACTGACTCAATAGAGCTTAATTACCATAGATCATGTATCTCCTAACTTTCCTTAGGTAATCCTCAATACCCTCATCAACAATCCTCATAACTTCATCAATATCACCGCCCATTAACAAACCTCTAACGTTCCCTCTACCAACCAGGTAGTCGAAGTGATGTGAACCGTTACGCTCAATGAAGCTGAATCTACCTGGGTGTATACGGTTAATAATGTTGATTAAGGCTAGGGCCACCTTCACGGGCCTTAAGTCAACCCTACTCTTAATCACGAACTCCACACCCCTGCAATCTTCACCACTATACTTAACCCCATTCCCCACTGGCCTATAGACCACTGGCCTTAACTCCAAACCATTAAGCCCCAGCGTCGACGCCTCATCAATGAGCCTAACATTATCAAGCCATGGAGCCCCAATGACCCTGAAGGGTTTATCAGTCCCCCTACCCTCATTAACATTAGTACCTTCGAATAGGCCAATACCGGGGTACATTATCGCGCTCTCTAAGCTCACCATAGCTGGTGATGGCCTAGGCCACGGTAACCCAGTCTCATCAAACCACATACCCCTAACCCAACCCCTAAGCCCAACCACCGTTAAATCAGCCTTAAGGTTAGCCTCATCGTTGAATAGGTTAGCCAACTCACCAGCCGTTAAGCCATACCTAATTGGGATGCTCCAGATTCCTATAAATGACCTTAACCCAGGGTCCAGTATAGGGCCCTCTACTATTAGGCCAGTTAACGGGTTTGGGTTATCAAGCACCATAACCTTAACGCCCGCCTTACCTGAGGATTCAAGCGTATAGAACAGTGTTGATATGTAGGTGTAGAACCTAACACCAACATCCTGAATGCTATATATTACCGCGTCAAGCCCCTTAATAACATCAACCGGTGGTTTGTACCTAGGACCGTATAGGCTATAGACCGGGATGCCGCCATATGCTCCGTTGGGGTAGTGCTCGCCGGCTGGCCTATCACCCATTAACCCATGCTCAGGGGTGAAGATAACCCTCACATCAACCCCACTCTTAACCAGTAGATCCACCAGGTGCCCCTTACCTGGGTATTGGGCGCTGTGGTTAGTGACGATACCAATCCTCCTACCCCTCAAGTCGTTAACGTAACCTTCATCAAAGAGCACTTGAACTCCGTTTTTAATAACCATTGGCAGTGGATTTAACGGTACCTTTTAAGCATTGGTTTGGTTAAGTTCTAGTATGGTTAGAGGTACCTTATGACCTGCCTATACTTAGCCAACAGGGCTTCATTGCGTTCCCTACCACCTGGTACGTTGACGCTGACCCAAACCTCGGGTTCAATGCCTCTGCCCCTTAATTCATCGATGATGGCCAACTCAAGGCTATGCAGTATGAAGGCGTTGACTACCGTTGAAACTGCTGCAACCTTAACCCCACCTATCGTTAATGCGGCCTCACCTGGAGGCACCTTATTATCAATTGTTACATCAGCTAATTCAAACAGTCTCTTACCTAGTGGGTTATCCGGCTGGAGACTTTTAGAGTACTCCACAGAGGTTAAGGCAATTACCTTTAACCCCCTCCTCTTAGCCTCATATGCCATCTCCACTGGTGCAGCGTTCTTACCTGAATTTGAGATTATTATCATGGTTGAGTTTGGTATTATCCTCTGGGAGTTCAATAGCGTTGAGGCGTATCCAGGTAGCCTCTCAAGGCTACTTGAAAGGGCCATGCCGCTTAGGCCGAGTAGGTTCGGATCAATTATGGGGTATATTGGTGCTAACCCACCTGACCTGTAGAAGACCTCAATGACCATGAGCATTGAGTGTCCTGTACCGAAGACGTAGATTAAGCCACCCTTGCTCAGCGAGTCCGCGCATAACCTAGCCGCTGACTTTATGTTACTCCACTGATCCTTCAACACACCGTCTATTATACCCATTACCACTGATTTATACTCATTCACGTAATCCAGCCCACCCTGGCTCATATGGATGCGGTTGGGGTTAGACAATTAAGCATTAACCCTTACAGCATTTAATTAACAACATGAACCCATTGAATGCGTCGGCTTAGAACGCAGGAATGCTTTAAATATGGCTGCTTGCTTTAGTTAACGTAAGCAATGTATGGTTAGGGTTTTGGTAGCTGGGCATAGTGGGTTGGATAAGCATAGGTGGATTAACTCAATCAGCAGTTACGCTAACGGTAAGGTTGGTAGGGTCATGGCCCTTGACTTCGACTCCATGCTTTCCAACTCCATGCCCTACTTCCTCGATAGCTACCTTGAGAAGCAGAGGAACAAGTGGTATGAGACCGTTAACCAACTGCTCAATAGGATTGATAGGGAGCAGCCTGAGCACGTGATAGTGAGCATGCACCTAACGTACTTTAGGCATAACACGTACTGGAGCCTAATAGACGCTAATGCGCTTAAGGAGTTTAAGTTCGACATGGTGATAACCCTCATTGATGATGCCTACTCGGTTTGGCACAGAATCAGTAGTAGGGAGTCCAGAGAGAGACATGGGGTTTACATTAGGCTTAGGGATGTCTTCGTCTGGAGGACCGTGGAGATAATGATGGCTGACATGCTAGCCACAGTGCTGGGTATAAGGAATTACGTAGTAGCCATTAAGCACCCCATGGAGACCTTCTTCAAGCTCATGTTCACCAAGCTACCTAGGGCATACCTATCACACCCAATAAGCCACGTTAGGGATAACGGGAAGGCCATTGGTGAGATTAATGAATTCGCCAGGAGACTTAGGGGAATTGTTGTATTGTTTGAACCAACAACAATCGATGAGTTGATTATTGAGAGGAATTGGACCAACGGTAGAAGGACCACTATAGATAGGGGTGATAGGTGGCCCGTGGATAACGATGACAGCGAATACCCCATTGAGCTCAGGGAGGATGAGGTCATGGAGGTGACTGCCAGGAACCCCGTGACCAGGAGGAGCCTAATCCAAGACCAAATAATGAGGAGGGACTTCAGGTACATTGAGCAGTCCGACATGGTGATTGCCTATAGGCCCAGGTATGGTGGTACGTTGAGTAGGGGTGTCTTCTCAGAGGTCACCATAGCCGTTAACATGGGTAAGCCAGTCTACGTCTACTGGCCACCTGAGGATGGGGACATAGCTGAGAACCCCTTCGAATACGTTCACGAGTACTTCAGTGATGCCGAGGAGTTGCTGGGCTTTCTCAGGAGTCAGGTGTCCACTCAATGAGACATGGCTCACTCATCAGTAAGAGAGCCATTAGGGTGCTTGGCGTAGCGGAGAGCTTCAAGTTAACCCACCCCAAATCCATACTCACCGGTGTTGTCATGAGGAGCGACTTCATAATCGACGGTGTGGTTAACTCATACGCAACCGTAGGTGGTCTTGATGTAACCGATTCGATAATAGGCATGTTTAAGGGGTTGAATAGGCCAGACGTGCACGCCGTCATGATAGACGGCTGCATAATATCCTTCTACAACATAGTTGATATAGATAGATTGCACAGTGAGTTGAAGGTGCCCGTAATGTGCCTAGCCTTCAGTAGGAGTAGGGGTAATCCCAGGGCGGCTATTGTTAAACTCTTTAAGGATTACGAGGAGAGGTTGAGTATACTTGATAGGATAGGTGAACCAGTCATGGTTAACACTAAGTATGGCCCTGTTTGGGTTAGGTACAGGGGGTTGAGCTACGGGGAGGTTAAGGTCCTCATATCCAAGTTCCAGAGGGATGGCAGAAGACCTGAACCATTAAGGGTTAGCCAGTTAATATCAGCGTCCATGTTTAGAAGCATGTATGGTGATTAACCAGCAATAGCCCTGTTGATGATGGATGCCACGGGCTCTATCAGCTCGTTGACTCTACCGTCGCTTAAAGCCTCCGAGTAAATCCTAATCACGGGCTCTGTCCCGCTACCCCTAACCAATACCCATGACTTATCCCTGTAAACCGCCTTAAGCCCATCAATTTCAATGAACCTGTCCAACTCACCCATGTTGACCATGGCTCTCTTTAACTCTTGGCTAAGCCTATTAACCAGGGCCTTGGCGTCGTTGGCCTTAATGTCAACCCTCCTGAACCTCCTCTCACCAAACCTGCTTGTTAATTCACCGTATATCTTTGAAATGCCCTCTGAAGCCTCTATGCAGGCCCCCATTACGCCACTATATACGCCGTCCTTCTCCGGTATGTGCCAGGAGTAGGCTAGGCCACCGCTCTCCTCACCGCCTATATCAGCCTCACCCCTGTTCATTGCATCAACAATGTACTTTATTCCAACCGGTGTCTCAACGACCTTAATGCCGAGGCTAGCCGCCACGTCATCTATCAGGTGCGTCGTCGCCACAGTCCTCGCCACACCCCTCTTAACCATACCCAACCCCCACAGCACCCTCAGGAAGACTGGTATTATCCTGTTGGCGTCCAAGTGACCTAGACCCTTAACAACCATGGCCACCCTATCACCATCGCCATCATTCGCTATGGCCATGTCAAACCTGCCGTTAACAACGGCATCAACATCATCCTTAATGTACTCGTACTCAGGGTTAGGTGCCTTACCACCGAAGTTTGGGTCCTGGTCACTGTTAACCTCAGTGACCTCGAAGCCAAGTCTCCTAAGCGCCTCCGCTGTATAACCCACAGCGGCACCGTGCAGTGGATCCACAAGGACCCTAAGTCTCCTTGGCTTAAACCTGGCCGAGAACCATGAGGTGATGCTGTCGATGTATTCATCCCTAATGTTTATTGAAGGGGCCTGGGCGTATTCAATATCCCTAACCGACCTTAAAATGTCATCGTACTCGCTGTTAATCACCCCCTCAATACCGTTAGTGTCCTCTGGCCTGGCGGGTGCGCCATCACCCCCAATTACCTTAACCCCATTATACCTGGGTGGGTTGTGGCTTGCCGTCACTTGGAATGCCAGGTTAAACCTATGCTTAAGCACTGCCCACGATATTACTGGTGTTGGCGTTGGCCCAGAGACAACGTTCACGTCGGCCCCATGCTCCCTGACTATTGAGGCTATTATGGTTGCGAAGTCCTTAGACATGAACCTGGTATCGTAACCCACGAGGACCTTAGATACGCCGTACCTCCTATACCAGTACCTTAAAGTGGCTTCAGCTATTATGGCTACGGTTAAATCGGTTATTGTTTCCCCAATAATCCCCCTAACGCCATCAGTCCCAAACCTGAGGCCCAGCTTGCTCACAAGGACCTGCCTGAGCTGATAGGTGGCATTTTATAAATATTGTTCAGATGCGTTAGTTAGACTTTCCACTACCCTGTCCCTGCATCCTCTGCCTTAACCTCTCAATTAGCCTCCTCTGCCTCTGCCTTAGCCTCCTAACCCTCCTCTGCCTCCTCTCCCTCTCATCCTCCCTCCCTACAATGCCACTGTAGTCTGGGTCACTCCTGATGGCTGGGTGGTTTGGGTCTATCATGACCACCTCGAACCACTTGTATATGGCATCCTCGCCAACCCAGTATGAACCAAGGACCTCAAGGTTCCTAAACCTCCTGGCCGCCCTCTGCTCAGCGACTACCTGGAGGTTGGTGGATAATGCAACGCCGTAAACGCCCATCCTCTTAGGCTTCCTACCTGTGTTTGGCCTACGCCTATTGAACGGCCCCCTCCTAACCCTAACCCTAACCACCACGACCCCCTGCTTAGCCTTATAACCATACTTCCTAGCCTTATCCAGCCTGGTGGGCTTCTCAACCCTAACCACGGAGGGTTCCCTACGCCACTTAAGCAACCTAGCCTTAATAACACGCCTAAGCGGCTCCTCGTAGGGCTTCTTCCACAGGTCGGTGATGTAGCTCAATGTACCCATCACCCCCACTTGGCGCAACCCCCTATTAAAATATTCCGCCAGTTAAGGTGCCTGTAGGTTTACTTTAATATAGCTACACCTAACCCACAACCTGTG
>Ga0079044_1000268_pt1 | contig 13585 bp, 15 predicted proteins | sample ECH_Chost_MetaG_FD_76329 | JGI IMG/M metagenome (GOLD analysis project Ga0079044, IMG submission 76329) | Hot spring microbial mat communities from Yellowstone National Park, Wyoming, USA - ECH_C host_MetaG | ecosystem: Environmental > Aquatic > Thermal springs > Hot (42-90C) > Microbial mats ... | reverse complement strand
ATAAGAAAGGGAGACATAATTGAGTTCGACAGAAAAATTATCTTTTTTGTCAACTCACCTTTGGAAAAAATAATAGAACAGACAAGCAAAGGCTTGCTAAATGTTTGAGGATGACATATGAAGACTTTTAGTTTTGTTTGACTACCTATGGCTAAGGCGTTGTAGTCTATGTGTGAATTTGTAAAGAAAGAAAGATTCTTTTCTCCTTCTGACTAGATATTTCAAAATCAATGGACCTGTTTTCCAGCGTTCCTGATAGCGCTGTACGCAGCAAGGTAGCCTAGACCTATGCTTTTTGCAAGAGATATACCATCTTGGTATATTGGCCCGACATCGAAGAATGAAACACAGTTACCACAGGCATACAAGGAGGCGATTGGCTCACCTCGTGCGTTAAGTACTCTCGCTTCTTCATCCACCATATATCCGCCATTATAACCTGCCCCTACATAGGTAAGCCTGACTCCATAGAAAGAAGGTATCTCAATTGTACCCAAGTTCGGGTTTGGTTTGTTGTGCCTGTCACCAGAAAATGCTCTTGACCATGCCTTTGTTCCCCTTCCAAACTCCAAGTCAATACCTTTTCTTGCAAAGGCGTTAAAAGTTGTTATCGTTTTCTTGAGAGACGAGGATGGTATCCCCAGTTTTTTAGCCAAACCATCAACAGTCCTTGAGGAGGTTAAAAGACCTGGAGGGAATGGCTCTCCAGGTCCTACTGGTCCAAGATGATATTTCTGTCTGTATTGTTCGTCAAAGATGAAAAAGAAAGGATAATTTGTGAATCCATTAGGTCTTTCGAATGAGCCAGACTTATCAGCGAGCTCCTGGAAATTCGACTCATCTGCGAACCTCTTTCCACTCGAATTAACAATAATGCTGTGCGGATAACCTGCCTCGTTGATGAGCGACCTGTAGACAGGTTTGCCCAACCACTTTTCCCCAGGTATCTTGTAGCCTGGCCTGCCTCCGACTACCTTGTAAGGGATGTAGGCAGCACCGACATCCGAGGCAACCAAAAGCGAATCTCCCTCTATGGTTGGTGGTAAAAGGCAGTGCCATTCAGGCAGTTGTTCGAATTGAAGGGAATACTTTGGATGCCATCCATAACCTCCGATTGACAGAAGTACGGCATATCTTGCTCTTACGTTAATTTCGCTGTTTTTTACACTTATTGTTGCTCCAGTGACCTTTTGATGGGCTGTTACCAGCCTTACAAGTCTGTGGCCGCAGAAAATGTCAATCTTCCTTTTGATGGCAGCATGAATTAGGTAGGCCATCAAACCAGGACCTTGACAGAGCCTTTTGCCTGTATTCATCTTGTTATACGCTCTGGAAGGTGTGAGGTTGAGCATCTCTTCGTTTGTTATTCCATAGGGCACAAAAGGGGATTTCTGAACTCTTCTGAATTCGGACCCTAGAAGCGAGCCGTCAAAGGGTTCAACCTCTAGATATCTGCCTTCTGGAAGGGCTCAATCAACTTGGCCATACAAAACGTCCGGCAAACCTCTTATTACCCTCCATTTCAAACCTGCTTTTTCCTTCAGATACTGTAAATCCTCCTCAGTAAGCATCACAGTAGTTTTAAGCAGCTCAAAATCCTCTGGTTTTATTGGCGCCATTGCCACTTTATTGTAATCATATCCGTGGATTACTTCTTTATACATTCTCTTCGTTTCCATAATTGCTTTTACTGTATCAGAGAACATAAACCTTAGATTACCAAGTTACCAATCATTTCCCAAATATTTTTAATCAAACCATTTCTTTAAGACCATGTGTTAAACAATAGAATAGTTATAGGAAATGCGGCAAGGCTTCCGCTCTGCAGATGGAATATAGGTATTATTTATCTGCTAGAAAAGAACTCAATGAAACCTGGTCAGATCTCTTCCATTCTTGGCACATCGATAGAAATTGTAAAGATGAAGCTGAGAATGATGAAAGATGCTGGGTTGGTAAAGAAGGATAATAATGGCTTGTATGTAATTTCTGAAGATGGAGAGAGTTTTTGTTCCCAGTTATCTCAGCTGATAGCCAGCGGGATAGAATACACTGCCATCTATGACGTTCTTTCGTGCAAATGGATGCAGAACATACTAGAATTTATCAACCGTGAAGAAAGAAGGTGGAAAGATATAATCAATCATCTTGGTCCCGTAAGCGCAAAGGTACTTTCAGAGAAGCTTCGCAAGCTGGAATCGCTTGGCCTTCTAGAAAGAAATGTCAAGGATACAAGACCACCCTCTGTTACCTACAGAATAAGTAATAAAGGTAGGATGTTGGCTGAATGGAGCAATCTTTACATCAACCAGTAAATAAATATATCAAGCCTGAGAAAGATTCATCCTTCCCGCAGAAGAGAATTAGGCTCTATCGCTCTTCTTGTCTCCTACTCTCATAAGATGTATCATTGAAGGAAAATAGAAAGTCCTAATAATGAATGTGTCAAGAAGAAGGGATATTACAAAGGCAAGCCCCAGCTGCCTCAGAAAGGATATAGGTGCTAATCCCAGGGAGCCAAGAGATACAGCCAATATAATTCCCAAAGAAGTTACCACCCCTGCCGAACCAGACATCCCCCTAAGTATACCCTCCTTGAACCCATTCATCTTCTGATATTCTCTAACTCTGCTGATTATGAATACTGTGTAGTCGTTGCCGAGAGACATCAGGATCACGAATAGTATTAAAGGAATCAGGTAGAGAAGTTCCTCGTTCAACAAGAATTTGGTCACCAGGTAAAGGAGGCTAGTTGTCCAGCTTATGCTTATGAAGACACCGCTTAAAGCTATAAACGGATACTTTAACGATTTGAACGATATGCCTATGATTAATGCAATTGCTATAACTATAAGTATTTCAAGCTGAGTGTACACCATGGAAGAATAGGTTTGCTGGTCTATTATGGATGATGTCAATCCTCCAACCAGAAATGAGCTGTTCGAACGTAACTGCTTTACCAGCTCTATCGCCTGAGCACTGTAAGGCGAGTAGTTGTCATATACCATAAAGTAGGCATGGGAACCGAAGATAAAGCTACTTGCCAGAGCGTATTGATTCGAGCCATTTTCAGACGAGACTGGACCTATTACCTTTGTGACTCCGGGATAAGAGATTAGCCTGTCGTAACATGAAACAAGCTGATTTATTGCATTTTCAGTCAAGCTGCCATTCCCTGAAAATATCTGGCCTGTAAGGTTAACTATAACATAATTCGGATAGATCAGGTTGGCACCGAAAGAGTTTTCAACTGTGTTTAGTGCTCTAACACTCTGTAGATTCTGAGGAAGACCCTCGTTGAAATTGTAACTGGTAGGCACAGTAAACCATAGGTATATGGCAGGTAATGCGAGAATAACTATCACAAAGATAACAGACTTCTTTCTTGTAATGCTGAAGTTTGCGGCCCTGTAGAAGAAGGACCTGTCGAAATTTTGCAGCTTGTTAAGAGACCTTTTCAGAAAGAGCCTTGGACCTATCACTGCGGCAACAGCAGGGAGTAAGGTAAGTTCCAGAGCAACGGTAAATATAACACCCATAAAGAGCACAGGTCCCCAGCTCTGCAGACCTGATATGAAAGAAAAGGTCCCTAGGCTTGCTGCAACTGTCAAGCCACTGACAAGTATGGCTGTGCCGGCATTTTTGCTGGCAAGACGGATTGCTTCGTCCCTTTCAATTCCGTTTCTGAGCTCCTCCCGATATCTGTGTAGAAGGAAGACAAGGTAATCTGTTGCTACTCCTAGCAGAACTGCTGTCAAGGTGTATGTTACAATGAAATTTACCCTGAAGAGAAAGGCCCCGGTCAGAAATATGCTTACGTAGCCAAGGAGGGTGGATATCGACACGAAGACGAAAGTCAGCAGAGGAGCAAGGTAAGACCTGAGAGTTATAGCCACAGATATGGCAAGAAATATGAAGGTGAAGGCGAAGATTATGCCTGAGCTGGAAGTTAAACTTTGAGTGTCATATGCAATCGCGCCATCCCCTGTCAGTTCAGCGTTAGACCCAAAATATTTGATTGCCTCAGACCTGATTGTTGGAGTTGCAATTTGTGCAGGCGTGCTGCCTCCCCTGCCAATGTATCCGGATGGAACGTCAAAGATTATTCTCACCAGGTATGTGCTGGAATCGGGAGATACAAACTGCTCTTTTATGAACGATGGAACTCCCTTCAGCCCATAACTCTCCACATAATTCGTCCCGGGGTCGCCTGACCGCAGCATAGATTGAAGTAAGTCAATTGCCAAGGGATGGCCTGTACTGTTGATTAGGAGCGAGAAACCTCTCAATTCTGACGTTTCGTAATTTGTTACATTCAGGTATTTCAAAACTGATAAAGTGTAGGGGTCGAGATTTCCAGTTGCCAGGACTGCTGCAGCAGTGGCATTCTGGACAAGCATGGCCTTGTCTGAGTTGGGAGAATATGTTAAGTTTAGTATAGCTACAAAGTTCTTCTCAAATGGCGTAGCAGCGTAATTAGACATCTGTATTGCTTCTGATATAGATGAATAATTTATGCTCCTCCAGTTCATTAGAAAAGAGTGGGGAAAGGAATACACATTTTCGGCAGCTAGGGTAAAATTGGCATAGGCGCTTCTTACTATAGGCGTTGAATTCTTCAATATATTGTTAAGGAAAGAAGCATAAGCTGAAAAGCCGCTCTCGCTCTTGCTGAAATTTGCTATCTTTGCATTTGCCAGTTCGGTTTGGAATTCAAGCGTTATGTTGGCAAATCTGGCCTGGCTCATATTCTGCGGCTGGAATGTAACAAGTATCAGAGATTCGTTTTGAGGATATGCAGAAGAAAGGAGCTCCTGGGCCTTTGTCGATTCATAATTTGAAACGCCTGAAGATGAAGTGGAATAACTTATGTAAGAAGAATAGTTCATTAACGCAGGCACGGAAGCTAAAGCTATTATAATCCAAATTCCTATAACTAGCCACTTATGTTTAATAAAATCCATGGGTTATTGCACTGTGAGTAAAGTTCAAAGGTTGGGAGGGAGTAAAACTGCATCTATTACATGAATTATTCCGTTTGACGCTTCAATATCAGCCTTGGTAACTTTTGCATCATTGACGTAGAGACTCTTGTTTAGGAAACCCACAACCTTAAGCGTCACCTGCGAGCCTTGCAATGTAGAAACCTTTGCTGGTTTTTGCTCCTCAGCCAGCTTCATCGCCTGGTCAGACTTCACCTTCCCGTTTATTACATGATAAGTCAGTACTGACTTCAGCTTTGCTGTATCATTGAGAAGCCCCTCTATAGTTTCCTTGGGAAGCTTCGAGAATGCATTGTCGTCAGGAGCGAATACTGTAAAAGGACCTGCAGATTGCAGAGCTGAGACGAGGCCCGCAGCCTGAACGGCTGTAACCAGAGTTTTGAAGGTTCCAGCCTCAATTGCTATTTCAACTATATTCTTCATGGTAGTCAATAGGTTATATATATGTATATATAAGTATATTGCGACCAGTATATTTCGATATGTGCGGATATATAGATGAATATATGAGGTAACCGTTTATATACAGGACAAATGCAAAGCTAGCGATTTAAGTGAGTGAAAGCTTTAACCAGTTGAGATTCAGCGGAAGAATCGGCATTTTGCCTTTGTATGTACTTAATTCGCTCAAGAACAAGCAGATGTCAGGCTATGAAATAATGAAGGAGATAAATTCAATTACGGAAGGGGCCTGGAGGCCTGGTGCAGGGTCCATATATCCTGTTTTGAAGAGCCTCTCAAAAAAGGGGTTTATCAAAGTTGCAGGGAAGGGCCTCAGAGAAAAGAGAATGTATGCTATAACTCAGACTGGCCTGAAGGCACTAGAGCAGGCAAAAAGGGAGTATGATGAATTTTCAGTTCAAAGGTGGCATATGATAAGGGGTATAATGATGACTCTGGTAGATGCGTCATCGCTAGCAAAAATGCTGAACGAAGCAATAGAGATGCAGCCTAAAGCTTGGGAGCGTGTATTATACTCTAAGGAAATATCGAAAGAGGATAAATTATTTCTGCTCCGGCAGCATCTGCTCATGCTAGATAGACATTATGAGTGGGTGAAACAGAAGATAGAGATGCTTGAAAGAAAGGGATAATCTTTTGAGGCTCAAATGAGTTTTGTGGTTAAAGCCTTTTCAGGTATCATGCATACTGGTTAGCTCTTTGAGCTTGACTTTGGGAATCTTCAATTTGAATATTCCATGAATCATCTTTTTAATTAGTTTGATTGCTAGAATCAGACCGGATTCTTTTCATGCGTATGATGGTCAGCACAGGTCTTGCAACAGAAAAGCATGATTTCATCGTTTATCCTTTTTCTGTAAATGCGTCCAGTCAATAATATACCGCAATGTTGGCACCTCAGCCTCCTAGCTGTTGACTCTCTAATTCCTTCAGCATCATCCTTCCGAAGTTTAATCTGCGAGTACAGCTCCCTTACTCTGTCAGCAACAGGCCCCTCTCCCATCACTCTTCCATCGTCAAAAATTCGAATTCTGTCCATAACCAGAACCACGCCTCTTTCCTCATCTATCTGCACCATCCCTGGGAAGTATTTTGAAAGGTATCTGGCAACGTCTGAGAGAGTGTGTACCAATCCGTCCTTCCTGGAAGAATGATGAATAAAACATTATCGGAGCTGGCAGAAATGCAACGATGCACTTTACAGAGTTATCGATTCCAAAGTTTCCTCTGGCTTTCAATGACTGAAAACTTTTTGCAGAGTCCTTTGCATTATCGATTAATCTTGAAGCAAAATCTTACATTAATAAGGGAATAGGTGGGAAAATTATTGTTTTATAATTCGATTTAAATAAACCGTCTGCAACCCATACATGAAATCATGTCCATGCGAATAGATGAGCTTGATGCGCACATTATAGAACTGCTGCAGAATAATGGTAGAATGATGTACAAGGATATTGCTGCAGTTGCAAACGTGAGCTTACCAACTGCAAAGGCCAGAATAAAAAGGCTGAAGGAGCTTGGTGTGATAAAAAGATTCACAGTGGTTCTTGACTCTGAAATGCTGTGGGGAAGGGTTAGGGCGTTTGTACTGGCAAAGGTAAATCTGCTTGATATTGAAACGCTGAAGGAGAAGGCAGCTCAGATGGCAGAGGTCAGGAACTTCTATATTGTGACTGGCGACAGGCAGGCTTTTCTTGATTTGGAGCTTGAAGACATCAGAGACCTCCCAAAATTTATTGCTGAAAGATTATCGAAGGAGCTAGGTCTCTCAGATTTTAATATATTGACCATCTCAAACGTAATTAAAGAGGGCTACAATGTACAAGTCAAGCCATATACATCTTTACGATTCAGATGCGACTTCTGCGGAGCTGTCATTTACGGAAGACCGGTAGTACAGTACATAGACGGGGTGCGGAGGTACTTTTCAGGAAACGACTGCGCTGAAGCCTTCAAAGAGAGGGTTGCAAAGAAAAAGTAAGAAGAAATAGGTCCCTTCCTTTTTTATGCAATACGTTTCTGCTTATCTGCGCAGCCACAGCTAGCTAAATGAACACATGTTTGAATACAATCACAAGGAAGAGAATGCTTGCAGTTTTGCTATAAATTCATATTTAGTAATAACCAAATTTACCTTGCGGAAATTTTATGGTATGTGTTATTAAATCTGAGATATTTTAACTTACAGCATTTTCACAGTTTAAACAGCAATTGATAAATCGTATACTTCCTCTACCACACATTATGTGTTGCAACTGTTGCTCCGTTGAAGCAGATTCTCAGGATGATTGGGAAGAGAAGCCTGTAAAAAAGAAATTAGCTGTGAATGAAAAGAAGCCGAGTTAAATGTAGAAGAGTCAGAAAAATCAGTTTACTAATATTTTATTTAAGTATGTATTTTGTCGGGGCTTAAAATATCCAAAGCAAAAAGTTCTCTTCCATCAGAATTAGGACGTAAAGTATCTCCAATTTAACCTCTTTACCAAAAAATTGTTCTCGATGCGGAAAAGAAAGGTGACCATTTTTAACGATGGTGAAGGTGACCCGTCGTCCTCATCTCATATGAGTCAGCGCAGTGTGAGCAGCAGAATAAATGAACGGAGCCGTGTATTTCTCTGTTGTAGGTATTTTCTTCGTTCAAACCCTGTCCGCATTCCTCACATCTTTGGGCCAAATCGACTATCGTGCACTTGGTCAGTATAAAAGTATGAGCGTTTAATCTCTGAATATAAACGATGCAGAAATTTAAACAGGTAATGATGGTTACATCTTTTTGGAGCTGATGATATTTTGCCACGCAAGACGATTGATTATAGCACAGTGCTGAGACAACTTTAGAGAAAGAAAAAATTTTGCTTACAGAGCTTATTTATTGAACCAGAAAAAATATATTAAGCACAGATTGCTTTATACTCAATGTATTTCAGCATCCTTTTGCACAGCACCAATGATGAAGCATTAATTTATTGGAGCAAAGAATGTAAGAAGCTATCATGTTGTTTGAAAAACGCAGGTTTGATGGCAGAAAAAGAAGTTAGTGCAGCAATGCCCTCGCTCCTTGCTCTAATTATCTGTTGTGGCTTTCCTCTCTTTGTTCTGGCGTTTGGTAGCTCTGGATTAGTATCTTTTATCTTAAATGATAAAATGATTTTTGTGATTAGCATTGCTGCATTGGCTGTCATTATTCTTTTGCTAGCTCTTTACCTGAAGAGAAGGGAGCCTAATGCGAAGGGTGCAAGCTCATCTGGGGGGAGTTTGAATGAATCTGATGTCTGCGATTCCAAGGATAATGTCTGATGTTTTAAAATACGAATACTATGCTTTCGGAAAAATGTTTGTGAATGCGAGATATTTATCCCTCTTTCTTGTTATATCATTTTCTTCCTCCGCTTTATACATGATTCTCTTGCCATCTTTACCGTTTGGTAGAATTGTGATCTCTGCGGTAAGGTTCATCACTCCTTTGCAGCTCTTCTTTTCGCTAATCTTCGGTATATTGTTAGGACTGGCAGTTACACTTAACGTATACTCGGTAAGATTTAGCACTCATAATGTAAGGAGCCTGACGATAGCATCAGTTTTAAGCAGTATGGTGAATGGCCTCTGCTGCACTCCTGCAATACCATTCATACTTAGCCTAGGAGGGGCTTCTACCCCTCTTCTATACTCCATATCCCCTAGAATTCAGGCCTTCTTCGAATTCAACTACCCATACTTCTACGCTGCGTCCATCTTGATGCTGACCCTATCAATCCATTATCTTTCACGCAATATAGCCTGCTGCATCAGGAGGTGAGCAGAGATTAATGCATTTAGATAATCTTGCATTCATGGAATGCAAGTATGATGTGAGCGAAGAAATATCCTCTAGTGTAAGGCGATACAAAAACAAGAAAATCAAAAGTACAAATAGAAAGAAGGGTCCAAGGTTCGTCATACTGATTCTCTTTTTCCTTATTATAGCGGGAATAGCTGCATATTCGTTGTTAAATACATCCAATAATGATAAGGCTGCTGTAGGGGCATCCGCGCCTAACATACCCATCACTCTAACCAACGGAACGACGGTTCAATTGAGCAAATTCTACGGTCATGCAGTACTTCTCTGGTTTGTGACAACATGGTGCTCAGGCTGTGAGGAGAGTGCTCAGATATTATCAACCCAATATTATTCTCAGCTGACGAGAAGCGGTGTGATAATACTGACTGTTGAATCTTATAATAACCTTGGCTACCCTGGTCCGTCAATCTCTCAGTTCGCACAATATTATGCCGGAGGAGTCAGGCCAAACTGGCTATTCGGTACAACAACTCAGCAGGCTACATACATCTACAATCCTCAGGCTGACCTGGATATATTTTATGTCATAAATTCCGCAGGGCAGATAGTGTACAGAGGTACAGGTCTCGGGGCAGAGGTTCAGCTGGTATTTTCATACGTAAGCTGAGGTGGATAAGGTATGGCTTCAAACGGCATGTCATCTCCTACTTCAACCTTCATCTATGCACTGCATAGGTCAAAACCGATTGCTCTGGCCAGCTGGGTCGGTTATTGGCTTCTTTACGCTTATTCGAACGGTATGGTAACTTACTATCGTTTTGATGTTACACAGTTCTTAAGAGAATACAATCTAACCAATCTCATCTATGTTCATGACTACAGAAACTTCATCGATGCATACTATTCAGGTATTATCTGGTATGTTACTCCACACCTAGAGCTTACACTCTTATATGGTCCCGTAATCTTCTCAGTAATCCTTTCAACGCTCTTCAGCCTAAATATGGCTATGCTTCGAATTTCTTTGGGGAGAGCGTTAAGGACAAATGTTCTGACGGGAGGGCTGGGCATTATACCTATTTTATTTGGCGGCGGATGCTGCTCTGTTCCTATAGGCACAGCTTTATTGGGCTCATTGATGCCATTGAGCATATCTATCTTTCTTGCAGATTTTCCATACCTGACGAACCTTTTCATGTCTGCGATAATGCTTACCTCTCTATTATTTTTATGGTAGAGAATCAAGAGTTTGATGCCTGAAGAAGATGGAAAATTTGCCTGATAGCTCGGAAAAACTAGTTGAGAAATTAACTTTTAGGGTTATAATTGAATCATCAATCTCTTTATCAGTCTGTAAAAAAGGTACAGGTATAATGCAGAAGGTATCCAAAGGTAAATTGCCTGCTCAGGATACTGCAGCTCCGTGGCTTCTACTGTAGCAGCCACAAAAAGCTGAACAGCTATTAGTATCGCAACAATAATTGCTCTATGATACTCTTCTCTCAGCCTCCTTCTAAAGATTGCTTCTATTATGTAAAGATTTTCGGTAAGGGCAAGGGCATAGGCTGGCAGCTCAAGCCATGAATGAGGAAAGAGCAACAATGCAGTTACAATCAGCTGGGGCGAAAGATTATTTACCAGGCAGGTTGAACAACTGATAAGGCTTCAAGAGTTCTTGATGTGACATATGTCGAATAACCAAAAAATATAACGCCGAAGAATGGCAGAATCTCTCCAAATGCAACAAAAAGATTATGTGTGTAGATGTACATAGCCTTCGAAAATAAAGAGGTTTGTGTTTGAATCGTCTCGTTCAACGAAGAATATGAAGATGCTAAGGAGCTGGCTTCATCGTTTGACATGGGTAATGAAACAAATATATAAAAAAGAGCAAGCTGCAAAATAAACAATATCACGAATACCTCAATCCATCTTGAATCTATGCTTTTATGCGGAAGAGTCAAATCTCATTTTCTATGCCCTATTACAGGGGTTTAAACATCTTTCGTATTTTGGTCAAAAAGAAAGGAATGATTACACGTGTTCCTTGTCTTCTAACCTCCAGGTATATGCAGCAATCAAAGGCGAAGTGTTATTTTGTCTTCTCTGACCTTGAAGACATAATCATATACTCATGTAAACGCTTATCAGTTTTGACAAAAGAGTGGTTTGGGCTTCAAGGTATTTATACTATCCACTTTACAGACAGTAATAATTTTATCACTGTACCCTATTTTACATCAAAAATATCCATATAGCAATATAAACAGCGCTTTAGAAGGTTGCTAAGATGTTTCAGAGGATTCGTAGCGCAGAATCAGAGTACGTCATGAACGAAATATTGACCCGTCTTTCGAGCGGGAATTCTCAAAAGGTTGTCTTAACAAGGGAGAAATTTTCAGGCCATATATTTGTCGAGCCGAATCTAGCTCTGGGAGACAAGATTCTGGTTGAAGAAGTCATCAATGTGTTAGAAGACCTCTCGTTATCAGGATATCTTTCAAAGAATGAGTCCTTCTCTACCTATTGTGTTAAGTGTTTCAATACTTCACTCATGTTTGTTGGAAGATGCCCCAATTGCGGTTCTACTCAGTTGAGAGCTGGCAGGGAGCTTGTCCATATATGTGGTTACACCGGCTTTGAGAACATGTTTAACCAAAATGGAAGATTGGTCTGTCCTGCATGCAATAGAGAACTTCGAAAAGAGGGTTCAGACTACAGGTCCAACGGTTCAATATTTAGGTGCATATCTTGCTCTAGGCTGTTTTCAAGCTACAAGGCAAGCTATGAATGCGCAAGTTGCGGTGCAAGCTATGAAAAGTGGAGCGAGCCTTCGCTCGAAGTTATAAGTTACGAATTGACTGAAAAGTATTGGGCTGGTTCCTTGGGCCTTTTATCTGCATATAGGCTCAGGGATAAAATAGCATTGAACCTTGGTGAAGCTGGTTACAGGATAACTGCTCCCTTCTATCATGAAACAAAATTAGGTAATGTATTTCTTGATTTGATGGCAGAGGGGAAAGAAGGAAGAATAGGCGTGAAACTTTATCCCCTTTCATTGCCAGAAGAATCGATATTGGTTGATAACCTGCTTTCGGCAAGGAGTATTGCCAGGCTGTCTAAATTGGTGGTAGTTGTGAATAATAATATATCCACTTCAGCAACTTCAAAACTTGCAAAATCGGGCATAATACTTGTGAAACCAGACTTGAGAAGTGCAGAGTTAGCGGTGGAATTCATCAGATTGAACAAGAAACCTCAATCTAAATGATTCGCATTTACCTTATCTGCCGAAAGAAATTCCAACAAACCTAAAAGGCTTTATCAATTCTGTAGCCTTCTGCTAAAACTCTTGTGCCTCTGGCTTGTTATATTTTGTTTGGAGGCTGAAAGTGTGCACTTTTCCTCAGAATTCTGTTGTACTATTTCATTGGCTAGCTATAATCGTACAGCGTGAGTTTTCCTGCAAAGGAAGCTTGAGCTAGACCCTTTGTCTCACGAGTCAGGGGCAAAATTGAAAAACGTGTTTGCTATTGCAATCAACGGTGCCAAGATGCTGTGAAAATAGAGGAGAGTGTTGAGATCAGGGCTGAAAGAGACAAAGTCTGGGAAGTGATATCTGACCTTTCAAAGGAGAAGGAATACTGGCACAGCATCAAAGACGTTAAGGTGATTTCACAAAACAAAAAAGTAATCGAGAGAGAAGTACTTCAGAATTTCATCGGTGGAAGGGTTTTGCAGAAAGTAGTTTTTCATCCTAAAAATTCTATCGAATTCTTTAACATAAAGGGCTCAATGAAAGGAAGCAAAGTACTTTTTATCGAGCCTGTCAAGGAAGGGATTACAAAACTCACCGCTGCATGGAATATAAAGCTAGGATTGACATTTCTCCTGTTCAGCCCTATGGTGAAGAAGCATATCAAAGAAGGAACTGTAAATGCCCTCAGGAGAATCAAGGCTGTTTGTGAAGGGACGGAAGAGAAGCTATCTGAAGTTGAATGACCTGTTTATTAGCTAGCAGAATGGTTAAAAAGGGATATGTGTTCGACTTTGGCAAAGACGAAAGCATATTAACATCGCAATGCACTGCATAAAACATCGATGCCAGCTAGCTCTCCTCTGCTGAGACTGGAATCTGTGCATAAGACAAGAAATGGCAAGAAATTGCTTGAAGGAGTCAACCTTGAAATTAGAAGGGGAGAAGTGGCTATGGTTGTGGGGAAATCCGGTTCTGGCAAGACAACTCTTCTCAGGATATGCGCTCTTGTCGACAGTGAGTTTTCTGGAAGGATAATGGTTGATGGGGAGGAGCCGTACCTTTCAAAAAAAGATTCCT
>Ga0079044_1000254_pt1 | contig 13952 bp, 8 predicted proteins | sample ECH_Chost_MetaG_FD_76329 | JGI IMG/M metagenome (GOLD analysis project Ga0079044, IMG submission 76329) | Hot spring microbial mat communities from Yellowstone National Park, Wyoming, USA - ECH_C host_MetaG | ecosystem: Environmental > Aquatic > Thermal springs > Hot (42-90C) > Microbial mats ... | reverse complement strand
AAGTTATAGAATCCATTGCCCAAATATACCGCGTTGTTCGCGTTAACCCATCCAGAAGTACCGTTGGTCCAGAAGTTTTTGTAGGTAAGCCCACTCTCAGGGAGACCTCCCTGTGATGTGACCTTAACAATGAAATAAAAAATAGATGGCACGCTTGTTAGTAGTGGTCGGCATCTCATTATGTTGAGCTGTAGGGTTTGGGTGGCATTATAGCTCAGGTCAAACACGCCTGCCGTTCTAAGCGTGATAAGAGCTATCCCGTAAGCTGTTGTATTAGCTGGATTGGTAAGCCAAGAGTTATTAAAGCCTACGAAGCTAAGCTCTATGCTTGGCCGATATGCTGAGAGCCCGATTAGCTCAAAACGTATTTGACGCTCGACAGCGTTCAGAGCGTTTAAAGAAGCGGAATAACAGGCGTTTGAGACAAGTTGCGGAATAGAAGAAGGCTGAATCGAGGAGGCTGGAATCACCACTAATAACGGGCAGATAAGTCTACTTATGCTCGCATTGAGTCCGGGTTGAAATCTGGATGTTAATAGTGATAGTGAGTAGTTAGCTGCGCCCACAGCTAGTGCGTAGTTTGTTGAAAGCTCAGCAGCTCCAACATAGGAGATTAGTGGGATTGGCTCTCCTTGGCTTGTTGTGTTGGAGTATAGGATTGATATTGTAAATATAAGTATTATGAGTACAAATAGTGCGGTGAGTATTATGAATTGAGCCTGCTTGTGTTTTTCCCGCATTAAGTCCCACCCAGGCTTAGCCTAGCTACGCAGGGAGGTGGCTGCACGCCGACTCCGGTTGGCGTCGAAGGGGAATAGAGAGGTGGCACATCTTCGGTGTACACTTGAGTGTTCAGGGGTGGAAGACCATGATAGTTTGAGATGCTTAATCCTGTATTCCCCGATAGGGGAGTTAAGGTGAAGTTCCAAAGTGTGCCAGGGGGAACCAATGTGTTTAGCGCGCTCAACAACTGCTCACTCGCAATGTTTTGGCTTGGCGATTGACCTTTCTCTAGCCCTTCGCAAACCTCTTCAAGCATTGTATAGTTGAGTTGGTCGAGTACCGTGTATCCAAGAACAGTTTGTTGTTGTGTTGGCTGAACCGGTCTATCCGCAAGGTAAACGCCTAAAGAGGCGATGCCACCTATAAGTAGACCCACCGCCACTAAAGCCTCAACTGTGCGCATCATTGAAAATCATACACCCTTTTTGTAAAATGACACCTTGTATAACTGTTAGCCATTTCCCTGATGTTGGCAAAGATGCTACCGTATTCAGAAGAGCTATACGTAAGCATGCAGATTTCTCCTTCGATATGTAACCCGAGATTGTTATATTGTGCATGCTATACAACAATTTTTTATCTTCTATTTAAAAGTAGCGAGATTCACATCGAATTATCGGAATAGTAGCTTTGTTAAATGTATGGTTAGGTTAAGTGAACCACTATAGCTTTCTTATAGTGCGGATAGCCTTGGTATTCTTTGGTTAGGTTAAGTGAACCATTATAGTGATTCGACGATCACTCGTATATGATTAAAAAACAGATGGGTCTTACGTGGCATTTTCCTAATCTGTCATGTGTCACGCAAAGTATGTGTTGGATTTTCTGTGATATCCAAGCGTAAAATGTGGGTGCACTGAAAGAAATATTTGGGTAATCATGAATTGATGGGCACTTTCTATAGCTGTGTTTGAGTTGCAGCCTTGGGTGACTGAGTATAAAGGATAGTTTTCGGTTGCTAAGTATTGTTATGTAGATTTAGCGGAAAAGGTTTATGTGGGTCCCCGCAATAGATATTTTGGTTAGATTTATGCGTACTAAAGCGTATGCGCTTACATTGGGTTTGGTCTTAACATTTCTTCTGCTACCCGTCGCTTCGTTTGCTCAGCCGGCCACCCAGCACGGTGCATATTTTATGCGTTATGATCACCAAGAAGTAAGGTATTACACTATTACTACACCGTTAAGTTCAGCGTTTACATACATCGTCATAAAGGGGGAGGCTAGGGGTACTGTTTCGAACCAAACGCTCACCCTTACCACACAAACCTATTTGGCCGCAGCACTCTCCGCCCCACCAACAAGCGTTACTATTGATGTCTCATCGAGCTATCTGGCAGCGCAGGAACAACTTTACGTGTCTCTGCAGGGCGATGGGGGCACCCTGCTCACAGTGTCCGTGGTGCAGGATGGGGTGGCGCAGATTGTTTGGGCAGGCGTACAACAGCTCTCAGGATCGTTCGGCGTGAATGGTACAGCTTATGTGAACTCGTCCCAGCCCGCGGATATAGAGCTTGGTTTCGCATCTCAACAGGGTGTGATTCAACTCTCCGCGCCGCTTGGCGGTTCCGTTAGCATAAGCGCAACACTGCCCGAAATCGGCTTCACCCTTTCGGCGCAGTCTACCACCACGGCTTACTCGGGTCTTAGGGTCCCCACACCATACCAGCCCTATCCGTTGAATGAAGTCTGGGTTAATGGTAGTGTTGCGGCCACAGCTCCAATGACTGGTGTCGCGGTATCAAGTTTTAGCGGAGCAAATTTCCCTAGCATGGTGTGGTCTATTAATGGGACAACCGGCATCAACGTAAAAGGCAGGGTTTACTCAGCAAATTACTCCGCAAGAGTTTCCGAATTCTTCGGTGTAAACGGTACGCCCGTGGGCTATGCATTAACATCAAGCATGTTCCTCAACCACTCGATCAGTACAGCCGCGCTTACAGCAGACTACCAAGCCTACGGCTCACTAATCATCGTAGCAAGGTCGCCAACTATTCTACCCCAATCGGTGTCTGGTCACGTAGAAACATACAAATTCTCGGTTAGCGGCAAGAGCGTTGTGTTGGTGGTTAACACTAGCCTTAAGGCAGAGACCTCGGCCAAGGTTGATTCTGAGCACCGCGTGTATGCAGAGGGTCAAGCGCTCCTCCTCTACGTCAATGTCTCGGGGAACAATGTGTACCTCCTCGTAAATCCTTCCCGCAACCTGTCGACGCTAGTGGCGCAGGCAGCCGCTCATAGCGAAGGTGCTCTCAACATTACGGTTAATCATTATGTGTATACGGCTATAAAGATAGTTGTAAATGTTACTGGCTACACGGTGTTCAACTTTTCAGTTCCCTACAGTAACGTTGTGGTATACAAACAGACATCATCAGGTTTGGTTGCACTTAATACTTCCAACTACTGGCAGTCGAGTGGGAGGCTCTACGTGCTCGACGACCCATCAAACATTTACTATGTTGCCAATGCGGCCAGTGCCAAACCGGTGGCCACAACGATGACTACCCCAACTGTGTCCCCGTCAACCAAACAGGTTGTTACTTCAACCCTACCTACAAATGACACTACTTGGATAATCGTTGTCGTTGTTGTGATACTACTCGTGGTTGTAGGGTTACTTCTCGCTTTTAGGAGGAGGTAACTGCGTAAAGTAAACTCAGCTGTATCCTGCTATATTCGATGATGAATATATTTATACTCGAAGTGTTCTTAGAGTTTGGGTGTAACACACACCCTAAGAATCACTTTTTGTATAGTATTGCCTAGATAACCGGCCTCAATATAATGCTTTGTCTCCGACTGTTAGTACCATAGGTACTAATCCTTATATAATCGGTAACTATTGTGTACCACGATGACAAAACACCTCCCAATTATAGCGCTTCTATGGGCTCTACTCCTAGCATCGTTACCATTAGCCCTAGCTGGATCATACCAATTCTCCCTCAGCTCTCCACAAAACGTTTACCTACCAGGTGAAAGTATAACCATAACAGCCAAATTATTATCCACAAGTGGTCCAGTTCCAAATGCTACAGTGGGCATCCAGGTGGTTAACCAGACGAGCGGTGCCACGTTTTTTATAGACCAGCTCACCACTAATGCTTCTGGTGAGGGTTCAGTGTCTTTCCTTACGCCGCAGGATTCAACCAATACTACTTTTATCGTGTATGGCGCCGCACAGGGGTATGGGGTCACAGCCACCCTAATTTTAAAATTTGTTACAAACACTTCTACTTCAACGACACCAACGACTTCCACTGTGACCCAGACAGGTGTGAGCACAACGGGTGAAACATATACTAACGTAACATCAACTACGCCTTTAGTCGGCTCAACCGGCATCCCCACGTCAGGTTCGCATGCTACCCATGGTGCGTCGGGCGTGATAACGATTGGAACAGCTGAGCCAGCGAGCAATGGCCTGAATAAGGAAACTGATATAGTGTTGGCTACGCTAATAGGCTTGTCCTTCGCCGTGAGTGGAGCATTGCTATTTAAGATTGTAAAGCTGAGAAGAGGATAGGGCGAGCATATGTCTCATACAACTGTAAAGTTGGTGGTATTAACCGGAGACAAAGCTATCCAATTCGAGCTTTCCGAAGTAATGAACCCGTTCCATATGTATACGCTAGCAGTGTAGGTGCCAAGTGCAGCGGTTGATGGTAGAGGTGAACCCAAGTACACTGTGAATCGTGTATCAGGCGAGACGCTGCTAATCTCGAAGTCAACCCATGCAATTTCATGGTTGTGCATAACCTGAACAATTATAAGAGCCGTGCCTTGAGCGTTTGACTCGATCCGGACTTCGACCAACACCAATTCGCCAGACGAAAATGTTGTCTGCGCTATACCTGCGGAGTTGAGTGTACGAACACTGATCACACAAACAGAACATACTGTCGCTATTGTTACCGATGAATAGTAAGTGCTAAATAGCAAAAGGAACACGGTAACCATTATTTTGAATCCATTAGATAGGTTGAAATGCCGTCCAGAGTCCTTGGTACTAACCATAGAGACTACTCTGAGTTCATACATATATACTTTTTGTGTGTCTTGTGTGCTGTCCGGATTGGTATCAAGTGAGCGTGGAATCCGAGTGTGGAAATTTGTAATTTGGATACCATCTATTTTAAGATGGTGTCCGGATTAGTTGGTAGTGACCGTGGTCTACAAGCGTGGAAACAACTATCCGGATACCATCTGTTTTGGGCGTTGTGGGATAATGGCTTGAAGGGTATGGCTACGTGGTCAGCGGTTTCGGGATGAGTAGATTTAAATGGTTGCACATGGCTTTCCTTGGTTGGGGAGTCTGCTGGCGTGTAATGGCATGGTTACTCAGCCGGAGCCCCTTGGGTGTGGGTGTACCCGCAGGTCCAAGCGGGGGTTGGTGTGTACAGAAGCTGACGAGTAGGGTGGTTGCGGGTGTGCTTGAGTATGTGCGGAGGGCGCTCCCAACGGCGCGGCGGGTGGGTGCGCCCTGACTGGAAGGGGTGAAGCGAAGTGGGGCCGATGAATCCGTGAGCTCCCTGAATGATGCCCTGAAGCCCAAGCTCCACTATACCTATGGTAGGTGTTCTGATGCATACCTGCGTGTGTAGCCAGGTGGAAAACCAATAGAGGTGTTTGGATAATGGATTTCCGTGCTTGGGCTCCACGTTCACCCTCATCTAAGTAGCGCTGATAATGCTCGAAAGGTTTATATCGGTCTCGCGGAAAATCGAGTTATGCCTAGTACTCAAGGTTCTAAATATAAATTCGGTTATTCAGTTCTGATTTCTTTCATTCTTGTCTTCATTCTCTTGGTATCGTGGGGGGAAACGGTTTATGCGGACTACCAGCAGACGTTGCAAACAGTGGGTCAAGCTACATCTGAAGGGATTGGTTCATACCTCGGTGCAGCACCAAGCTCCCTGATCCTCGGTGTTTCTGTGGGATTCTTTAACAAACAGCAGAATTCTAGTTTAAGCGAGCTCTTAGAGGCCCTCTACTCACCCAATTCACCAATATATCACAGGTTCCTTACACCCCAACAGTTTGCCTCACTATATGCGCCTAGCCCTCAAATATACGCCCAAGCGGTTGGCTACTTTATATCAAATGGTCTAAAGGTGTACACAAATCCTACTAGGCTTTACCTAAATCTGGTTGGCACAGTGGGTCAACTTGAATCTGCGTTCCACACAAGTGTGGGCCTCTTTAGAAATGGTAACCTCACGTTTTACGCAAACACCCAGCCACTACTCCTGCCTTATAGTTTTAGTGATTATGTTACATCGGTTGTTGGCTTCGAAAATTACACCTTCTTTGTACCAGACTTGGCGGTAGCGAGTATAAACCAAACTCAGGGCGCAAATGTACCACCCAGCCAACCTCCCTATCATCCAGCAACGATCCAGGCAGCCTATAACGCGACAGGTCTAATAAATGAAGGCTTTAATGGTACAGGGGAGACAATAGTGCTTGTTGATGCGGGTGGGGACCCCACACTTGAAGCAGATGTGGCAGAGTTCTCTGCTACGTATGGTCTACCAGTTCCCATCGTGAATATCACACTTGTAAATGGCTCTGTACAGGATGTGGTAAACGACCCAGAGGGCACTCTCGTAGCTAGGATACCAGCTGAGTGGGACCTAGAGACCGCTCTTGATGTCGAGTGGGCTCACGCCATGGCTCCTGGCGCTAAGCTCGTAGATATGGTTTCACCCGACCAAGGTCCAGGACTCGTGGAAGCCATAGCGGAGGCGATAACCCTACACCTTGGAAACGTGGTATCCCAAAGCTTCGGGCTATGGGAAGGGTACGCAAATGAGTCAAGCAACCCCTATAATCTTGATGTTGGCACAGAATCATTCATCGAGTACATTAACCCCTTCTATGAGATGGCTGCCGCTACTGGTATAACCGTTCTCGCCTCATCAGGTGACTCGGGTAGCACAGCAACAGGAGGACCCGCACCTTCAGTGAACTTTCCAGCCTCCGACCCTTGGGTTACAGCTGTTGGGGGCACCACGCTTGTAGCAAGTGAGCAGAGGGGGTGGGAGTCTGAGACAGCTTGGGGCGGTAGCGGTGGAGGATTCAGTGTGATTTTTAAGAGGCCGAGTTATCAGAGCGGATTCGGTGTACCCCTTAACGCAACGGGGAGAGGGGTACCCGATGTGGCAGCCGACGCGAATCCTGATACCGGGGTTGTTGTGGTGCTCTACGGCGTGAACCTTGGGTTTGCGTTGCTCATCGGTGGCACAAGCTTGGCATCACCTTTATGGGCTGGTGTCACGGCTTTAATAGACGACGCGAATCACACAGACCTCGGCTTTCTCAACCCCCTACTCTATACGATACTCAACAGTGAAGATTATCCGGTAGAGTTTCATGAAATAGTTTCAGGTAGCAATGGAAACTACACCGCACATCCGGGCTGGAACCCTGTGACGGGTATTGGATCACCCAACGTGGGATACCTAGTTCACCCAAGTCACACTACAACTACAAACACTTCCGGGGGTTTAACAATAACTTATCCACTCAACGGCGAAAAAATAACGTCGGCCACCCTTACGGTTAATGGCACGGCTAGCTTACCTCCAGGCAACTGGCTAATCGGTAAGCCTAACTCTGCCCCCGCGTTCCTAACTGGGGAGCAGCAAAACCAGCTTAACATTCTAAGCGCTTGGATTGGTGATTATAGGCCGGGATACTTCAATGTGTATATCAACGTCACAAACCTTACAAACATACTTCTTCCACCGCCGCCCAGTGAGGGTGAATGGTGGGTCTTTGAGTGGAGCTATGCTGACAACACGTATTTCGCTGCAATGGTTCTTAACTTAGCTGGTGTTAATGCTTCGTCGAGCGATGTGGGTATAAGCTTCGAGTACGGTACCATAACGTCCCAAGCTGGGACTAACAGCTATAATATAGTGGGCGAAGTCAATGGTAGCTACACCCCCACCGCACCAGGCACGATCACCATAACTGTGCCTACCTCCGATGTGGGTGATCCCACGCGTGGTGCCCTCTTCACTAAGCTAACCGCCCAGACACTGGAGGTGGTGGGAACACCCATAGCGGCGGCGTTGGAGACAGTGGATACAGTGGGTGGGTCCACTAGTTACATTTTAGGCCAACCATTACTACCCGCCGGCTATGTGCAGGTTTCTTTAAACCCAAGTTTTTCAGGGGCGGTTAATGCAACGCTGTTGGGGTACCCCCTGTCGCAGGAGTGGAAGGCCACACTCAGCTTGTCAGGGTTACAGTCCGGGAACTATACTGTTTTCGCACGCCAGGTTGTCAACGGGGTGCCGCAGGGGGTAGCCACCGTGAAGTTCGAGTTCACTGGTGCTACGGCCACGGGCCCGCATCCCGGCATAACTCTCGAGACCAATGCTCGGGCCTACTCTTCTGGTCAAACAGTGCATATAAGTGGTGTTCTCCTGAACTCCTCCCTTAGGCCGATCATTGGCGCTACGGTGGGTTTGGAGGTTACTGGGCCGTATGGTGAACCCGTCTTTGTTGATGAAGCGTACACTAATACTCAGGGTGAATTCAGCGATACGTTCACCCTTCCAAGCGACGCCTCCGTGGGCTACTATACCGTTTATGCGGCTTCGAACAGCTACGAAGGCATCACACAGTTTGTGGTGGATAACGCGCCGCCCACACTCACAAACGTAGTGGTGAAGCCTCAATACGGTGACCCAAACACCACCTTTAACGTATCGGCTGTTTCCACGGATGACGTTGCGGTGTACTCTGTTTATGCCACGATAATATCGCCGCGTGGTTTAGTTGTGCTGAACCTATCCATGAACTTGGTGGGCGACGATGTCTACGCGGCCACGTTTAGACTTAATAGTAGCGACCCATTCGGTGTTTACAGAGTAATTGTCAACTCAGTGGATGTGGCGGGTAGAACCACTAGTTCGTCCGTCAGCTTTACCTTTACACCATTCCCACTCGTTATAACGAGCCTCCAGATACTGAGCCCATCAGGAAAGCCTGTTAATAGTTTCACAGCTGGTCAAACAGTTGAAGCTAATGCGACTGTTTTTAATGCGGATCCTAAGCCTGTGAGTGCACTGATTTTGGTCGAGTATATTAGCTCGAATGGTGAGCCTGTGTTTATTGGGGGGGTTAACGTCACTATTGCACCGGGCGCCTACGCCTCGGTGGAAGTGGGAACAACGGTGCAGGGTAGTGGGGGGTACACTGTTAGGGTGTTCGCTTGGAATGGATTTGTGGCTCAGAAGGGTGAGTATTGGAGTGCTCTAGCACAGCCAGTTGGCGCGCAGTTTAGTGTTTCCTGAAAGAGGCTATCGAGTCGGAGTATGTAGGGGGTGTTCCACCACTTATTCTCTTTTCTGCTATTCTAGAAACATATTACTAGGTTGCTAGCTGAGCTTTAATAAATTGCGCCAACTGACCCCGAGTTACTGGGATGGGGTTTGGGGGCTATTGCACTGTGTACCGGGTCGTGTTAAACCTTAAATAGTTGGCTCAAAAGATAATTCTAGGTTGGATTTAGAGGTAGGCTCACCTTTCATTTTCGACGAGGATGGCAGGCCGGCCGCAAGAGAAAATGAACTGGTGAGTTCAATTGTGGTTGGCGGCAAGAAGAATTCTTGGTTTAAGGTTCTTTATGAGTTTTGTTTTGAAAAGGTTAATGAGGAGGGATTTGTGTGCTATGACCCTAACTCACTCTTCAAGTCAACCGTAGCAGTTTCAAGCGTTGAAGGGTTAAGCGAAGCACTTGAGGCTGGTTCTGTTAGGGGCGACCCGGAGTCGTTTATAGGCTTCTTAGATAGGTGTTGTGCGCTCAGGATTCACAGGGAGCCGTTAGAGCTAAAGGGCTTAGTGAGAGTGGATGTGGCTAAAGAAATTTTAGAGTACGGTAGTTTGTTTCCCTCAGCGTATATTGCTAAAGTGACGGGTTCGTCACAGCCTATTTCAAAGTTCTCAGAGGTGCTTAGCCAGCTCAATAAGCGTATTCAAGATATTGAGGAGTTAAACTCAGTGGTCGAACTTGGCCTCAAGACTCATTTGAGTAAAATTGAGGAGAAAAGGGAGACTATTAGCGTGGGAAGAACTGAGGATTTGGAGAAGGCTAAGGAATTCTTGGCTGAAGAGCTAAAGGAGCTTGAGGCACAGAAGAGCACGTCGCTTTCTCTAGCGGAATTCAAATACTCAGAACTAAGGCGGGTTGTGCTTTCCGAGATCCAGAGGAGCTTGGCCGCATCGAGACTTGGGGGGTTATCCAAAAACGGTTCTGAGCTACACGAAATTGTTGAGCGTGAGCTGGGCGAACTGGATGAGAAAAGGAAGCTTGAGACCTCGCTAATAGAGGAAACCTATGACAGGCTTATTTCTCTCAAGCGAAAGTTTGTAGAGGAGGAGATCTACTCGTCGGGAGAAGTTGAAACTGAGTATTTGGCCGTCCTAAAGAAGAGACTTAAAGCCAAGAGCGCGCATGCGCAAAAGAATCTGAATTCGCTTAAGACCTCTCTCAAGCAGGAGCTCGAAACACTCACAGCTGAGTTTATTTTCAAACTCGACAAACCCATGTGTATTCAGGTGCCCTTGGTTGTTGTACGGGTGAGCGGCCGTTTAACTATTATGGCGCCAAGAAGGGTTGTGTTTCCTAAGCTTATGCCTCCTAGAGTTGAGCCAGCGCTAAAAAGGCTGGAAAGCTATTTAAACACAGGCGATTTGGGTGAGCTCAGAAATGAGCTTTTGCGTCAATCAAAATGAATAGCTATATAACTATTTTAAAATTATTTAGAGATGTAAACTCTAACTTTTAGGTCGAAACATTTATTGGTTCCAGTGTTTACTATTAGAGGTAACAATGCTAAGAAAGAATAATCTGAGAATACTAATATTTATTATACTGTTAACAATTACATCCCCATTGTTCCTGTTAAATTTTCCCTTACCCCATAGAACACTAGGCTATGAGGATCGCCCGGTTTACGGAGACCCGCTTGTGTCGACCACACCTAGTGCGAATTTCAACTATATTAATGTGTCGAATGGTACAGCGATTGTGAACGTGCTTAGAGTCAATCAAGTTTATGATAGCCCAAAACAGGTGATCCAAATAAGTGGGGCTGTCACATTTAACTCCACACTCATAACGGGTTCGCTTAATGTTACCTTCCTCTTTTCCAACAAATCTATATGGTTTAGCGACACACTTACCACCCTAGCTGTAAGCGGCATGTCTTACAGCTTCTCCACATCAAAAAACATCACGAAGACTGGTGTGTATGGAATCACTGCAGAGGTTTACCTTACACCCATTGGTGGGTCTACTGAGCAACTCACCAATACAAGCTTCACTATTTATGTGGTGGAGCCACAGTTATCCGTGATAAGTATAGTACAGAGCCCAATAGAGATTAATTCTGGTGTGGAGTCATTCATCAACCTTACCGTTCGTAACACGGGTGGTGCAACTGCACGCAACACTAATGTGAGTGTGACCCTACCAAAGGGGCTAAGCTCACTTAACCCGCAACTTTCGCTAGGAAGCGTTTCCGCCGGGCAGTTTGTGAGCGCGGATTTCCAAGTCAACGCTAATAGCTCGGTACAACCAGGCGTGTATAAGCTTGAATTCCACTTCGTCTATCGTGACTTTGCGAACGAGGCGTACACTTATAATTACACCTCCACTGTGAGTGTTTCCAAACTGCAAACCCGGCTGGTTCTCTCCTCTAGCTCAACCAGCCTATATATAGGTCAAATACTCAACGTATCTATAGGGATAAGCACAATTTATGGGAAGCCTTTAGTGGGTGCTGGAATCAATTTGTATATTGATGGCGCACTTATTGCAACAATCACAGCGAATAAAAACGGATTCTATGAGTTTAGCCTTAACACAACCAGCGTGGATGCAGGTTCACACGTGCTTTTCGCACAATACGTAGGTAACTCTACGACGTCTGGGTCTAACGCGTCGTTGAGTTTTACTGTTACACTTTTACCAACGACTTTGAGCATAAGTGCTCCCACATCTGTCTTGGCAAAGCAGAACTTTACAATCACGGGTGATCTTGAAAGCAACGGTGGTGGCGTTGGTGGGTTACCCGTCTACCTACAGCTACAGGTGGCTGGAGGCTGGGAGAACATCTCATCGACGCTCACTGGGCGGAACGGTGCGTTCTCGTTTACGTTGGCTGAAGTCGAGAATGGTACGTACACTTTTCGGGTGTTGTTTGATGGTAACTCTGTCTACCAGCCATCAACCAGCGAGAGTGTTTCGGTAATTGTGAAACCCTTGGTGCACACCATTATCCCCCAGGCAACCAAGCTTACACTTCTTGTGAACACAACAGGTCAATACCCTGTTAACGGCACAATAGTGGTTATACTTAGGTACATTAATGGCTCCGCCATATCTGGTTCCAACGTGACGGTTACCATAAGCGGACCTAAAAACGAAACCATTCCCCTTACAACAAACTTGTATGGCGTCGCCGAGGTGAGGGTGGTGCTCATACCCGGTAATTACACCATGATTGCGAGCTTCGGTGGCACCGCACTTCTAGAGCCGAGCTCGGCTAAAGCCACACTCGAAGTGCCACGCTATCCCACCCAGATTTGGGTAGAATCTAACGTACTCAAACCGGTCGCTGGTGAGCCCATACCACTCTATGCCAATCTCAGCGCCATAAGCGGGCCACTAGCTGGTTACAAGCTTTTCCTCTACCTCAACGCCACTAATCGGCTACTCTTAGTGGGAGTGTACACAACCAATACTACAGGTTGGACTAGGATGGTGGTTTACCCCAACACAAGTGGCAACTTTGAGTACGTGGTTGTGTTTAACGGTAGTGCGCTCTATTCTCCCACCTCACGGGTGGTGCTCTTAAGCGTCGAACAAAGGCCTAAAGCACTGTTCGCAACCACCTTTTTCCCAATAGAACTTTTGGGTGTTGTGGCTGGCGTGGTGCTAATTGGTAGTGCGGGCACGTATATTTACCTGAAGAGAAGGAGTGTAAAGAAGCTTATTGACGGGTAAAGTGGTTTTAGGTTTGGGAGTTAGAGGTCTCCACTAACGATTTAACCCAAAATGCTGTAACCCAAGAGTTATTTGAGCAAGTAATGGTTTTATCCTAGTTTCTCTTACCTCGGAAGGCAAGTGTACATCCACGCAATTGTCTGACTGCCAGACAACATACACCTCAGGCGACCAGCATCGCCGATAGGGAGAGACCGACCTGTCTCACGACGGTCTAAACCCAGCTCACGTTCCCCTTTGATGGGCGGGCAGCCCCACCCTTGGCGGCTGCTGCACCGCCAGGATGGGAAGAGCCGACATCGAGGTAGCAAACTCACCTTCATCGAAGTACCTTCACAAACGTGACAGTGTCTGGTTGCCCATGTGGCCAGCTTATGAGACCGGCTGGCCACCCAGCAACCCCCGAAGCAGAGGCGGAAAGAGAATAGCAGATGAATAGAAAGAGAGTATGGTGGCATTATGCCAACTATCCATCCTCGGCGATGAGGTGAAACTCCTCCAGCTGGGGTCAGGCCTACAGAGGGGCGAGTGCTAGTGGGTTGGACCACGCTTAATGGGGGGCGCGGGCGTGCTCACCCCGCAATCCAATCCAGCTGGACACCACATGCGGCTCAAAACCCACTATAACCGTCACCATACACTGTGGTTTCACGCTCTTGGGGTTAGCGCTAGTGGGTGGGCTACACCTCACCCTAGGGGTGGGTTCACTAGTGCTGCTACTCGGGGTTAGGCAACCTCACCTACTACCCATACTCCTACGCTAACATGAGGCTAACGGGATGATGAGCGTGTTGTCCAAGCTTACAAGCCTTTTATCTGGTCACTGTCGGGAATGTGGTGTTATCCGGATTACCGCAGGTGAGCGTGGTATCCAAGCGTGAATGTTCGTAGTTCGGACACCACTAGGAATGTGATGGTGTCCGGATAAGACTTCATCCGTGTCACCTCCACTCAATGTACCAGTGCACGAATAGTTCTAGGAAGTCGAGAAGAGGTGTGAAGATTGTTTTCTTCGGGTTGATGTTGTTATAGAAAGCCCTCGTCCCCTCCTTGAGGTACCCGAAGAATCGCTCAACCAACAGAGCTACGCAACCCAAACGTCTGGTGAACGTGGTTTCTAAAACCAGCTCTGCTCACAGCC
>Ga0079044_1000181_pt1 | contig 16374 bp, 18 predicted proteins | sample ECH_Chost_MetaG_FD_76329 | JGI IMG/M metagenome (GOLD analysis project Ga0079044, IMG submission 76329) | Hot spring microbial mat communities from Yellowstone National Park, Wyoming, USA - ECH_C host_MetaG | ecosystem: Environmental > Aquatic > Thermal springs > Hot (42-90C) > Microbial mats ... | reverse complement strand
CAGCTGAGTATATCCTGTCATATATGCCAATCATTATGTCTAGGTTAGCGGTGGTGGGTTGAGTCTCATTAACCTCACCGGTCATTAAACCCAATTCAGCGGACATATTGGCCACAAGCGCCTTCGCGTACCCTAACGTCACGTTCTTGAATAAGTTTGTGTAGTAATCCATGAGCGCATTGTACAGTAGGCTGGCTGCAGTATAGTAGTCACCATTATTGGCGCTGCTCAGCGCAGCCTCGTAGTCAGCTTGGTTACCTAGTGCTGACTCATTGCCGTAGTTGACGTAAAGGATCTTGTAAAGGTACTCACTTATGGCTGATATGTTACTGATGACCTGTGGAGGTAGTTGAAGGGATAGGTTAAAGCTACGCCCAGTGAAGTATTGTATAGCCTGATACACTGTGGCCACGGGCACTACGTCAACGCCCAACTGCTTACCTAAATTCACAAGGTTAATGACCTGGCCACTTGATGTTACGTAGTTCTGCTGCCCATAGGGTATGAGTATCGTTGAGTAGCCTAATTGCGCCGCGGCCCTAATCTTATCAGGTATGCCACCCACAGGCCCTATTGTACCGTCAGGCATTATCATACCGGTCATGACCACGTGCGGGTTTAGGCTACTGTTAGTTATCAACGCGTACATCCCAACCGTCATGTAGCCGCTGGCGGATGGCCCACCCACCTCTATCGTGCTGGAGTTTACGTTGACTAGGAAGTTGTAGTTAGTTAGCGATTGCCCAGCCAGGGTTGTGGCGACAAATGCAGCTATTTGACTCGAGGATATGAAGGTACCCCCCTCACCTATTGGTAGTGGCATAGCCGAAACATACACGTTACCGCCCAGGTAGCTTGGCAGCCCCTTAACTGCTGTTATGGTTATGTTAATCACAGCGCCCTGGTTACCTGACACCGCTAGTGCGTGAATTGTAACGCTACTGGTGTATATTGACCCAGTACTCCATGCGTAGGCTACCATCGACACCGCTATGGCTAATACTACTACTGGGGTTATCCAATCAACCTTCATTAATGTTTCATAGGTCATCCCCTATATAAACATTTTTCAAAAAAGTAACTACGCATCACTAGCCGCTCCCCTCGCCCATAGCTCAATGACACCGTCAGGTATTGATAAGTCACCCTCATAATAACGTTCTAGCCCACTACGCCTAATCACAACACCCGGCTCACCATCAACCACTCTACCTATCACTGAGGCATTCACACCTAGGTTCTTCAACCTACTGATTAACTCACTAGCCTTATCCTCACTAACACCTATTAGTAGTGAACCTGAGGATAAGACAGTTAATGGGTCTAGGTTGAAGAAGCTGAGTATCCTCCTGGTCACTGGTAGTATTGGAATGTCCTCCTCATTGACGATTATCCTCCTTCCTGAGGAGTAGGCCATTTCGACTAAGCCCTGTAAAACACCACCCTCAGTTGGGTCATGCATTGATGATGCGTAGTCGATGGCGCTTAAGGCCTCCTTAACCACAGACACCATTCTATAGAGGCCTTCAGCCTCCCTAAGCTCCTCCCTGCTCATTACCTTAATCAACCTATCCTTGAAGTCGCTGACAAGTATCGAAGTTGCCTCAAGCGCCGCGTACTTAGTCATCACTATTACATCACCCACCCTTAAGCCACTGGTCCTCACATACCTATCCCCAACCCCAATGGCGGTCACCACGGCTATTGGCCTAGTTACCGCGTCTGACTTCTCCGTGTGGCCTCCTATCAACATTGCGTTTAACTCCGTTAAGGCATCGTTAACCTGGCTCATGATGCCGGCCACCTCACCCTCCCCTGACCCCATGGGCATTATTAATGTCAATAGGAACCACCTAGGCCTAATACCCCTGGTGGCGATATCATTAGCGGCCACGTGGATGGCTAACCAACCCAGTAGGTTACTTGAACCAGTGACTGGGTCTACGTGGGTTGCGAGATACTTCCCGTCAATCTTAACAACCGCTGCATCCTCCCCAACACCTGGCCCAACAACCACGTCGGCATCTCTAACGCCCAGTCTCCTAAGCACCACATCCCTAATGAACACGTTACTGAACTTAACCATGCTTGTTGAGCTGTATTTACGCATTTATTTAACTATCCTCACATAGGTGTTAACTGCCCTCACCATGCATACGTTTTACTACCCCCAGCTCCTAAGGTTCATTGCTCAGTTGCGATAGGTTAAAATAGAACGTATAGGGGGATTAATTTATGGAACAGGCAAACCTTGACGACGCCATCAACGCCATTATTAAGGCTATGGGGCAGATGGACAGTAATGAACTAGGTATAACAATTCAGGAGGCTGTTCAATGCATCCTATGCACGCTATACGGAGTCTCCTCAAACGTGAAGCATAGCATACAGCCGGTTAATGGCCTCGGTGACCTCATAAGGGCCCTGAATGATCCATACGTTAGGAAGGGGTTGGGGTTAGTAATTGAGCTGCTGAGGAGTATGGGTAAGTGCCTTGATGCCGCTGAGAAGATTAAGAACCTTGGTGATGGGGCTTCATGCAACGTGGAGCTGCCCTGCCACATCATAGCCCACGGTGGTGGTAAAATTAACCTGACGTTAACCAGTGATGAAAAGGAGAAGGGAGCTGAGCATTAGGCCTAGTAGGGTTAAGCCCATTGCCAGTAGGCTCACGCCCCTAAAGCGCCTTAAATCCCCCCTAAGCACCTTAACCACTAGCATTATCAACAACGCATCAGTTGCTGCAACCAACGCGGAAAACACGACACTAAACCTGCCCAGCACCGGCACAGAGGATAACATTAGTGGTATTGATAATGCTACCGCGGCAAGCATTATGATGGAGCCTGCCTTATTAGCAACCCCTACGCCGTACCTGGTGGCTAAAGTAACCACCCTAACCTTTAAATCACCCTCGTAGTCAAGGGAACCCTTTACAATCTCCCTACCAAGGGTGGCTATCATTGTTGTTAGGAACAGTAGGCCTATGAAGTGTAGGGGCTGCTGGTTAATTACCTTGACTGATGCTAGGCCGTAGAGGTATGTTAAAGATGTGACCAGGGAGACCAAAACATTGTTAATCACCATCACCCGCTTGAGGGAGGCATTGTACAGGTAGCCCAGCGCCAAGGCCATCAGTAGGATGAGCAATGAGACCGGGTTGGCTAAGCCCATGACCACTGGTATTACCTGGGTCAGGGAAAGTAACAGTGATGCTAATGCAAACCACCAAGCCTCCCTGGGTGTCACAATCCCAGTGACCAGGGGTGCGCTTGGCCTGTTAACCCTATCCTCAGCTACATTATGTATATCGTTGGTTACGAATAAGAAGACCTCAGCGAAGAATGATGAGAGCAGTAGTGTTAAGGCTACGTAGCCGTTACGCCCGCCTGATATGTAGTATGAGGATATGACCGTTATGGCGGTTAATAGGCCATGTTCCATCCTACCCAGTTTAATGAACCCAGTGACCTTACTCATCAGGCCGTGGCATTAAGTTCATTATTTAAGCATTAGCATGAGTTACCCATCCCTATGACTACGGTTTCGTCGGCGAGGGCTTTTAAGCACCCTAGGTGGCATTAGCCCGGTGCAACCCACTGACCCGATAGTGACCGGTTACATTAATGAACTCGTTAAGAGGGGGCTTAGGGATTACGTTGACCTGATAGTACCAGGCGACGACGTGTTTAGGATTGGGAGGGAGCATGCGGAGGCAAGGAGTAGCTACGCCCAGCTCCTCGAGAGCCTCACCCAGTACGTGAAGCCTAGGATTAACGCTGATGTGGCTGAGCAGGTTGTTAAGGGTTACCTAGGCAACGTTAACGTTGACTACACTGACGTTGTTGCCAGGAGGATTGCGAAGTGGTACATTGATATACTCAGGCTATTCAACGTAGTTTCCTTCTCTGGATATCAACCGCCTTAAATTACCCATTGTGAAGTTTGATTCACTGATAAGCCTTTCAAGGTAGTTGAACCCCATGATTACTATGGAGTCCTTGATCCTGATGCCGTTATCCCCCGATATTATAACCACGGTGTTGAACCTCCTGTAGTAGGGGTCCCACATGGTTGGTTTACCCTGGATCCTAATCAAGTACCTACCGAAGCCGTAGACCTCAAGGTCGCTAATCCTCCTACCAGGTACTACTAGGTAGCCCATCCTCCTCAGCCAACTCCACAACGTGTACGCCACCTCCATCCCCTTTGACGGCTTGATTAACCTACCACTGACTAGGCTAGCTGAACCCATTGACCTCTTTAACGACTCAGCCGCTATAACCACCCTGTAGTACCTGGGCTCATTCATGTAATCCACCTTTACCTTAACGGTACCGTCCACATCATCACCAAGCGACATTACAATTGGCGTAATGCCCATGCTCCTAAGCCTACTAACCCTGTATAAATCCCTCCTACTGGCTTTATACCCTATTGAGATTACGGGCACGTAGAAGGCGCCTACGTTGATGGCTAAGTCAACTGGTTCACCGCGAAGTGTGGTTAAGGTGTAGCCGGTTAGCCCAATGTCCTCAAGGGCCTCCCTAAGCAGGAACGGTAGTATCTTCTCCACGCTCCCCCTACCCGGCATGTGTTGCCTTATATTGCTTGAGAGCCTGCTCATAATCTGCTCCCTGTACGATAAAACCAGGCGTTCAGCCAATTGCTCTGAGTAGCCGCTCTTCACGTAGTAGCCAAGCTCATCAACAATGTCATCTATAACGTCATCAGGGACGTCGTCAACCATAACCATCTTCTCCACGAGCATCCTAATCTTTAACCTAAGTTCCCTCATCACCGGTACTTAGCTTGCTAAAGCCGTGTGAGCTTTAAAACCGTTTTCCTAAAATTTAGCCAAGGACAATGTTGAGAACGGTTAACTTTAAGCCAAGGGCAACTAGCACGTATACGTACTGGGATATTAATGATGAATCCATTAGGCTGAGGTACATGGATGATCAGTGTAAGCCATTGTTTATTAAGAGCGGTGGATCATTGGTGAGGCTTTACGTGGAGTCAGAGGGGCATAGCTACAAGTTATGCTCCTCGGGTAAGGGTTGGGCACCAACCATAATCATTGACGGTATAGTAATGCACACGGTGTTGATGGATCCGTTGAGGTACAGCTTCAGTAAAATGAGGGGGGTGAGGTTAACCGGCACTGTGCTAGACTGCTGCACAGGGCTTGGCTACACAGCCCTAGTTGCCCTTAAGAAGGGGGCTAGGAGGGTCATAACCATTGAGGCCGATGCCAACGTTATTGAACTAGCCAGTTACAACCCATGGAGCGTGCACCTAGCCGACCCAAGGATTGAACTCATGCTTGGCGACGTCTATGAACTATCCACGTGGGTTAGGGACTTAGTCTTCAACGTCATAATTCATGACCCGCCGAGGCCCACTAAGAGGTTCACTAACCTATATTCAGGGGAATTGTATAGGGCGTATAATAGGATGCTTAAGAGGGGAGGGCTACTATTCCACTATATCCCGAGGACTGGGAGTAGGTATAGGGGACGGGATGTGAGGCGGGGTGTTATTGATAGGTTGAGGGATTCAGGGTTCGTGATAATTGGCCAAAATGATTATGGTGTGCTGGCTAGGAAGATTTAGCCGGCAATGTTAAGTATATCGATCTCAATGGGCACTGCACCAAGGCCTAGGACGCCCGGTATCGACGGTTCAGTCCCCTCACCATTTATAAACCTCCTAACGCTGAACCCACCCTGTGAATCAACGATAAGCTCCACCACGCCACCCGACACAGGCCTAACCCTCAACCTGTAAACCAACCTAACCCTCCTCTCCCTACCCACTAACTGGGTCACCTGCCTATTCGTGAAGTAATCCTCAAGGCTTTTGAACTGTTCCTCACTAGCGCTACCCTGCAGTTTAACAAGGACCCTGTAAATCCTCCTCAATTCACCAGCCCTGGACTTAATCTCCCTAACCCTCGACTTATTAGCTGGCTTAATGTCAAACAACTGAACACCATTCAACACGCCACCCATCGCAGGTATCCGCCTGTTCAGGGGTCTATCAACCTCAATGACCATGGGCCTCCCTGACCCAAGAACCCTAACCTCAGGCCCCTCTACGCCGGCTACGTGAATCACCGTGCTGGCTGGTTTTAACTGACTCATGAACTCGCTTACCACTCTGGCCAATGAATTACCACCAACTTGAGGTATCCCCCTTAGCAACTTCCTGTAACGTGCCTCCACGTAAATGGGCATCACCTCCACGCTAACTGAACCATCCATGGCATTGACCTTAACTATAACATCTGGGTTAGACCTACTGTACTGTCTACCTAGTTCAGTAACTAGTGCCTTACCTATGATCCTGTTCAGCTCCCTCTTAATCGATTCACTACTGGTTATTCCCAGCTCAGTGGAGACCTTAACCTCGTTGTCTATTATAGCCCTACTCACCGTTGAACCCACCTGGAGGCTGCTGAACTCAATGCCGCTGGTGTTAATAAGTTCCTTAACCTTGGCGACTATGGCGCCTAGGTTTATCCTATCAAATAGGCCACCGCAGATGAAGCACACCTGAGGCTTAATGTCCCTACCAATCCTCTTGAGGAACATTAGGCTCTCCCTATGCCCGCTTCTGGCTAATGCGAGAAGCAATGCCTCATCGTACGTGCCTGAGGAGGAGTTAAGGGCCTCCATGAAGAGCACGTTCTTTATGGACCTACCTCTCTCCTCATTACTCATCATGAACCCCCTTGAGGCGAATAACCTACCTAGGCAGTGGTCGCACAGCGGGTACTTCAATAAGGCTTGCCTAGCCTTCTCAATAACCATGCTCATGATTAATTACCCTAATAGCCAGCTAAGATTATAAGCATTCCTAAGGCACGTATTTAAAGGGCCGTTAACAGTGAACCCAATGAATGTATGAACCGTTCACCAGGCTATGCAGCCTCATTAAGTGCCCGGAGGGATACGTGGACAGGATCCTTAACCAGCTTAGGGAATTGGGAGTCGTTGAACTCCTCAGTGAGGGTGACTTGGAGTTCCTGGGTAAGTTAAGGCTGCTGGGTAAGGGGCGGAGTAGCTTCGTGTTTAAGTGCAGGGTTAACAACCCTGAGGGTTATTACGCATGTAAGGTTAGGAGGCATGACTCAACAAGGCAAAGCCTAGGTAACGAGGCGCTTAACCTCAAGTTAGCTAATGGGGTTGGTGTGGGTCCACTACTGATTAGGTACACCAACGACGTGTTGGTAATGGAGTACGCCAGGGGGGTGAGGCTTGACACCTACCTAAGCAGCGCCAGTGATCAGGGGATTAGGGCTGTTGTTAGGGAGCTGCTGGTTCAAGGCTTTAAACTAGACTCAATAGGCCTCGTACATAGTGAATTAACCAGGCCTCATAGGCATGTGATAGTAGGTGATAGAGTCTACATAATCGACTTTGAAAGCGCAAGTAGGACCACCAGGTCAGTTACAAACGTTACCCAGCTTGTTAACGCCCTAATCTTAAGTGGGGGGAGCACGCAACGTAGAATTAGGGAGATCCTTAACTTAACAGATGCAGATGGATTAATAAGGCTACTTAGGGTATATAAGGATGATGTAAGCCGTGAATCATTAAACGCAATACTGAGGTTCCTGGGCCTAGCGGAGTTATCATAATGTAATGGATACTTAACTCTATTTAACCTTGGTGTAGTGAGTCGAACGTTGCAAAGCCATTTCCCTTTGCTAAAATCTCTTAATTGAAGTCGCTAAGCCAGTTGTTAAAATGGCGCCATCCTAGAAAACCTTATTAACATTCTAAGCTGACTAAATTTAATGCAGGGGGAGTGCTCATTCATAGGTATAAGGGTTGTGTCTGGGCAGGAGTATAACGTCGCAGCGATAATTAGGACTAGGCTCGAGCTTATGGATAAGGATAAGAAGAAGTACTATAATGTGGCGTCAATAGTAGTCCCACCTAACGTCCAGGGGCAAGTCTACTTAGAGACGCAACACTCATACGTGGCCGTTGACCTATCGGCAGGTATTAAGCAGTACAGGGGGTTAATGATGGGTAAGACCCCGTTAAGCGAGTTGATGAAGATGATTAAGAGGGAGATTAAGGTTCAGGTTAATGATGTTGTTGAAATTATAACGGAACCCTTCAGGGGGTTTAAGGCGAGGGTTGTTGATGTTGATGAGAGGAATAACACCGTTAAGCTACTCCTATTCGACACAGCAACCAACATACCAGTCACCCTACCCATCAAGTCCATTAGGGTTATTGAGGAGAAGAAGCAGTGAATCAAATAGTTAAATTAGCCCTAATAACCCTTAGTGCATTCTCGAACATTAAGCCGCGGATCTCATCATCGCTTAAACCAGCCTTCATCAAACCCTCAATTAATCTGCCAATGCGGCTAACATCCTCAAGGCCAATGGGTGTACTCCCAATACCCAGGTAGTCGGTTCCTAGGGCTAGGATTCTTAACCCAAAGCTGTCTCGTATGTGAATGATGTGCTTTATCAATGAGTCTATCGTTGGTTCTTTACCTATGGTTTCAGGTATCATAGTTACGCCTATCACGCCACCGTTACTGTTGAGTAAACTAAGCACCTCATCATCAACGTTCCTAGGATGATCATAAACAGCCCTTGAGTTGGCGTGGCTGATTACAACGGGCTTCCTAGACGCAGACAGTACGTCAATCATAGTTCTCCTGCTTGCGTGAGCCAAGTCAACGATAACCCCAAGCCTATTAGCCAGCTTAACCAATTCCTCCCCATTACCTGTTAAGCCATAGTCTCTTTTGGTGAAGCATGAAGCACCATACCTGTTATCGAGATTCCAGGTTATGCCAATTGATCTTACGCCAAGCCTGTGAAAGAGCAGTAGGTCGTATGGGTCTTCTAGGGCGTCGGCACCCTCCATTGATATTAATAACCCAATCTTACCATTACTAAGGGTGTTTTCAACATCCTTAATACTGTTAATTAGCATTAATGAGTCGCTGAACCTGTCGGTGAGTCTATAGTATGTTTTAATCATCTCAAGTGCGATATCTTTAGCTGAGTAGGATGAGTATGCGTGGATTGTTGATTTACCCTGCTCAGGGCTGTAGGTGGTCATTATTGGGAAGACGGAGGCGAAGACAACCTTAACGTTACCCCTCTTAAGCTTTGGAATATCGGATTGCCTACCCTCAACATCAACGTCAAAGTCCATTGCCCCGGATTTAAACATCAAGTGATACGCCACATCCTCATGAAGATCAATAACTGGGTACATTACCCACCAGCCGCCTCAAAGTATTTAAGCCTTAACCTTTAGCCTAAGCGCAATGCGCATCAATGGTTAGCGCGGTTAGTGCCCTTAATTAACCTAGCCCTGAGGCTATTAACCAGCTTCTCATCAGCTTTTTGAAGGGCTAGTGTAAGTAGCTTGGATGCGTTGAGTGCATCACTTATCTTAAGAACCTCCACGGGTGAGTGAACGTACCTGGTTGGTATTGAGATTGTCGTTGCCGGTATTCCATCCCTCCTAAACGCTATGCCCAAGGCATCCGTTGTTCCACCTATCAACACCTCCAACTGGTAAGGTATGTTATTAGCCTTAGCTATGTCTATTAAGTAACTCGTTAAGGCTGGGTGTGCTATGAATAGGCCACCCCTCCCACCATCCATGATCTTTATTGCTGGGCCTGCCCCAAGCCTAGTTACACTTTCCCTCTCAGGTACGCCAGGCACGTCGGCAGCTATCGTGGTGTCTAGGGCTATGGCGAAGTCTGGGTAGATTCTCTCGGCTGCAACCTGGGCACCCCTTAAGCCAACCTCCTCCTGAACCGTGGCAACGGTGTAGACAGTAGCCTCACTCTCCCTTAATTGCCTAAGGGACCACAACATGACTGCTAGGCCAACCCTATCATCAAATGCCTTGCCTGTGACCGCATCGCTATTAAGCGTGTTGAATTCCCCATCAAGCACTGCAACTGAACCTACCCTTACCCCAAGCTTCTCAACCTCGCCTAAATCACCGGCGCCAATATCAATGAATAGGTCCTTCATTTCAGGGGCCTCCCGCTCCTTACCTGGTGGTGTTACGTGGGGAGGTCTACTGCCGATTACACCCTTAATTACCTTACCGTCCCGTGTCTTAATCTTAACCCTCTGCCCGATAAGCGTCACTTCGTTCCAGCCACCAATCCCCCTGAACCTTAAGAAGCCGTTTTTATCTATGCTGTCTATGAGCAGCCCTATTTCATCCATGTGTGCGGCCACCATGGCCTTAAGATCCCTCCTGCCACCGTACTTAACACCAATGACGTTACCCCACTTATCAACCTCAAGTTCATCCACGTACGGCTCCATCTCCTTTATAACTAACTCCCTAACCTCATCTTCAAAACCCGATGGGCCAAAGGCCTCTGATAGGGATTTAAGCAACGTTACGAACTCCTCATTCACCATAATGCTAAGGTAATCCACCTGGCTTTTAAAGCTCACCCTGGCAAATATTGCTTAATGCCGGGCAATACCCTCAATACGCTGAATGAGCAGTCATGATAATTGTTAGGGTAATTTTGGTTATTGCCATATTTCATCGATTAAATATAGGCTAAGTATATTATTGGGAAATTCTATATAATTGATTGTAATTATAAAATATAACTTAGTAATCCCGCTAATGTTTAGTTTTACCTATTTCACCATGTTGAGTTATAAGGCCCTGTGTATTATTAACTAAGTATGATTAATCCCCTGATACTCACCGGGCTACTGGCTGGACTTGTGGGTATAGTGGTAGCTGTATTCATCTACTAGTGGATAGATAGACAACCCCTTGGTGATGAGAACATGGTTAGGGTATGGAGTGCTATACGGGAGGGTGCCACTGCCTACATGCGGAGACAGATGAGGACGATAATACTTTTCTCACCTACAATATTCATAATAGTTACCCTTAGTGTTTATGCAGGTTACAGTGGTCATATAAGTACCCAATTCACATTAAGGAACATGATAACACCCACACTATCAATAATACTAACATCCCTGATAGTAGGCCTGCTCTTCGGCGGGCCTGCGGTTGGTGCCTTAGTAATTGGCGCCACGGCAAGTGGAATAGTACTAGCGATAACGATGATGTGGGGTGGTGCCGCCTGGGATAACGCCAAGAAGTACATTGAGGCTGGTCATCTGGGTGGTAAGGGTTCACCAGCCCATGCAGCAGCTGTAATAGGCGACACTGTTGGTGATCCACTAAAGGACACGGCAGGCCCATCACTCCACATAGTCATTAAGCTGCTCAACACTATATCGCTAGTATTCATACCAATATATATGCTTTGGCTCCTGCAGGGCGTATTTCCATAGAAGCCGTTGATTAGAAACTTAGAAGTAATGACAATTAGACGCGCTTTTACTAAAAATCTCACTCATCTTGAGGATTTACCCCCTGCACACACCCACACCACCTACTCGCCGAGGGGGAACCCTCGGCTTTCAATGGTGTGAGCGCGTGTAGGTTTGGGCTCCTAACTATGCGGGACAGCCTTGTATTAATATAACTTACTTTTATTTAAAATTGAAATACTAGAAGAAATATAATATCTATCACTGGGTGTATTATGCATTAGGGATGGGGGGAGTTAACCCCCCCATCCCCCGTGTGGGTGTGTGCAGGGGTTGTTAGTGACTAGCTATTTGGGAATTTAATACTATCAGTTATTCTGGGGACCTTTCCTTGATGTTTTAGCGACGAAGACACCATACCTAATGACTCGGTGAGTGTAACTTAGTGGCTTCTGGAAAAATTCCTGTTTTTAAGGCTTAAATGTAAGGGATCCAATATTTAAGAAATACTATATTCATTAAAGTTTTACTAGGTTACTATAACCTATATAGAGTAATATTTAAATTTACTCATCACTACTGAACTTTCATGGGTAATGTCAAGATAGGGGTTAACGCGTGGAGTTACCCATCAGGCATGAACCTTTCTGAAATGTTCAGCCACGCCAAGAGGGTTGGCTATGAACTATTTGAACCTGTGGTTGATGAGCAAGACTTAAACATGCTTAATTCACCGGATTTCTCAAGGAGGTGGGGTGAGGTAAGGGACTTGGCTCAAAGCGCCGGATTAGGTATCTACACAATTGCCACTGGCCTTTACTGGAGATTTAACATTATTCTTAGCGACCAGTTTGAAAGGGCTGCTAAGGTCCTTGAGGCTGAGGCCAAGGCGGCTAACATAGTGGGAGCCAAGGTTCTCCTAGTGGTTCCAGGGGTCGCTGTCCCTGAGTTGAGTTACGAGGAGCATATTAAGCGTGCTAAGGATGCTTTGGCTAAGTTGAGTAAGGTGGCTGAGGATTACGGCGTGGTTATAGGTGTTGAGAATGTTTGGAATAGGATATTCGCCAGCCCCCTGGACATGAAGAGACTGCTTGATGAACTGGATCCAAAAGTGGTTGGGGCTTACGTGGATGTGGGCAACACCCTCCCCCATAGCCTGCCCGAGCACTGGATAATGACGCTTAAGGGTAGGATAGTGGCAATGCACGCTAAGGACTTCCTCGCAGAGCCGGGTAGATGCACATTCGGCATACCACTAACGGGTAGCGTTAACTGGAGGAGCATCAAGAGGCTCCTCGATGAGGTGGGTTACAGTGGCTCATTAACTGCCGAGGTTCCACCATACCCAGGTGACCCATTTAAGGCTGCTGAGGATGCCGCATCATCACTTAGGCAGATATTCAAGTGATGGGCAATGGTAAGTGTTGGCTTAATTGGAGTCGGCGGGATGGGTAGTACTCACTTTAAAATCCTGAAGGACCTCGGTATTAAGGTTACTGCTATTTCCGACGTGGATGAGTCTAGGTTAGCCGAGTACTCAAAGATGGGCATTAAGACGTTTAAGGACTACACCAAGATGCTTGATGAGGGTGGGTTTGACGGCGTAATCATAGCGACCCCACCGAACCTGCACGCCGAACAGGCTGTTTACGCACTCAGGAGGGGTTACTACGTGTTCCTTGAGAAGCCCATGGCCAGTGATCTTGAGGGTGCTAGGCGAATATACGATGAAGCCAGGGGTAAGGGTAGGTTAATGATTGGCTTCACCCTTAGGTTCCATAAACTATACATCATGGTCAAGGACCTATTGGATTCCAGGCTAGGTAAACCAGTGGTCATGTGGCACATAGCACTGGGTACAATGCCCAAGACTGGTTGGCTTAGGGATAAGGGGGTTAGCGGTGGAATACTCAATGAACATGGAGTCCACGTGCTTTACCAATATTACTGGTACGCCGGCAGGGTTAGGGAGGTTTACGCCGATGCCGTGACCATAACCAGTGGCATAACCGTGGAGGATAATGTGACCGTATTCATGAAGCATGAGAATGGCGCAACATCAATCTTCCACCTAAGCTGGAGCGGCGGCCATAATTGGAGGAGGTGGGGGTTAACGGCTGAGAGGGGTAGGGTAACCGTGGATGGCTATGTTGACGGCGACTACGTGGTATCGGACCTGAATGGTAACGTTATTGAGAAGGGTAACTTCAGTGAACCGATAATGCACGCTTACGTAGATGAGGTTAAGCACTTCATCAATTGCATTGAAAACAACGAGAGACCGATAATTAACGAGGAAGATGGCTACCACGTGCAGCAGATAGTCGATGCCGCATATAGGTCAGCGCTTACGCGGAGCAAGGTAACTATATAGCAGTATGGCAATAACCTACCCTAGTAACCAGTGACTATAAAACGCTGAAGCTGTTAGCTCCAAATTAAGCTTAAAAAAGCCCAATCCTAAGGCCCCTAATGCCTGAGAAGGTTAAGTTAAGGGACCTTAAGAATATGAGTAAGGAGGACAGGTTAAGGCTGCTGGGTGACTTGAGGAGTGAGTTGATAAAGTTGGAAACCCAAAGGGGGAGGGGGGTTGTTGATAATCCAGGTAGGATGAGGTATGTTAAAAAATTGATTGCCAGGATACTAACCATTGAGCATGAAAACGAGTTGAGGGAACTTGCAGGTAGGATTAATGAACTCCGCGGCAAGGGCTTAACATACGATAAAGTCTCAATGCAGCTGGGTATTAAGAAGAGCATGGTTAAGAGGATTCTTAAGACTGTTAAGGCTAAGGCCGAGGGCGGTTCAAGCAAACCTGTCCAGTAATAAATATAAATACGTATCCCTTTATTCCATCAGGTGAGCTATATATCACAAGGGTTGCTGAGATTTTCAAACTTAGTAAGGATGCCTTGAGGTTAATAAGGGAGGCGCAGGCTAGGGGCATCATACACAGGACACCCCTATATAAATCCGACACACTAAGCCAAATCACCAATGCCAATGTTTACCTTAAGCTGGAGGCTCTGCAGAAGACTGGGTCATTTAAGGTTAGGGGCGCTTATAATGCAATAACACATTACATTAACGACGGAGTAAGGCATGTCGTAACCGCATCAGCAGGTAATCACGCGCAGGGTGTAGCCTACGTGGCCAGGATATACGGCTTAAGGGCCACCATAGTCATGCCTAAGTACACGCCGTGGATTAAAATTAGCAATACGAGGAAGTATGGCGCCGAGGTTATCCTGGAGGGTCAATCGTACTATGAGGCTGAGAAACATGCCCTTGAGATAGCTAAGGAGTTCAACGCCAAGATGATACATGCATACGATGACCCATTCGTAATAGCCGGCCAGGGCACCATAGGTTGGGAAATCCTTGAGGATCTTAACCAAGTCGACTACGTTATAGTACCTGTGGGTGGTGGTGGGTTGATTTCAGGCATAGCCTCGGTCATTAAGTCAATTAGCCCAGGCACTAAGGTTATTGGCGTCCAGAGTGATGCAACCCCCTCAGCCTACCTGTCCCTTAGGCAGGGTAGGGTGGTTATGGTGGAGAACACGGACACTATCGCAGATGGTATAGCCGTCAAGAGGATTGGTGACGTAACCTTTGAAATCATGAGGAATACGCTGGATGATGTAGTACTGGTTAGTGACCAAGACATAGTGAATGCAATATTAATGTTGGCCGAGTCGGCTAAGGTGATTGCAGAGGGGGCCGGGGCTGTTGCAGTAGCCGCCTTGATAAGCGGTAAGGTTAACGTTAATGGTAATGTTGTTGCCGTGGTTAGTGGAGGTAATATCGACGTAACCATGCTCGCCAAGGTGCTTTACAAGGGGCTTGTCCAGATGGGTAGGTTAATTATGCTTAAGGGGCTTGTGCCGGATAGGCCAGGCATGTTGGCTCAGGTTACTGGTGTTTTAGGTAAGATGGGGGTTAACATCGTTGAGATTAGGCATGAGAGGTATAACCCAATGGTGAAGCCAAACTACACCGAGGTTGATATAGTGGTTGAGACACCACCTGAGGAGGGGGCTATTGATAAGGTTCTCAGTGAACTAGGTAAGATGGGGTTTAACTTTAAGGTTGAGGTTCCTTGAGGTTTGAAAATACGTTTAATTAAATAACGATTTTTATAAATAATGATTTTTATAGGTGAAGTAACGCAGGTATTACGAATATGGCTAACATTAGGTTAATGAACACTACTATGGTTATTACAACGTATAGCCAATCCCTCTCCATGGCGAATGAGGCGATGCCTAAGGCAACCCTAAGCACGGGGGTTGCTATGAGAACCATTAAACCCAGTATTATGAAGGATAACCCATCCGCCTGGCTCAAGCCCCTTAAGGCCATTATGGGTGGTATTACTGTCGTGTTGACCCTAGATCTAATGCTCATTATGCTGTAGTCGCTGTAGCCTAAACCCTTACCCTCAATGATTAATAAGGCTACCCCGATTAGCACGAGCGCTATGCTCACTATAACGCCAATTCTTAACGCCAGCCCTATTACGTAATCCATGTCCCACTTAACCATGCACACCACCCCTACGTACAACCACCTCCCTAGCCTTTAACCCATACCTGTAATACAGCACCACCATGACGATAGCCGTGAATATTAGGCTTAGCGTGTACTGGGTGGCTATGGGTACTACTAACATGCGATTTAGGTATAGACCCCTTAGGAGCATTTCCATGCCCAGGAAAGCTAGTATTGCTAGGAAGATCCACCTAACCTGCTTATTAGTAATCCTAACCAATATCTTAGTTCCAGCCATTGCACCTATTAATACACCTATTGCCGTGGCTGAGGCTATGAAGGGTTGTATGTAGCCTAGGTACCAGTATATGCTACTCCCGGTTGCTGCTGTTACTCCTATCATGAAGTTGCTTGTTGTTGTGCTTACCTTCATTGGTAGGTTCATTGCCCAATCCATACCAAGAACCTTAAGAGCACCACTACCAATACCAAGCAAACCACTAATAAAACCAGCAAAAAACATAATCAACTCACCCAACCACCAACGAACACCCCAATAC
>Ga0079044_1000159_pt1 | contig 17412 bp, 17 predicted proteins | sample ECH_Chost_MetaG_FD_76329 | JGI IMG/M metagenome (GOLD analysis project Ga0079044, IMG submission 76329) | Hot spring microbial mat communities from Yellowstone National Park, Wyoming, USA - ECH_C host_MetaG | ecosystem: Environmental > Aquatic > Thermal springs > Hot (42-90C) > Microbial mats ... | reverse complement strand
CCTAGCTCCTCTATCAGCGAAGCTGCTGCCTTTGCAGTGCCTCCAGTTGCAAGCAAGTCATCAACTAAAAGCACATTCTGTCCCATTGACACTGCATCTATATGTATCTCCACAGCCTCTTCACCATATTCAAGCTGATAAGTTACTTTTTTCTTTTTCCAGGGCAGCTTTCCAGGTTTCCTTATCGGAACAAAGCCAACTCCCAATTTGTAAGCTAAAGGGGCTCCTACAATGAACCCTCTTGCCTCAACCCCTGCCACCAGGTCAATTTCGCCTTTCCTGAACAGCTTCGACTGCTCATCTATCACAAACTTCATCGCTTCAGCATCTTTGAACACTGGCGTTATATCTAAGAAGATTACACCCTTAACCGGATAGTCAGGTAGTTGGCGAATGAGACTCTTCAGCTCTTCCGCTCTAGCTATCCTCAACTCCAAGGACTCATTGAGTCATTTATTTAGCCGTTGTTGTTTCCGAATTATCAGAATACTTTAACTGATGATGCTCTTGGCAGGCGACGAGAGAAATCTTCAATGTTCAAAGAATTGACAAGCAATACACGATACATAACCCTTGGAAGAATGGTTACTTCAATAGGCTTTTCATCTACTATACCGTTTCTTGCGCTTTACTTGGCAGTACAAAGGGAGACGCCTTTATTCCTAGTAGGTATTATGTATCTGCTTCAAGGAATAGCATCATTAGCATCACAGGTAATAGCTGGCTACGTAGCAGACATCTGGGGGCCAAAGAAGACACTGGCATTAGGATACTTCTTTGGATTTGGCTCTTCAATTTACATGGCCTTGCTTTTGCAATTCAACGTGTCAGCTCTGGTTATAATATTCACGTATCCACTCTTTTCCCTCCTTAGAGGATTCCCCATGCCGGCACAGGCTGCACTACTTGCAGAAGAGAATACTGATTCTATAACAAACTTTTCACTACTTGCAATGGCTTCTAACTTGGGCTTTGCTATAGGTCCTGCAATAGGAGGTATTCTTGTATCAATAACAGGTTATGCTTTCCTGTTTGTATTCAGTGCCATAATGAGTCTAATAACTTTGTTAATGACGTATCAGCTTTCTGAGGCGACATATCATTTGGCAAAGCAGAAGCAGAGCCTGATACCTGATAAAAATGTAATCTTCTTCATTCTATTATGTCTTATAGGCTACATAGTTATAGGCCAAGACATACAGCCGTTTGCTCTGTATGCGGGGGATTATCTGAGAGTAAGCAATATTGAAGTCGGCTATCTTTTCTCATTCAGTGGATTCCTGATTGTAATACTGCAGTTGTCAGTGATGAGGCTGTTAAGAAGATATGGCTCACATGACCTAATAATTCTATCATCCATTTTTGCCGCATCATCTTTTCTTCTACTCTTTTACGCCGTTAACTACATTCACTTATTTCTAGCCATGGGAATAATCACCCTTGCTGAGATTCTTTTCGTTGTTCCCTCTCAGATATGGATAACTAGAGTTGCTCCTTCGACAAGAAAAGGCTCTTACCAAGGCTACTATTCAGCCACAGCTACTGCTGGTCGTTCAATAGCATCATGGCTAGGATCAACTTTACAGGGTCCGATGTTGGGTCCCAGGGATTCATGGCTCGTTATGACATCTATATCCGTAATACTGCTAGCTCTAACTCTGGTCCACAAGAATATGAGATTAATAGTCAGCGACCAGCATCTGTAGAGATATACCGTATATATGCAAAGATTTTCCCTATATATCCTTCCCATTCCCTCATGAAACCCGGTAATCTTGTAATCGGAACGACTGGCACTCCGTTTGGAAGAATAAAAAGCTGTTCGTCATACCTGGTGAGAATCATAGGCATTGCTCTACTCAGAGTATACATTTCGTTCAGAACCCTTTCTGTCCTCTTAATCTGCTGATTTGCAAGCCTTAGCATTGCTGCTTCTCCAACTGTTCTTTTCCAGTGCTTGCAATCCACGCAAAAAGCATTATCATCTTTTATTGCTATCAAGTCTATTTCCATTCTTGGTCTTTTGAAACGATAGTTTCTTACAGTTTCCCATCCATATGCCAAGAAAGCCTTTTCTGCCAAAAGTTCAAATTCCTTCCAGTTCATGCTTGAAATTTCTGACTCTATATCGCGCCCCAACGCTTGTAATGTAACTATGGCATTTATTTAAGCTGCTATATTCAATCAGTATACTTAATGAAAATGTTATCAGTTAATTCAGAATTCATTAAATAATGTGTGAAGAGGGGTTTAAGAAGTGCCATCCAAGTATACAGTTCTTTCTGTCACGACGCTTGGAGCGCTTATGACATCGCTCGATTCTACAATAGTTTACCTTGCGGTTCCTGCTATGGCTTCATACTTTCATACCGGCCTAGGCTACCTTACGCTAGTTATAGTAGCATACCTAATTGCAACAACCTCAACAATGGTCCCGAGCGGAGGTCTTGCTACAAGGTTTGGAAAGAAAAGGCTGTATCTGATCGGCTTTGCAACATTTACTCTATCTTCCTTGATAATAGCTTTTTCACCCAATGTGCTGACTGCAGTAATATTCAGAGCTGTTGAGGGGATAGGAGGAGGCATCATGGGTACAGTAGGAATCCCTATACTGCTGAGCGCTTTCCCAAATAGCGAACATGGAAAGGCAATAGGGATTAATTCAATCGCTTGGTCTGTTGGTGCACTTGTTGGACCAGTGCTGGGAGGGCTGCTAGTTACTTTTGACTGGAGATACATTTTCCTGATCAACATACCAATAGGTCTTTTTGCGATTATTATGGGGTTAAGAAACATTCCTGCAGACTCTGGTGATACATTAGCAAAAATAAATCTGAGCAATGTAATGGGTTTTCTGGTCTTCATAGTCCCTCTCACTGCAGGCATATCGTTTCTCAACTATTACTGGCTCGCAGCAGCATTCCTACTATCTCCAATTTTTGCACTGACTCAGAAAAGGGCACCCCTTGTTCCATCGTCTCTGCTTAAGAACAGAAGCTATTCCCTTCTTCTAGCAGCTACATCCCTGCAAGCATTATCCTTCTTTGCAGTAAGCTACGCAATGAGTGTATACCTTCAGACTGACGTAAAATTATCCCCTTTTACTGCTGGTCTAGTACTCGCAGCCAACCCTATAGCCTCTCTAGTCACAAGTCCCTTGGGAGGCTACATCTTTGATAGAACTCAAAAAGGTGTTGCATTGATGCTAATAGGCTTATTAACGCAGGGCTCATGCGTCTTTGCTCTATCTTATGCTATAGTGAACCCTTCCGTCTTCCTCATCTTTTCCATTCTCTTTCTTTCTGGAGTGGGTGGAACTCTGTTCTGGACTGCATCGACTGTAATTGCAGTTAACGAGGGAGGGGAAAGGTCAAGGTCCCTGGCAAGCGGGACACTTTTTATGTTGAGGAACATGGCCCTTGTCATAGGTCTTTCCAGCTTTCCTCTCTTTGCGGCAGGTTCAGCAGGAGGGGTATCAGTACTCTTTAAATTGCAAGGTAGCTTGAATTTATTGCATCCTGTCAGGAATTATTTGCTTACTATTGCACTCTTATCTTACACATCCACAGCTATGGTAATGCTTTACAGATTCCTTATACGCAGAAAGATGATAACACCTTAGCCATTTTCTGAATTCTCAGCATGTTTTAAAAGGAATAGCAATCAAAGCGATGCGAGTCGGTTGAGAATAATAGCCTACACGGGCAAAGGCGGGGTAGGAAAATCCGTCATCTCATCAGCTACAGCGCTAAGATGCTCCCAACTGGGAAAGAAAACTCTTCTGATGTCGTCAGACCCGGCTCATACCCTTTCAGATGTATTTGGCGTTCCCATAGGTGCGAAGGAAACTAAGATATCTGAAAACCTCTACGCTGTTCATATAGACCCTGTAGATGAAGCAATGAGAAATTATTCTACAATAATGGAGTATCTTGTTGAGCTATTCAAAGTTAAGGAGGTAGATGAGACTATAGCCTATGAGCTCGCAAACATGCCTGGCAGCACAGGGGCTGCAGCCCTTCTAAAGGCAGAGGATTATGATTCAAAAGGCAGCTACGATGTGCTGATAATGGATATGGTACCTTCGGGTGAAGCACTTAGGCTACTTTACCTTCCTTACCTGATAGGAAGGTTCAGCAGAAGGCTGATGAAGATGATTGCACCTGCAGCTAACCTTGGAAGAATGCTGGAACCAATAACTGGAATGCCAGTTCCATCACGTAAGGTCATAGACAAACAGGTTGAATTGCTGGACAAGATGGAGTCTGTGAGAAGAATGTTAACAGACTACAGCAAGACCAGCGTAAGGCTGGTTATGAATCCTGATACATTCAGTATAATGAACGCAAAGAGGACATACATGCAATCTAGCATATATGGGATCAATACAGACCTAGCTATAATAAACAAAATAATGCCTGAATCAGTGAAGGACCCTTACCTTACAAAGCTGATAAAGACGCAGCAAGAAAACACAGTAATGGCACTTAACGACTTCAAGCCACTGCCTGTTAAGAAACTTATTCTCTACAGAGAGGAGCTGAAGGGCTTCGAACTTTTGAGGAAAGCAGCTGATGACCTCTTTGGCGACGAAGACCCCGCAAAGGTATACTATTCTGGCAAGCCACTTCAAGTACTGACAAAGAAGGACGGAATAGAATTGGTGATGAACGCAAGTCTTCCTTCAAAGGATGATATAGAGGTTGAAAGAATAGGAGATGAATTAATTCTTCATCTCCAGATGGACTTTGGTCGTTCCGAAGTTCTGATACCACTACCAGCAATAACTTTCAAATATAAACTAAAAGGAGCCAAGCTTATTAACAACGCTCTTCACATTTCCTTCGGGGAGTAGAATTGGAGAAAGAAGAGTCTGCGAGAAGCAGAAGAAGGATGCCATATCCGTTTGTCCCCTTGCCTATACCCATCTTTTTACCCCTTACACCGAAACATTTCGATGAATTTATCGAAAGAGTCTGGCCTTCCGAGTATTATGATTCTTTAATTCATCTCAGAAATGCAAGAATAGAATTGTTGAAAGCTGTGAATTCTGCAATAAACAAGAGGATAGAGGACCTAGAGAAGCAGCAGAGAGAGTCAAGGCCTCAAAAGGAAAAAGTAAAGGTCTCATAACAGCTTAATTGACAAATTCGGGGTAAACTTCTTCACAAAAAAGCTCAATACTGCTCAAAACATCTTCATGTTCAATATTGCCAAAGTCCATGTATGGCATAAAATAGTTTGCTCCTGTCAAGTTGATAGCTTTCTTTATCTTCTTTGTGACTGTGTCTGGAGAGCCTGCTATAGCGATCTCGTTTGCAAGTATGTAGTCCGGGTCTTCAAAAAGATAGACGTCAAAAGGGCTGTAGCCATCTCTTTTCTTAGCATAAGACTTAACAGAAGGTTTGAAAAGAAACCTTTCGTCTCTACCATAATTAATCAAGGCAGGTCTTACCTTTTTTATCGCCTGCTGTTCAGACTTAGCAATAAAAAGATGCCTCACCAGGCCTACCTTAGGCATTTTATCTTTAACTCTGAAGTTAGCCCAGTAATTATCAAAGGCCATCTTTATCCTGTCGTATGTGTCAAAGATCCAGGCTGTGTTAAAGCCATGTTCACCAAGCCACTTCATCGTTTCTGAATTCCTTGAGGGAATCCAGATTGGTGGATGGGGCTTCTGAAGTGTTCTCAGCAACACAGGTACATCATTATAGTTGAAATACTTCCCTTTGAAGCTGAATCTTTCAGACTTGTTTGAGAAGTATTCCAGAAGCATGGTAAGTGCTTCCCTGCTAACAACCCTGGCCTCATCTGCATCAAGACTAAAGAGCTCCAGCTCGAGTTCAGAGATACCGCTTCCAAACCCCACATCTAGTCTTCCCGAAGTGATATGGTCGAGCATTGCAATCTCTTCTGCAAGCATCAAAGGGTTCCTTAATGGCAGCACATAGACCAATGCACCAAATCTGATTCTTGATGCAATCTGAGAAAGAGCAGAAATGAGAACGCTCTGTGATGGGTTTGCAGAAAGCCTTGTGAAATGCCTCTCAATACTGAAAAAAGTATCAAAGCAGCCTAGCTTATCTGCAAGCTTTACTATCTCAAACTTTTCCTTCAGCATAGTATCATAATCCTTCTTTTCTGGCCATTCCAGATGGTCAAAAAGGCCAAAACCTATTTTCAATTTCTAACACCAGACATTAGCTATAAGCTGCATATCAGATTATCTTCAGATACAACAGCTTCACGCGAAAAATTCTATTCAGTATAATTGTCGTTAATTAACTTCTCAGCAGTAAACAGCCTTGCACCATTTGCATTCAGCAATTCTGATTTCACCTCTGTGAATCCATTTTTTAACAACTGCTTTTCAATTGTCATCTCCCAGTCAGATGTTGCTATTATTCTGGGCAACTCCCTGAGGGTGGGGCCAAGATTCTTAGCTAAAATAGCTGCCAGTCTGCCAAGAAAAGGTAATATTGCAAACACATAAATATAGTGAAGGCTTGCAGCGTTGGTCGGTTTAGCAAAGTCGTACAAAACCAGCCTTCCGTGCTTCTTTAGAGCTGAGGAAACTTGCTTGCAGAAGATATTTTGCCTACAATATTTTGCAACATAGCATGATACCACAACGTCAAACGAGCAATCCCTGAATGGTAGCTTTTCCGCGTCTGCTAGTACCAGGTCATCGATGCATCTTAATTTCTTATTCACACAGACCTTCAACATCTCCTCTGACATATCTATTCCAATGAATCTAGGCACTGTATAATTCTGATAAAACTGCTGGAGAAGGCCAGTTCCAATACCAATATCAAGCACTAAATCACGACTTCTAAGGTTAGATAGATTCAAGAGCTTTGTCTTCCACTTTAGGTCCTGAAAGAATGTCAGGTAAAGGACAACCTTATCATAACTGGTATAAAGAGTAGAGAAGATTGTCCTTGCAACTTCCTTTGCCTGATTGAGGTTATTTTTATAATTCAAATATGCGCGCGAGGAAACCCACACTCTTTTGGGGGTAGGATGAAAGCGAGTCTTTAAATATGTTAGTATTTCATATTTTCCTGACAAAGTTTGAATGATCCTGACCAACCGACGGCGGGCTCAGTAGTCATCTGACAAAGCACAGTGAAATGATTGGAGACAAAGCCTCAAGGCAGGTGTCGTGTCCAATGAGCTCACTAAGCCAATGCACCATGCAAGACCTTGGCAAAGGGTGTGGCTGCAAAGCCCTGTAGAATGAAGCAGGAAGCTTACGACTTGGCTCGTGGAAAGACATCACAATTCAAACCATAATTTCTTTATAAAAGACATATTTATCAAAATGACGATGAAGCCCCCTGTAGAACCAGACCTTTTTGGTTTCTGGAAGAGAAACGTTTGGCTATATGGCCTTAGGGTTCCCTTCAGTCTGATATTCCTTTGCTGGATAACCTTCTCTCAGGCTTTATCCCCTACGTTCAGCTTTGAGAAATACTTTTATCTATCAGCAGCCTCTTTCTTCGGCCTTGTCATAGGAGCTCATTATATTGACATAGCAACAAGTAAGAAGAAATTTTCTCCTTACTTCGCCATACCTTCGAAACCTATGCTTATAGCTGGTGTATTGTCTGTTTTGCTAGGAGTACTAATCGGGATATACATCGCTTTTAAATGGGACTTGCCGTATTTTCTCATTTTTGTTGCTGTAGAAGGTTTTGCTGCAATAGCATATCCTCGCGAAAGACCGAAAATAGCACATTCTTATCCTGCCTTTGGAATTACGTGGGGCTTTTTGCCTGTTCTGGCTTCATACTATGTTCAGGCAGGAAATATCTCAGTTCTGTCTCTAGCTGTCTCTCTCTTCACAGGTATGATGGTTGTAATGATGCACCATCTAGCTATAATGACCAGGGAGTCTCAGGATTGGAAGAATGTGGTTACTCTTTTCAACCTCTATAAGTATGGCGTCTATATTCTCGGCTTACTATCGCTTCTTTCATTATTACTGAAAATGTAGAAAGCTGTAATTTCGGCACTCGTATTACCTAAAACAAGGATTAATTTTTTGTAATATAAATCAACAAGTTACGTATCTCTCCACATCTTATGACATTTAACAGCATGACTTTTATGCAAATGATTACAGCTCCTCTGTTAAGTTGGCAACAAAAAGCAGGAAAGGGTTCAAATCATTCATTCTCATAATTCTTGGAGGATTAGTTAACACCCCCTTTTTGCTTTACATATTATACTCAATATTTCCGTCACTGTTAATATTTATCAGAATTCCTCTCTTGCTGCCAAATAACATAATAGTTCTCTCAATCGTTTATTTTTTCCTTGGTATAATATACTGCACTTCAGCCACTCTTCTTTCTAGACCAAAGAAGATAATATCGCCTATTTACACTCAGTTTGTCTCTTTTGTCTTACTGTACCTTTTTGTTATAGTAAGAATGTATTATATTGGAATAGCTGGCAACCTCTATCTTTTCAATGCATCCATTTTGCTTGTTCTGATTCTTTCGCTATCATCTGCCTTCGGTTTGGCTCAGACCCCTCTGCTCAGATTTCTAACAGGGATAAACGGAAACAGGGAAGACCTTAACATCAAATCTTTTACAGTCAATGCAAGAATCGATTCTTTATCCTCTCTTTTTCAGCAGCTCGAAGTTGCAAAGGCATTAAACATCAAGGGTTCTAAAAGATTAGATTCTGGTATAATATATCAGCTAGATAATGCAGCAGACAAGGTGAAAAAGATACTTATCTTAAGGGACCCTGATTACGAGGGGAGAACCCAAGTTGCAATTGCTCAGTATAAGATTGGTTACTTTGCTATAGAGCGATTGAAGGAGGATGAATCAAACGCAATAATTCGCCCGCTCGAATTAGCATTGCAGCATGCTAACTACGAAGTTTTAGAAGGCTATGAAGCATCTGTAGCAGAAGAGATTTTGTCCAGAGAATCGCTCAAAGCTACTGAGCCGGCACTTGTTTCATGGGACTCTCTTCACGGATATGAGAAAACAACTCTGATTTCCCTTTCTGCTATAATTTTAATTCTTTTTTTGATGTGGTATTTTGTTCAGTTATCTGTTATCTATTTCTATCTTCTGCTTTCACTCTTCGGTTCCTCTCTTCTCTTTTTCTTCATACAGTTCGGGTTGAAAAAGCATTTCGATTGATATGTCATCTGAAAAGTCTGTGCTAATGCGTTTATTAATCTGTTATTTCGAATGTTGATACTAGGGCAGTGATTGCCTTGGCAAGAACATTGAAGCCAGTTGTACTTTGGATTGTTTATCTACTGCTTTTCATAGGTTTGCTACTTGGCTCACTGCAGTGGGCTGGCTATTTGGGCAGTATAGCTAATGGAATACAGGTAGGCTATTCCGTCGCAGTGCTGATATGGCTCTCATCAATATTTTCATTGGTAGCTGCTCTTTTCCTTGTTCTCTTATTTATTTTACATAGCAGGGGCATATCATTTATTTCGGTCATCTCAAGGAGAAAGAAGGTAGCAACTCTGCTACTGATTGTGGTAATTGCATTATTTCTTGCCATACAATATGGCACTTCACTTCTGCTGCCTATTGAGCGGGGTGTGTCTGATGGTGTGGCTCCTCCTGCTCTCATTGAGATATCTTCCGTCATCTCTCTTTTCAGCATTCTGGGTGCGCTTATCTTCATTGGTCAGGGTCCGAAAGTTGACAGTCGCCTGCTGAATACAAACGGGGGCTCTCTGCAAACAGGTCCTTCTTCTGCAATATCAAACGAAGACATGCTAACAAAGGACGCTTTGAACAGGCAGACTGTTCCGGCTCCACAACAGCAAAAGGAGCCAGCTGCGCAAGTCAGCAATATAAAACAGGAGCCAGTTCCCAGTTTTGCAACAGCCACGCAGGTTAAGGTGGAAGATGAAGTAATGAAGAAGGTGAGCGAAATAGTCTCGCCCAACGACCTTTCCATTCTCACGTCTCAAGCATCATCTCTAAGTCAATCGGAGAGAGATGCACTTCAAACAAGGAAGAATATTGCTGAGTGGATAATACTTTCTTTGAACATAGGAGGAAAGACACCAAAAGGAAGGCTAGAGATGGCATTTGAGGAACAGTTCCCTAAGGTATACGTGCCATTATTCAATTCTGTACTTTACGACCTGATATACCAGGGTAAAGTAGAGTCAACGAAAGAAGGAAACAGAATGATGATATCTTTACCGAAAGAAGAACAGAAATGATTCTTATTCATATAGTTTATTAGTCGGAAGCCCCTTATTTAAACCGATGCCTCCTCCGATGAACAAGTTTCGATTCTACACAAACATCCTAGTCTCCACGCTTCTGTCGATATTGCTTCTTCTCATCATTCTTCATTTTGCAGGATATCTGGCACAGCTGGAAGGAGGGGTCTATGTAGGTTTCGGGACTGCACTGCTAGCTTGGACAGCTACCATAATAGCCATACTGGCTGATGCAAGTATTGTTATGATGTTTGTTCTTCATGGTCATTCAATATCGGTTTTAAGACTCTACAAAAAATATAGGCCACTGTTCATAGCTTTCCCGTTTGCCTTTGCTGCTCTGATACTTATCCTGCAGTTTGGGACACCTTATCTTAGATATGTGGAAGCTGGTATATCAGACGGGATAGCCCCGCCTATACTTCTCGGCATCGCTCCTCTTCTTTCCATGCTGGCAATTGTTGGTCTGATTTTATACTCGTGGAAGACAAAGCTTTTGTCACGAAGCATTGCTGTAGGAGAGCAAAAAGCTGGAGAAATTAATCAGCCGAAACAGGTGCAAGAGGACCTATCATCTAAAGAGGTAGCAAAAGGGCAGCTTGAGATGATAAGCTCTTTACTCGACAAAAGTGAGATGCAGAAATTAGTCGGTGCAGAATGGGGTTATGATGAAAGCAGGGACAGACTGCAAACAAAGAAGAACATAGAGACCTGGATTCTTGAATCTGTCAAGGCAGCAAACAGGGTCTCAAAGAGCAGGCTTGAAGCTGAATTTAAAAGGCAGTTTCCAACAGCATACTTGGCTCTGTTCAATTCAGTTCTTTACGACCTTGTTTACAGGGATAAGCTTGAAGTGATAAGGGAAGAGGGAAAAACTATGATATGCCTGCACGGAGCTGACAGAAAACAAAACGGCAAGACCGCCAAGTTCTAATATCAGAAGTATTGTAAGGTAAGCATATGATAATGATAAGCATGGCTAAGTATAAAGAAGCACCGAGTAAGCAGGATACAGAGAAGCTAAGAGCAGAGGCCAAAAAGAGGAACATAAAGATATTAGCTCATTACGTAACACTTGGAAGGTATGATGAAGTAGTTATCTTTGAATCCCCTGACGAAAAATCTGTTATAGAATTACTGATGGGAAGAGTCAACCTAGTATCGTCTGAGACACTTGTTGCTGTAAAAAGGGAAGATGTCGAATACCACAAGTTCGGCAGCTATGGAAAGGAATGACAAAAATTAGCCCTGAGCAATTAATTCTTTTTTCTTAGCAATGTAGAAGGAGAAAGCCAAGAACATAACAGATGCTGCATGTTCAAGTACATCAAGAAGATACCAATCACCTTGAACCAAGCTCTTCAAACCATGGATGGGAAGGCTCTGAGCATAACTGAGCAAGAACGCAATTGCAATAAGAAGGATTGGCGTAGCCATCCTTGCTGAAAAGAGCTTTGACGGCTTTACAAATTTGCCCAGTGCTAATAACATGAACAGCAGAGTCAACAGGTGAAATGTCACTTCAAGGAAGTAATGCTGATTCCCTCCTGTTACTTCTGGCCATGTAAATACAGAGTCAAAATATACAGGCGCATCGTCAACAAGGGAGATAAAATAAGAAAGGTAAACGTAGAAAAAAGGTTCCTGCTTTGGTAATGCTAAAATAGCATAAGCTAGAGGAAGTAATATGCTTATGATCAATGTAATATAATCATATTTATTGTAATAATATGCAAAAATCAGGGATACAAGCAGAAGCAGAATCGATGTCAATTTGGAAGCTGGTCTGAAGATTCTCATTAAACTCGCTCTTTTTAGTAATGTTGCAACAGAAATACCTGATGATTTATATGCAAAATTATCATTCTACTCCTATTGGGTCATACAATTTTAACTCTATGTTAAAAGTGTCAAGTCAGTTTCTTTATTACATTAAGGTTCAGTTCCTTGTCGTATTCTCTAACAGCATTATTTTCTGTTTTGGTTATTACAACTTCCAGAAATGGGTCTGCAACTGCAGATATAACATGGCCTCCTATGGTTGAATTATCCCTTCTTCCAAACGTACCGTGCACATGTAGTATCAGTTCATTATTCATAGTGCATATATTTCCTAGCATGGCTGTAACCTCCATCTCCTCAGAATATTTTGTGACTTCATACACTTTAGCCCGATGATTGTAAAATGCTAGCTCCACTTCACAAACTGCACCTATGCATTCAACTCTAGCAGTAGTTATGCCCTCTTTCTTTGCAATTGCAACAATACTATCAGGAACTTTACCCCCTTTTTCAATAAGGTATATTTTTGCCATGGCCTTTGCATTTGGTGATTCTATATAAAACTCGTTTCGAGCCTCTCTTAAATAAGAAATTTATCGCTTAAATCATGTCTAAATATTAACAATGATAAGGCATAGGCGCAGTTGAAGATCTGGATAGATGCCTTGACACCAAAGCAATTGATCTTCTTTCACTTTGTTTCCCATATCTTTACCAAGAGAGGGCATGTTGTCTACATTACCACAAGAGATTACCATGATTCGAATTACGTTGTAAACAGGCTAAAAATGAATGCGCAAGTTATAGGAAAACATGGAGGAAAGAAGCCTGAAGATAAACTGATTGCAAGTCTTCAAAGAAGCCTCGAATTGGTTTCATTTGTTAAGGATGTAGGCCCCAGCCTGGCAATCTCATTCTCTTCTCCTGAGGCAGCAAGAGTCTCAACTGGTATGGGACTGGTTCACATATCTGTCAATGACTCTCCCCATTCTATCTGGGTTGCCAAGCTTACGATTTCCCTTTCATCTCTATTGTTCTCACCTTGGGTAATTCCCAATAGAGCATGGAAACAATTCGGAATCGATTCAAAAAAGATAATCAATTATAGGGCTCTTGACCCTGCAGCGTGGTTAAAAAGAAGAGAGCTATGGCCTGCGCCAACTGATTTTGAACGCTCTTCAGCCGGCGCAGTCATTATAAGAGCAGCCGAAACCCATGCATCATACATGGGAAGACAGAAGTTTTCTGTGGTCAACATAGCTACACTTCTTGCAGAAAGGTTCAGAGACAGGAAATTAATTTTATTGCCTAGATATAAAGAACAAGAAGAAGAGCTTCAGTCGCTCGATGCTCCAAACGTTATGATATGCAAAGAACCCTTCTTCGGTCCTAATCTGCTACAGTCAGCATCGCTGCTTATAGGCGGTGGTGGTACTATGAACGCTGAAGCATCCCTTCTTGGAATTCCTGTCATCTCATTCTACGAAGGTCCTACCACTTACGTCGAAAATTATCTTGTCAAGTCTGGCTTTGTCAGGAAGGTAAGAAATGAGAGGGAATGCATAAGAGAGGCATCTGACCTTCTTGAAAAAAGTACAAAGGAGAGACTAGTCAAAAGGGCAGAGATTGAGCTTTCTTCCATGGAAGACCCTGCTGAAGTAATTGCATCTAAAATAGACAAATTTCAAACAGGATAATCGCTTATTAATGGCTCAAAGGGAGCATTTTGCAGCCCGGTGGTGTAGCGGTCAAGCATGCTGGCCTTTGGAGCCGGCGACGAGGGTTCGAATCCTTCCCGGGCTACAGTAACTTAGTTTCCTAAGAATAAAACATCTTTTACATCAGCAGTATGAAGGTTTGGAAGAGTATCTAGCCAAAATTGTCTATTCATATAATTCTATCCAGATTCCGTTAGGGTCGCGAATGTATGCCCATCTGTTATCAGAAGTCTTCACTTCCGCAACAGTCTGATATCCCTTTTCAGAAGCCTCTTTCAATGCCAGTTCCAAATCGTTAACTTGGAATGCAAGGTGGTCTAGGGCTTCTCCAACAGTATAATCTACGTAATACGGACTATCCTTTTCATACCAGTTCAGCTCTAAATAGAAGTCCTGATTTTCAGAGGAAAGTACTGCAAATTCTCCCCTTGTCTGGGCAATCTTGTACCTTCTCTGTAGTTTCATACCAAGCAGGTTTGTATAAAAATCTACAGATTCATTCATATCTTTGACTCTTATGCCTGTGTAAACAAATCTAGTTTTCATAAATTGCTTTGCACTGTAAATATTTTAGTTTCTGCAGATTAATAGCCTTTTTAACTCCTTTTGCCGAATACTTCAGCAATATCATCTGCAATGTATCCCTTTATCAAATTTCCTTTCAGTTCAGGCTGATACTTCGGTATGACCCATGCAACCATAAGAGCAGTATATATCAGACCTGAGATGAGTATAGCTGATATCCAGGAGTTCTGGAAGACCCAGCCCTGATAAGGATACAATGCGCTTAAAGAGGTAGGCAAGTAAAAGTTCGGCGGAAATATCAGTATTACTGTAATTATGAATGATATCAGAGCTGCAGGGTTTACACCCTTGAAATACCTGAATCTTCCCCTTGAGTAGAAGAGGTCAAAGACTTCAAATTTGAAACGTCTTATTAATGCATAATCAAAGACTATAACCCCCTCTACAGCTCCAAGAATTGCACCGTAAGTTAGAAGCCAGTTTTCAACATACGAAGCTGCGTTGAAATAGTAGCTCCATGCCTGTAGTATTGCGGCAATAAGTACAACTATCAACACTCCTCTGAACCAGCTAAGTTTTTTCGGATAGATGTTTGCAAAATCATAACCTGGGCCTACAGTATCAGCATATATGTTTACTATAATTATTCCTAGCATTAGTAGGAATAAGGTAAGATAGGCAAGAGGCTGACTGCTTATCACGAGAGCAGACAGTAAAACAGGGTCCCAAATTGGTGTCTTGTAATATACCAGCGATGCTCCCGTGGTGACAAGGCCCAGTGCACCAATACCAAGCATCAGCAAGGGTAAAGGTAATTGTCCAATAGTCTGAGCAAACTGTGACTTTGAATACCTTGTATAGTCAGGCATGCTTATCGCCATAGTCGCCCAGAATGCAACATTTGCATTAACCAATCCTATAAAGGCATACCAGAAGTCAGAGCCGCTTACTGTTGTAGGAGTGTCAAGTATAGCTGTCCACTGCCAGCCTGATAGAGACATCATGCTGTAAAATAGTATACCAAAACCTACAAAGCCTATGAAAGGAACTGTCCATGATATTAACTTCAGAACTCTTTGACCAGTCTTTGGAGGTGACATATAAAGTAATCCAAGTCTGATTATTATTGTCAGTAGAAAAACGGTCCAGAAGAGAGTTGGGTTTATCGAGGCTATAGTGAAAGGAGAGGCAGTTCCCTGCTGTACAGCCTGCATCAGTGAATTTATCTGGTGATTGTAAATTATGTACATGGCTCCGAAGCATTCAGCTATTATCCAGGTATCAATCCCCCACCAGCCTGCTCCGATTATTCCTCTCAGTATGGAGGGTATCCAGTTCCCATATATCCCCCACCTGCTTCTGGTTAGGGGTGTCTCAGGGACTCCATACCTTGCACCACCATGGCTCTGTATTATCATAGGCACAAGGACTATTGCATTTCCAAGTACTACAGAAAGAAGAGACCAGAACCAGTTCAGACCAAAGGAATAACCTATAGATACCAGAGCCCAGGATTCAACTTCGACAGCCATACCAAACCAGATTGCGAAAAAGGTCCAGGAACCCCAGTTACGCAGTCTTACCGGGGTAGGGTGAAAATCCTGATTCCACAGATACTTTTCTTCATGAAATTCCTTGGTCAGCTCAACATAACCTTTATCAGGATAAAATTTTGTAAAATTTCTCCTGTCTAAAACGACAGACTGCTCTTTATAATTTTGACTGCCTTCGCTCACGCCAGATTTTAGGGTAAAATTATATAAAAATCTTCGCTTTTTAAATTAAGCTTGAAGTTACAGGTTAAAAGTTCTCATATTTATCATTTTTATAATTAAGCTAGACAATTCAAAGATTAAATGCAAGCTGTTGTCAGGCTTTAATGTTGAGGATAATATTCAAAGATGTTAGAGTAAGGGGAATGGACGGTAAGTTTGATGTACTTGTTGAAGGTTCTCGCATAGCAGCTATAAAAAAACATATCAGGTCTGACGCTGATGAAATAATAAAGGGAGAAGGAAGACTTCTTCTTCCGTCTTTCACAGACATGCACTTTCATCTGGATTCTGTATTGACACAGGGTATGTACGGTTATAATGTTTCAGGTACACTTCTAGAGGGAATACAGCTATGGAACGAAATCAAGAAGAAATTGACTATAGACGATATAGAGAAGAGAGCAACAAAAGCGATAAAGATGATGGTCTCATGCGGTACAACCCGTCTTAGAACTCATGCAGATGTTTCGGACCCGACGTTGAAGACCCTTAAGGCACTTATGAAGGTGAAAGAGCGATGCAGGAATCTGATAGATATCCAGATAACAGCCTTCCCCCAAAACGGTATATTTACAGATGATGAGAACGCAGCTCTTCTGGAGAAGGCTGTAGAGATTGGAGCTGATAACGTCGGAATGATACCTCATTATGAATATACAAGAGAGGACGGGGTCAGGAGCATAGACTTTGCGTTTAGCCTGGCAAAGAGGTACGGCAAGTGTATAGATGGTCATGTAGATGAAACAGATGATGCCAACTCCAGATTCCTTGAGGTGCTTGCTGCAAAGACTATCAGGGAAAAATATCAGGGAAAGGTTACTGCTGGTCATGCCACAGCAATGCATGCATATAATGGTGCATACATGCAGAAGTTACTTATGCTGCTGAAGAAGAGCGAGATAACGGTAGTCTCCAACCCTTTGATAAATGTTCATCTGCAGGGAAGATTTGACACCTATCCAAAGAGAAGAGGAGTGACAAGAATAAAGGAGCTTCTGAAGCATGGCATTAATGTTGCCCTGGGTCATGACTGTATAATGGACCCGTGGTATCCTCTGGGCAAAGGGGATATGATGCAGGTTCTCTTCATGGCCGTTCATCTTGAACATATGACAGGTATAGATGAAATAAAGAATTCATTCGACCTGATAACATCCAACCCTGCAAGGGCACTGAACATACAGACTAGCTATGGAGTAGAAGCTGGGAAAATGGCAGATTTGGTTCTTCTCGATGCAAGGGACGAAACAGAAGCTCTTTCGAAATTGCTACCTCCTCTTGTAGTTCTAAAAAGTGGCAGAATTGTGGCCAGCAGGAATGAATTAGATATTAGGGTAAACGAGCAGGAATTATCAGATGCGAGCGAGAAAACCCACACCTT
>Ga0079044_1000158_pt1 | contig 17456 bp, 20 predicted proteins | sample ECH_Chost_MetaG_FD_76329 | JGI IMG/M metagenome (GOLD analysis project Ga0079044, IMG submission 76329) | Hot spring microbial mat communities from Yellowstone National Park, Wyoming, USA - ECH_C host_MetaG | ecosystem: Environmental > Aquatic > Thermal springs > Hot (42-90C) > Microbial mats ... | reverse complement strand
CCCAGAGCGGTCTTTCCCGTGCCGGCGGGACCGTAAAGCAATATGCCGTGAATCGGCCTAACGCCTGGGACGTCCTCGAAAGACATCGACGTCTTGACGAGCCTATCCTTCAACTCATCCATGCCAATGAGCACCAGCCAATTCTCCTTGAACAACTGCTCAAGCTCCTGCTCATTAGGAACATCAACCAATATCCCGCTGAACAAACTCTTCAAGGTATCTAGGTCTGAAACATAGGCGGCGGCGTAGACGCCCACGAGCACGCCAATGCTTGAGACCGCGAGCGCGAGCAAGCTCCACGCCCCGAGCGGCAGGGAAAGCACTAGGCCAGCCAATGCGGAGACGGCCATGGCGATCGAAATCCTCGAATGCGTTAAGTAGCCCATGAACTTCCTAACCGTGGTCATGTACCTCCTAACGTCAATCTTGGTATGCGGATTAATGAAAAACGGCTTGAGGGCCATGGTCGAGACAGCGCCGATGCCGGCCGTGGTCACGGCTGCATCCCTAACACGCATCTCCCGCTTCACGAGGAGGGACTTCGGCACAACGAATGAGGACAACATGGCGAGTATGAATGAGCCGATCAACGCAACGGCGTACAGCGGCCTCGAGGGGAGCGCCCCAGCGTATAGGAGTAGGTCCTGCATGGAGAGGACCACGTGCCTGAGCCCCATGCCGATGGGAGTCCCAGTGAACAACGCCGACGTCAAGTAAACAATGATGAAGCCGAGGGGCGGAAGGTAATAGATGCTGAACACCTCGCGTTTGCTCGTTATGCTGGAGGCGACGGCGTAGCCCAACCCCAACGCCGGCCCCGGGAACGGCACGAACATCAACGCCAGAGATCCGATCCCGAGAATTGGGGATATGAATTGCGAGTAGGTGTCCACCGCGATCTTGAAGTCAAGGCCGTAAACCAGTAGGGGCAATAACATTGCTATCGCCATATAGGCAAGCCCCATGACCGGATTAGCGGAGTAGGCGCTGCCGAAGAATGTCATCACGGCGACGATATAGAAGACGAGGGATAGCAACGATGCGTATAGGAACCTCTTTAGATGGAACAGGGCAAAGACCGTTATGAATGAGACAATGCCGAGCGGCACATTAACCGCGCTGAGCAAGAGGAAGGGCAGACCCACCATTATCCCAGTGGCCGCCCTCTTTAAATCCAACCCCTTGAAATTTGAGTTTGCCATAAATCCTTGCCCCACCAATAATTTAAAAGCCTTTCCAGTGGGGCGGCCGCGCGAATCCATTCCGCCAATCATACCCCCCTGGGTGGAGGGGGGTCTCGAATTTGGTCAGCGAAGCCCCAGTCTCCTCCTTAGATCCTCCACATACCTCCTAACGACCTCATCATCCCTCAAATCGACGGTTATCGGCTTGACGTCGAGAACGGGCTTAACGGGCTTAGTTGCTATTGGGTCGCCGTAAATTCTCGCGTACTTGTCGTATATATCCAGCAGGAGCAAAACGGCGTCGTTAATTGAGGGGTGTCCGCCCCGTACACTGGCTATTTCCTTCCTAATAGCATCTAGCCTGTTGTACACGTTTTCGCTCAGGTTCACAACTCTGTGGCCGGGCTTAGTCATGGGGGAACCCCAGCGGCACGGGTTAATAAACAGCACGGTATAATACCACGGGTGTTATATCATGACAATCGCTCGCCATTGCCGTAAAACATTTAAGGCGGGCTCCGTTAAACACGTATGGCAGAGGTTCCATATGAACTCATGCAACTCAAGGAAAAAATAAAAGCCGATGTAGTTAATCCCGACACGGGCTATTGGGGAATCGGGATCGGGAAGGATAATAATGAATACGTGCTAGTCCTTTACTACGATAAGGCGATGGCGAGGAAGCAGATCTATGTGGCTAATACGTATAGCGTCGGGGAAAAACAATTTAAGGTAAAGGTGGTTGAGGCGAAAATGCTCAGCATACTGCCATCAAAATCAAAATCAAACGCCAAAAAATCGATCATCTCAAGGTTGGTGGCCTTTTTTCGTAAAGCATACAAAATAAAGAGTCAGGCGGATTTGCCCAAATGCTTCAAGTCAAAGGATAGGCCGCTGTTGCCCGGCGCATCCGTGGGCGACTGCGGGGTACCTGGCGCTTGCTCGTCCACCGGCCCATTCATAGACAAGGACACAGGCGAAATAGTTTGGGTAACTTGTGCCCACTGCACCAAATTCGTCGAGACATGCCAGGACGGCAACAACGTCATGGATAGGCCCATGTGCCAGCCGGCGCCGCTGGACGGCGGGATCCTCGGCGATGAGATAGGCAAGGTCTATAAGGTAACCCCAAACTTCTGGCAGCCAGTTGATGAGACGACCGACACCGTTGCCATTAAGCTGAACCAAGGGGTTCAAGTGAGTAACTATATATGCGGGAGCAAGGAGTACTTCGGCCACGAAGTGTACCTAAACGGTTCATATAGGACTCCCGATGTGGGGGAGACAATATGTCATTCGGGCAGGACAACGGGCATTCAATGCGGAACGGTTCAATCAATCCATGCATCAATCCTTGTGAATTACGACTGCTTCACGCGCACCGTGAACGACGTGATAATAACCTCGCCAATAATTGAACCGGGCGATTCAGGCTCCGTCGGCTTCAACGAGGATGGAGCATTCCTTGGGCAAGGCTTCGCGGGAAGCGAGGAACTATCGGCCTTCATAGACCCCAATGAGATAGCCAACGTCCTCCACCTAGTCCCATACGGCGGACAGCCAACTCCAACTCCCACGCCAACTCCAACTCCCACACCAACGCCGAGTCCGTCTCCAACTCCCTCGCCTAGTCCAACGCCATCACCAACGCCCGCACCACCTCCAACTCCGCCGCCGATACCGCCCGAGTACCTGTGCCAAATAGCATGTCTGATGTGCCAGTACGTTCAATCCACGTGTAACTGCCGGGCAATGCAGCAAGCACAAGCACAAGGTCAAGTTAGGCGTTGCGGATAAGGTTTAAAAGTTAAAACCAATTGTTAAATCATGTGCTATGCAACTAGGATTTCAATCAACGTCTCGGACACTAACCCAGCCGTAAATGAGTCCGTGACAATTAACGGCACATTATACTGGTGGTTCTTGTTCTGGAATAGGATGGCCGATGCGCCGGTCTATCTTTACGTGAACGGCACGTCATATGCCCAAACCAAGACCGATGGATCGGGCAATTACCAATTCATTATTTACTTCACGCAGCCGGGCACATACACGGTGTACGTCTCTTATCCGGGCTGTTCCCAATGCTTTCCATGCTACGACCCAGTCCAGTCAAACACAATAATCGTAAACGCGATATCCACTGCGCAGAAGATCGCCAATGAGAGCGCGTTCTGGTTATTGGTGGGCACCGCCGCCGCAGCGGCCGTGGGCATTGGCCTATTCGTGTTCGGCTGGTACCAGCAACAACAAGCGATCGAACGCTTGGCCTCTTCCCCATCCTAGGATCATTTCAACTCGTTGCCCAACAATTCATCAACATTGATTTGCGAGAGGTAGTATTCATACGCTACCTGTATGTTTGTGTGCGTCCTAAGCGTCTTCGTGACCTGCTCCAGGGGATAGCCCTGCTCGACTAGGTGGCTTATCCTGGATCCCCGCAGCGAGTGCACGGTGATCCTCCTATCCCTCGCGTCGATCTTGGCCTTAGCCAGGCACTTCTGGAACGCTATTTCCACAGCACGCTCCGTTATTTTGAATGGGGATTCCCCTCTCTCGCATCTGCCAATATAGATGCAGTCCTCCAACTCCTTCTTGATTCGAGGCGTGATGGGGAACGAGACCTCGCCGCCCACCTTCTCCAGGGTGAAATGGACCTCGTTGCCCCTAATCTTGCACGTCAAGACCTCGCCGATCCTCCTCGCATACGTATACGCCATGAGTAGGATGACTCTATGCGGTTGATAGCATGCCCCAATTATCTTCTCGACCTCGTCCTTGCTTAATGTCGCATATGATTGCCTGAATGCAGCCCTAAATTTCCTCGCTATGTAGTTCACGTCGACGTCCTTCGCCTCGGCCCATCTGCAATAATTGATGATGACCCATGCGTACCTATCGGCGAGGTTTGGCTTGAATTGCGCCAAGAATTTAATGACGGACTCAGTATTGAGCTGAAGCTTGTTCGAGGTTAGGAAGTCGTTTAGCCTGCTCAACACGGACCTATACATCTTCTTAGCGCTCGTCCCTGCATTAACGCCTGCGAGATATTCCTCGATTTTGAGCACTGGTTAGTAAACCGAAAAGCTTTTTAAATCTTGTTTTACACCTCTTAACATGACTGCCAGAATACTATACGTATCCACGGCACCGTGGATAAACTCGGGCTACGGCATACAAACGCGGTACATCGTCCGTGGCCTAAAGAAGCTCGAATTCGACGTGATGATGTTCACGTATCACTTGTTGGGGGGACCGATAAATTACGATGGCTACACAATTCTCCCAGCGCCAACGGGTGGGCAGATAGCGACGGAACCCCTCATACAATGGTACAAAAAGATGGGCAGGAACCTAGTCATATCTCACCTAGACGTCTGGGCAATTGGGCCGATTGGGAACAGCGTGAATTGGGTGCCGTATACGCCCATCGATGCCCCACTGGATGAATACACGCTTGAGATAAATCAAGCACTTCAAACCGCGAAGGCAATAATAGCCATGTCGAAATACGGCGAGAGACAAATAAGGAAGGTGGTCGAGGATAAGAAGGTGTATATGGTTTACCACGGCATCGACACCGATCTATTCAAGCCATTCGAGGGAAGGAGAGAGCTCAGGAAGACGTTCGGCCTGCCCGAGGACGCAACCATCTTCGGCTTCGTTGGCCAGAACGAGAGCGAGAGGAAGGATATCCCGGGTTTGTTGAAGGCATTCTCCATCTTCCTGGAGAATAATAGGGATGCGGATGCATACCTAGTGGTCTGGAGCGGAGTCAAGCCCACGCCGGGCAGGGCATTCGACTTGGCTAGGCTCGCGAGGAGGTACGGCATCGACAAGCGCGTCCTATTCCCGAACCAAGATGATTACACCGCCGTTTATTCATATGACTTCATGCCTAACATTTACCAAGTAATGGATTGGTACGTGACCGCCAGCTCAGGCGAGGGATTCGGGATACCCATGGCCGAGGCAATGGCGTGCGGAGTCCCAATCATTGCTCCCAACAATTCAAGCCATGTCGAGTTGGTTAGTTATGAGCCCCACGCGCCGAGGGGCATATTGGTCGACACATCGTGGACCAGGCCAACGCTCTGGACCCCAACACATCAAGAGTACTCGTTCGTGGATCCAAACGAGCTTGCCGACGCAATGGCGGTTGCATATAACGCCAACCCGGAGGAGTACGGCAAAAACGCGAGGGCATTCGCGGAGCAAGTCCTATCATGGGAGTGGATTATACCTCAATGGGCTGGGATAATACATGATTTGGAGAACGAGCTGAAGCTTGGGTGATGGGCATGAGCACAAGGTTCACTGCCACCGTGATTGTCGACGATAAATTCGACGACATTTTCAACGACATATTGAAGCTGCCCAAGCAGGACCTGCAGCAAAACTGCATCAAAATGGCGAGCGCCAAGAAGAAGAAATTCATGTATGCGTGTTTCGGCAACACGCCAAGCGGCGACGCCGAAGTCATGTTGGATTCATATAATGGCAGGAAGGCGATTTACGTGGACATAAATGGCGATGAGGAGTTCCTAATGTCCATGATGGCGATGATTAATGATGTGCTTTCAAAATATGGATTCTCGCTGATCGATGACGAATATGAATTGGTTTAGGCCATGATAATAATAAATTCAAAACACGCAAAACTACTCGATTATTGGGGCAAGTACGCCAGGGCGGTCGTGTGCGACGATTATTTTAAGTGCATTGAGCCGGGCAGAACCGTCGTTCTAACCGATGAGGTGCCCATCCTCAAGCCGACCGACGTCGTCTTCGTCGACATCAACAACCCATGCCTAAACCTGGGAAGCGGGCCAACAAGCATAGGCAACTGCCTCAACCTTGATGCGAGGCCGCTGCCGAACGTGGACTTCGTGGTCGACCTGGAGGTGGGGAAACTGCCGTTCCCGGACGGCTTCTTCAAGGAGGTGTATGCGATAGACGTCATAGAGCACGTGAGTTATAGGAGGGTTAAGCAACTCCTTACCGAAATAGCGAGGGTAACTGCTTGCGGCGGAATCCTACACGTTAGGGTGCCCGATATGGAGCTAATAGCAAAGTATTTGCTTGATGGCAAGTTCCCGGGCGAGCATGGGGACTGGTTCGAGACAATGAGTTGGTACATCTATGGAGGACAAGACTATGGGGAGAACGCCCACAAATCCGCCTTCACCAAGCCAACGCTCATATATCTCTTAGAACGCGCGGGCTTCGACGACATATTGAGGGCATTCAATGAGGCCGGGCACCCAAACATAGTTGTCGATGCACGGAGGTGGTATAATTGTCGATACAAGGAGGTGGTGTTAAGTTTAAATTGATGGCTTTCCCAATTAAAACATGTCCACTTGCCTGATCATTCCCGTGGCTCCCGACGAGGAGGAGCAAGACGTCGCACTAACCGTCAACTCATTCAAACGATTCGTGCCCAATGCGGTTGTTTACTTCGGCGTCGACCAAGACTATGATGGGGCGTGGCTGGGCAGGTACGGCTCGGTCATAAGGGTTGATGGTTTCGGCGTCGGCAAGGCATTGAATGCCGCCGTGATCGAGGCCTTAAAGGATGGGTGCGAGTTCATAGTTAAGGCGGATAGCCACATCCATTTCGAGGACTTCAGACCTCCGCTCTGGCTTGAGGTCGCCTATCATTGCACCTGGGATGGGACGTGCTATGGGGCGTCGACCGCGGAGTGGCCGACCATGGATTGGCTATTCACTTATGGGCAATACCCGGTGCTCCCAATGACGTGTGAACCGGTCCTCGCATTCCCATCCACAATAGCCGAGTCGATGCTCAGGGACCAAGGCTGCGTGTATTGCGTCCCATATTGGGGCCCCGAGCTCTACGACTTCACACTAACCGCCTGTAAGAGATACGGCTGGTGCACTAGGCAAGCCAGATGGAGGGCGAGGCACAAGCATAGGGCGAATTGGTCGCATACGAGGATCGACAGGCAATTCCCGAGGGAGCCATGGATGGATGAGGCGAAGGGAAACCCATACTTCACCAGCATGGACATAGCGTGGCAAATCTTCCTTGCCAGGCACGTTAGGAACCCCTCAAGGCACCCCAAGTACAATCAAAGGCTATTCGAGATAGCGGGGAAATACTATCAGATGAAGTACGTGCCGGGGTATGGCGTTGAGTTTATCTATGATAGGTTGGGCATCCCCGTTAAACAAAAGATCGAATAGTTTTTAAGCTGGCGCAAACTAATCCACGTATGAGCGCGCCGAGTCCGCCAAGCGAGTTACTGCTAATTCAGAGGAGGTATAACGGCTACCTGTACTGGAACGGGACGCAGTGGGTCCTGGGCCTGCCCGAGGGCGTGACGCTCACGCCGAGCGAGCAAGCCCTCGTCTCCAAATATAATGCGGTCATAGTCCAATTCAAGGGGCCGATCTCCTTCATGAGGTGATTCAATGAACACGTACTATACCTGGATGTATAAGGAGAATGACATACAGGCAGTCCACTTCTTGCTCGACACAATCACGTCGTTAAGAAAATACATGCCGGCCAGCGGCAAGCCGGTCAACGATCCGCCGGGCGACCCGAGCAATGATTGGCTGTACTACGCATACATTGCGCAGGGCTATAAGCTGGTGGTGGGCTACGACCCGAGCAGAATAAATCCAGGCGATGTGTATGGCTTATTAGGCCTATCTCCGGGCGATGTATCGCTCACAGTCGGCAAGCCGTTCAAAATAATGCCTGCACAACAAACCATGTGCGGATTCAGATGCAATCCATACAGGCCGGTGCTGTCCGGCATAGATATTTTCGGCTGCTGCGATGGGTGTAACTGCCCACAGGCGGCATGTACGCTGGGATTCATAGCGTATAAGGGGAACGAGGTGGGCATTGTGTCCGCTAACCACTGCATATATGGAACGATATGCGGCTCATCCATGGGCAGCTGCGTGCCCTACAACAAGTACGTGATCCAACCCTCAACTATATGCGGCGGATCATGCCCTAATAATGTGATCGCGGAGGACGCAATAACCTATGACTTCGGCACCGGCGACTGGCTCGTCGACGGCGCGTGGGCTAGGCTGACCACCCCATCTAAGTGGGCCGTGTTGGACGAGAATGCCGTGATCAAGGATTTGCCCACGGCCGCGAAGGCGAGGGATCCCACGCTGGGCGAGCCAATAGCCAAGTATGGAAGAGGGGTCTACACCTTCTCCACGAGGCAATCGACTGTGCAGGGCATCGGCGCATCCGTCACCGTCTGTTGCCCGCAGGGCACATGTTTCAACTTCGTTGACCAAATAGTTACTGGGCAGGGCTACATGAGCGAGGGGGACAGCGGGTCGGGAACATTCTCTCTGATAAACGCGGATCCAATTGGGCTAAATTTCGCGGGAGATGCGGACACGGGCATAGGGGTCATGGCTAGGGCCCTAAACGTCGAGAAATACCTAGGCGTTACAATAGCCTCAACGGCCTCGCCTCTCTCCCTAACGTCGGCCACGCCCATACCGTACTACCTACTCCTCGCCGGATTGGCCGGCGCCGGGGCATTAACCGGATTTGCCCTCGCCCACACGATTTGATGGGAGGATAAGGTTTAAATTCAACGCCCAAACACTTAAGCCATGTCATGTCCATCTGGATGCGCGTGCTTGCCGAGCCAAGTATGCGAGGCAATGTGTTCTTACCCAGAGGCATGTTCGCAATGCGGTTCATGCGGGTTGCCAGGCTACGTGTGTTGTTGTCAAGGCATGTCAACGTGCCCGCCAACGCCAACGCCTTCGCCTTCGCCAACGCCGCCGCCGGGCTCGTATGCGGCGAGGTTCACGGATGTCAATGATACATTTCAAAGGTACTTGGTGGTCTGTGTTGATAAGACGTGGGGACAGCCGGGTTGTGAGACCCAGCCTGGATGGGCCACCACTTGGATTGGGGACTGGGTCACCTTGGCGCCTGGGCAACCCGGCAACCAAGTCACTTCCCCCTACTTCACGCCGAGCACTGTTCTAACGGCAATCACATCATCGAGCGACGGATATTACTACAAGGTCGATATAATCGATAATAACGGCAATGTGGTGAAGACTTGCAACGATGTTGATCGGAATAATCCATGCTACTACTACGTCTCCGCCCCGCCCACTCCCACCCCAACTCCCTCGCCATCTCCAAGTCCCAGCCCTAGCCCAAGCCCTGGGGCGCCCGCTCCGCCCTCAGCTCCGCCTTCATCATCAGTGCCGTGGACCGATATAGCCATAATAGTGGCAGTGCTCGCCGCATCGGGCATAGCTGGCTATGGCATAGCCCAAGCAATCAAGCAGAAGAAATAATTGATGCGAAATATGGAGCATGGAGCTGCCCAGCCATTAAGGGGCTTTCTCCATGTAGATAAGGTTTAAATTCAACGCCCAAACACTTAAGCCATGTCATGTCCATCTGGATGCGCGTGCTTGCCGAGCCAAGTATGCGAGGCAATGTGTAGATATGGGGAGAGCTGTGCTGAATGTGGCACGTGTGCTGAGGGTCATGTGTGTTGTTGTGCAGGAATGTCAACGTGCCCGCCGAAACCATCTCCATCACAAAGCCCATCATCTCCCCCTGTATCGCAATATAGCGTCAATGTTCATGTGTTTGCGCCATCCGCTCCATCTGGTACGTGCTTCACCGTTACGGCAAAATACAGCGGCACATCAGTTTACGGCTGTCTATCATCTGGCGATGAGATTGACTTGGGCTCCATAGCCCTCAGATATTCGCCGGATGTATTAACCCTCACGGCCTCAACCAGCCCGAAAGCAACCTATCCAAATAGCATACAGGTGACCACTAACGACAGCGGTTCAACGGTTTACTTCATGGCCAACTACGCAAGCACCGAGTATGGCATATGGTTTAAGACGACAAATACCGCATTCAACGTCTATAGAGGCGTCGCCACAATACCGGATGCCTTCACATTCATCAACCTCACCAACGACACGCTGAACGTTTCGCCATCATTGTCGATTAATGGGTATGGCATAAGCAATCTATCCGCATCGCCGCAGAGCGCGACTCTGGCCCCGGGCAGAGCTGCATCATTTAATTTATCCGGCGACTTCAGCAATACGCCCGGTCTCAACCTCCCGGTGGCGGTGGGCGGGGTAGTAACGGATGGCATCGTGATTTCGGCCAGGGTCAACGGTTATGGATACCCATTCATCAATGGCGGCACCTTCCACATGTCATTCGATATACTCGTACAGCCATGGGTTTTGCCTGATGTTGGGATGGGCATCAATGTCGAGAGATCCCGCTATAATACGGTGCTCCTCAGATTCAGCGGCATATCTGCGAACGAGATCGAGACCATCGCAATAAATAATTGCAGCGGACCGGGCAGTGCATCGTGCTACCTTGAGTCCCCCTACTGTCCATGGGAGTTCCCAGGACTGCCGGCACTGACGGGATGTAACTCATGGCTGCAGAACTCGTTGCCAACGGCAATACAGCCCGAAGTACCTGGCTCGGGCTATATGTTCAGCAACGTCTGTTGCGATAGCCAGTACTGCACGTCGGTGCCCCTTCCAAACGGCACTGCAATACCGATAATACAACAGCCCGATGGATTTATTTACAGGGGCGTTCCAAGCGTTCTGCAATACGCATATGTGCCTGGAACATACGTCACCACCTGGCAGGCGGGACAATTGCTGGGCGGATGCATGCTTGGCCAATACGGCTTTAATGAACCGGATGTCCTAGCCCAGCTTCAGCCTAACTCAACCAGTGCACCGGCGGTGGTGAAGCCGGGCGTAACCGTTGACACCTACTTCTTCGTTGCAATAACCCATGATCCGCTTCTGTTCGGCGAGTACTACGGTAGCCTAACCTATAAGGTCGTTGGGCAGAGCGGAACGGTTTACGCGAGCAACACAATTGACTTCGGGCCATACTCAGACGTGGTGACCATCATAACTTCCCAAACCAGCACCTCAACTGAGTGGTATTACGGCATACGCTACCATGTGTTTAAGTTGACCTTCACGATGCCAAATGAGCCGGTTACCCTAACTGCAACTGCATATGCCACCAAGCCGAGCGAGACCGTTTATGGCATGCCCAATTCATTCCCCTACCAGCTGGGCTCGGTTACGGCTAACTTCGTTCCAATGAATTGCGGCAAATACGATGGCTACTCCAACGGCACCACGGTAATGGCTCCAAACAATGTGTTCCCGCAGAGCGTGCAGGACCTACCAGGCTGCACGCCCGCATATGAGGTGGTGAATGTGCCTGCCGGCACGACCGCGCCCAACGCGTTGAGCGGCTACGCGACCTGTATAACCTATGTGCCGCCCAATCAGTGGAGCGGCTTCTACGAAATACCATGCGGCCCGGACACCGGCTTATATGGCTACAACTTATGCAATAACGCCGCAATCGTTGGCGTTGACTTCTCTCTTCCAAGCGAGTACGCCAGCCTTGCAAACCAAATAGGTTGGAAGATAACCACGTCGTGCGGTACAACGGTTACTGGACAAGGGCCAAACGGCCTATTCGGAGTTCCGCTTAACAATGGGCCTCCCAATTGCAGCAACCCAACGCTTACATTTGAATTGACCAACGTGCCGCAGGGCCTGTCGTGCAGTGCCACCGCCATTACATATGATGGGGCCAGCGTAGTGAATCCCAACCAGCCGTGGGGCAGCTCAATTACCGTGAACTTGGCATCGAGCAAGCCATGTACATACAGTTCATCCGGTACGGCGGCGCCAACGCCGCTTGTGATGTTTACCGGCGTCTGTACCGCTGGACCTGGAGCGCCATCTCCAACGCCGAGTCCATCGCCTAGCCCAACTCCCTTACCAAGTCCAACGCCAACACCATATCCAACTCCCTCACCCACTCCACCATCTGGTCCAACTCCATACCCAACACCGAGTCCACCATCGCCACCTCCATATCCAACGCCAACACCATATCCAACTCCAACTTCGCCCTCGGCGCCGCCCTCGCCGACCCCATCGCCTTCGCCAAGTCCAAGTCAGGCGGTGAGTTCGGCTTGGTTCTACCTATTGCTTGCCGCATTGGCTGGCACAGCGGTTGGAGTTGGCGTCGGCGCATCGAAGCACGGCGAGTCCAAGTAGGAGCAAAGCTTTTTAAAAGCATCAAATTCCATTTATTTATGTCTGTAGCCACGCTTACTGTCAAAATAATTGATGCAACTGATTTGCCACCATCGATATCAATTAATCAACAGTTCAACTTTTCCGTCACTGGACAAGTCGAGTGGACCTGGTCTGGACGAGTGGGTAGTTACGATTCCAATCCCGCCGTTGGCTTGAATTATTACGATGGCCCATCTAACTACATATTCATAGTAACGCAGAACAACATCGTACAGCTAAATAAGGGCACGACCGTATACACCTCCTTACCTGGCGTTCAAACGCCTGGAACCACAATCACCCTACAAGCTGGTGCAATACTCCCAGCACCTGGCACCTATACCTTACAATTTGTTGCGGGATTCTTAGATAATAGTTTGATCGTTACGGACCACAGGACTTACACCGTTGATGCCATATTCGTCAATCCATCGCCGAGCCCGAGCCCTGGAGCGCCCAACCCATCTTCGGCGCCGGGTCTACCCACTGCACCCGGTCTACCCAGTGCGCCTAGCTTGCCTTCGTGGGCCCCCTTCGCCATAGTGCTAACGGTGGTGGGCGGCGCGGCGGTGGCCGTCGCCAGCCTCATGTATAACCAACAACAAAAGCTGTACCAAGCCCTGGCTAAAAGATGATGCCGCCCATTCTAAGCCTTTCCTTTAAATTTCTAATCATATCTACAAACATGTCCTCCGCGTTCTTGCCGTTTGCCAGGTAGTACTTGTATAGGATGGAGTGCCAATCCTCATACGTCTCCTGGCTCACCCTTATGTGGATTATCCTATCCCTCCTCCTGTGCTTCACGTATGCCATGTACCACGCATATCACGCATGCTTATAAATCCATCGCTGCCTTAACGATCGACCGATATGTCGGCAACAACGATGTCCTTCCAGGACGCGTTCAAGAACGCGATAAACAGCGGACTGAAGGTATTCGCCGGCGGAAGATCTCAGGTATCGTACGCACAGCTAACGCCGGATGAACAGAGTACAGTGGCCGGAGTCGTAAACAGAACCGCCGACGCGATCGCCAAGGTGAGCCCGGTCCTCGCAAACACAGTTAAAAGCCAAATCGATGTCGTGATGAGCGCAGCCGCAATAGTGAAGGGGGAGATGAGCGAGAAGCCAATCACATTCCCCGGACAGCCCAACACAATAGCCATTGTTCCGATAATACCCGAATTCATCAACTACGGCACAATACAGGGCAGCGTGGCCCAGACGGGCTACCCCAAGGATAGTTGGGAGGTGACCCTAACCGCGGGCACGCCGTTCTACTTGCTGGGCTCCTCAACCGCGGGATACTCGACCAGCGGCACGCCGAACTATAGATTCGCCCTCACCATACTGCAGGACGGTTTGGTGGAGGTTGGAACGACGCCGAAGATCGATCAATTCAAGATGTGGACGAACGTGGAGTCGAAATACACGCCATACACTGCCCCGATAACGTATGATGAACCAATAGAGTTGGGCAAGTCCATCTATCAGTATCAAACGCTTGGCGCATTATTCATCGATTGGAACCTTCAACAGTATTGGGTCGCATTGCCGAGGACGTCCGGAACAAGCTCGCTTAGGATACTTGGATTCGCCTTCGCCGAGTACAACGTCTTTGGCGGCGGCGGCAACCTGTGGTACGTATAAGGTGATGTAAATGTCAACGGCACTACCAAATGAGCTCGTGGGATTTGATGGGAAGAAGTTAATCACGGCAACCGCGATCGGGCCATCGGCTGCAACCAGCATAGCGAACGCGAGCGGAACCACGATAACGCTCTCTCTACAGCCGGGCAACTTCAAGATAAATAACATACAAGGCGTGCAACAGATAATCGGGTTGCCCATCGGGATTACTCTAGGCGGCTTCAGCGTGAGCGGCACAAACGTCAACGTGGTCGTCTTCAACGCAACCTCAGGAACCATAACAGTGAACGCCAACTCAGTGACTGCGGCACTGCAAGCAATCGGCTGGTAACCGTCAACCACATTGGTTTAAAAATCAAAAACCCTTTTTTTCTTCCTTATTTAATGACTTTCTCAAACTAAATAATCGTAGCCGCATGGGCCTCCTTGTGGCTTTCCTCGATCTTTTCAATATCATCATCAGTAAGTATTTCCCTAAGTTTCACACCCCTCTTCACATTGCCCATAATAATTTAACAGCATAAAGGTTTTTAAGCATTTAGTTCCGATATTAGTTGAGTGAGAGCATGCCGTTCACATACGACTACGGGAAGGCGCTGGATGAGTTGGGATTAGTAAAGGATAACTACTACATGGCGGTTTATATACCGCCAACAAATAAGGCGTTCGTGTTCCAGGTCAAGGGAAGGGAGAACAGCGGGTACGAGATTCTGCACTATGGCCCGCTGCCCCTTGTTTCCGGACTCCAATGCACCGGGTACAGCGGAAACAACTTGGCCGTCCCAGCAACGGGCGTCTTGCCTCCAGCCAACTACTGCTCGCCCGTGCCTCCGTTGCCTCCACCGCCGCAATTGATGCCGGTGCCCACGAACACCAATCAATCCAACTTCATGTTCTACTTCGACAAAGCCGATATGCTGTTCCAGCTGAGGATGTTCATAAGGCCCAGTTGGGTTAGGGCTGAGCTGCAGGTTCCGCCAAGCGTCGAGCAGATACAGATAAATGGGTATTACGAGGGCGTGTCCAAGCCGGGCGGCTGGAGCCGGGGCTACTTGGACTTCGTCGTGTTCCCCGGACTAACATATGGATTCGCGTTCGGAAACGACGCGCCGTTCGGCGTGTTGACTGGGTTGGACATAATATACGGCGAGTACGACGTCGACCTCATCACTGACCTGGACGTGGTGTACAACGTGTTAACCCATCAACTGCCCTCCGCATGGATGGTGTTCCCCGTGACGCACGTCGACACGACCGTGAACAACGAATGGGTTAAATACTACGGCTTCACCGGGTTCACCGTGCCAGCGATAGGAATGTCTAGGGGGAAGTGGGAGACAACCGTTAAGGGTGAATTGCCGAGGTGATCGCCATGCCGCGCGAGCTCAAGACTTTCTCGGGATTCGCAACCGCCGCAGCCACGACCGGTACCCTATACCTATACACCAGCGATATGTACGTGACGGGCTCATCTCCCTATACGCCAATACCCGTCCTTGTCATACCGTTCGGCATGAAGGCCAAGATTTGGGGAATAAGGATATCCAGCACCGCCGCCGTCACGGTGCAGGTGCAGTTCTCGCCGAATGCCTCAAGTTATTATTCGGGTGGAACACCATCATGGGCCACATTAGATACGGAGAACTTGGCGAGCGCGGGCGAGTTGGCTATAGAGCTGAGGAGACCGATAGTCGTCACAAGCAAGAATGGGACAGAGGGGCTCCAATTGGTGTTCGCATCGGCCAGCTCGGTTCAGCCAAACGTCTCGGTTGACGTCGAGTTCGTTTGGGGTGAAGTCGAAGAATGAGCTTTTACGAGTCGCTGCCGTTGCTGCGCGGATGGAGGTACTATTATGTTAGGTATCCGCAATTGGGCGCGGGCGTCCTAAAACACGGCGCAACGGTCGATGTTTTCAACAGCAAGGGAAAGGGCTACTTCCTATTCGCCGCCGCCAGGCTTTGGAACAGCGGCGACGGCAAGTACGTGGAGGTCCACACCGACTTCGACTACCCCGAGTGGACTTACCCAATACACTTCTCAATTGACTCATTACAGTACTTTGGAGTTACGCTGCCAATCAATTACGGCGCATACGCAACCATAATAGATGACACGAACAAGGTTTACGCTGCTGTGACGACCCCGTCAAATCCAATGCCGTTCAGCAAGAACTTCAAGATAACCCTAATAGCGCCATCACAGCCCATCTCCGATCCAAACGACATATATTACACATTTGTGCACAGCTACATACTGGTAACGGATGAGGAGGCATTCAAGGAGTCCGTGCGCGATATGTACGGAATAACCGACCTAACCGAGGCCATTGAGGACCTCGCATCCGCCATAAGGTCAATCCAAGCCCAAGCGCCGGTCAAGGTAGTGGCGCCGGCACGCTGATAAAATCAATTGCCCCTTTAGGGGGCGTGTTTGCCTTTTAAATGGTGTTATACATAGATGTAACACCATGTGTGCAGTGTAGGAAAGTTTTTAAAAGTCGATTTAGCTTTATGGCTCATGCCAACCAAACAACAAGCCCAGGAGGTTCAAGCCGATGCACCTACACCAGCTCCCCAAGTTGGAATCCCCGACAAACTATTGGCACTTGCAAAAAAATACCAGCAGATGTTCGGAGGCACCCTCGATGATGCCCTCAACAAGATCGCGGAGGCAATAGATAAGGGATTATTACCGGAGGATAGGCCGCCGATTTTGGGCGTTCCAACAAAGCCCGGCTCAATGAGCGAGAAGATACAGGACTGGGTTACGTCACTCATGATGCTGAGGAGCGCCAACGGCGACGACAAGGACGTGGTAAATGTGGTTCAATCCGTTGTGGACACGAGGATCAAATCCATCGAGGACAAGGTAAATGCGCTGCTGGCACAGCTCAGCCAGACGGGCGAGAACAAAATGATAGAGATCATTAGGAACGAGGTGACTGGCCAACTGAAGCCGGTCGTGGAGAACATGAATAAGATGGCGGAGGTCATAAACAAGATCACGAACGATACCGAGACCAAGAAGGTCGCCGATACAATAAAGCCCCTCATCGATACGCTTGCGGATGCAATAAGGAAGATAAACGAGAGGCTCGACGAATTGGAGGCGAGGATGAACTCGGCGCCCCAGACCCCGCAAAGCGGTAGCGTGGTGGAGGAGGTTCAAACCCTAAAGAAGAGGACCGAGGAACTCAAGGCGGCGTTGGAGTCGCTCGGCATGAGCGTGGTGGAGGAGAAGCTGACCAAGGAGGACGTGGAGAGGATAATACAGGAGAGGTTGAGGAACATACCTGACTCTGAGCTAGCGAAGATCGCGCAGGAGAGGGGGTATAAGATCGTTGGAGGTAGATTGCCGTATGAGGAGGTCGAGAAAGTCGTTAGGGAGTACTATACTAGGGGATTGGAGGAGGGTAAGGCGGATAAGAATGCGGAGATGTTGGGAAGCTTGCTCAGGGATGGGCTGAAGAGCTTATTC
>Ga0079044_1000145_pt1 | contig 17893 bp, 14 predicted proteins | sample ECH_Chost_MetaG_FD_76329 | JGI IMG/M metagenome (GOLD analysis project Ga0079044, IMG submission 76329) | Hot spring microbial mat communities from Yellowstone National Park, Wyoming, USA - ECH_C host_MetaG | ecosystem: Environmental > Aquatic > Thermal springs > Hot (42-90C) > Microbial mats ... | reverse complement strand
GTAAAATTTCAATTCCTTCTGGGATGCTTCTTCAATCACATACGGCATCACGACCGCACTGGGAATTTCAATTCCTTCTGGGATGCTTCAGGGGGCGAAAGGAAGGGCGATAAGTGCGTTAATGTTAAAATTTCAATTCCTTCTGGGATGCTTCTGCCTACTTTTTCGTTTGTTAGGCCTCGCTCCCACGGTGAATTTCAATTCCTTCTGGGATGCTTCCTAAATATTATGGTTCAAGAATGCCCAACAATAGTAAATAGATTTCAATTCCTTCTGGGATGCTTCATGTTGATGAGACTACCTCTGGACGTAGAGTTTAGGCAAGTATTTCAATTCCTTCTGGGATGCTTCTCGTTTCGTCACGGATGAAGAGGGTACAAGGCATATATTTCAATTCCTTCTGGGATGCTTCGTCAGGACTACAGTCTTAGGATTGTTTAAGCGGTTGAAGAACAATTTCAATTCCTTCTGGGATGCTTCCTCTATGAACTCATACAAACGTTTTTTATTCATTAACGCATTTCAATTCCTTCTGGGATGCTTCTATTGTAATCTTCGTTATCATCATTATCATAATAAATTTCAATTCCTTCTGGGATGCTTCCTCACGAATCCCCTGGCTTAAATCAACGCCCTCCTCTTCACATTTCAATTCCTTCTGGGATGCTTCTTTAATTCTATTTTACTTAGGTAGGAAAAACTGTGCAACAGATTTCAATTCCTTCTGGGATGCTTCCAAGAACTATATCAAATGATTAAGGATTTAACGCAAGAAGATTTCAATTCCTTCTGGGATGCTTCTACTAGTGGCGAATGTTTATGTTTAGCGGGCACAACTAATTTCAATTCCTTCTGGGATGCTTCTACATGCTGTTCGTTATCATCTTCAAGCGGTTCAATCAATTTCAATTCCTTCTGGGATGCTTCAATGAATGGTTAAGATGGCAAAGCCTTGGCGTTAAGGACAATTTCAATTCCTTCTGGGATGCTTCTTATGTTAAGTTTTAGGTTGGAAGAGGGCAAAGTACTAACATCATTTCAATTCCTTCTGGGATGCTTCGAAGCTGACTACGATTTAGTAATAGGTTCGAGATACGTAAATTTCAATTCCTTCTGGGATGCTTCCTTTGAATGTGCTAACGTAAGCCTTCCCATGTTTAAAGTCAATTTCAATTCCTTCTGGGATGCTTCAGAAAAGCAATACGATGCCCTCGCATATAGGGCAAGAAAATTTCAATTCCTTCTGGGATGCTTCAGTTAATCAATATGTGAATGATGTTATAGACATTATTCTACAATTTCAATTCCTTCTGGGATGCTTCTTAACAATCTTACATTAAGGAGTTGACATGACATGAGTTTAAAATTTCAATTCCTTCTGGGATGCTTCCTACGCTCAAATTACTAAGCGAGAACATGCCATATACAATTTCAATTCCTTCTGGGATGCTTCTCCGTCGAGGGAATATTTTGCCATAATGCAAAGTATTCCATATTTCAATTCCTTCTGGGATGCTTCTAAGATGAAGACAATAAGTGTGAACGGGATAAGATATGAAGTATTTCAATTCCTTCTGGGATGCTTCCACGAATCCCCTGGCTTATGTCTATCTCTTCATCTTGGCATTTCAATTCCTTCTGGGATGCTTCATCTTTTAATATTACGCCAGCATTACCTACCGATTTTAATATTTCAATTCCTTCTGGGATGCTTCATAATTATTTCCAAATAAAAGACTACCATCTCTATCAAGTATTTCAATTCCTTCTGGGATGCTTCCTCAATAAAAAATAATCTAGCTGTCGACATTAATGTTATTTCAATTCCTTCTGGGATGCTTCCTCGGCTTTCCTTCGCCTCATGGGGTTTTTGGCCACCTTAATTTCAATTCCTTCTGGGATGCTTCGTCAGGGTTTGCGTTGGGAGGATTAATCTGGATATAACGATATTTCAATTCCTTCTGGGATGCTTCAACGTGGGCCTCCACTAAGTGGGCGTCTACTTCCTTAGCATTTCAATTCCTTCTGGGATGCTTCATCTATATCTATCTATCTATCTGGAGAGCAAACATTTCAATTCCTTCTGGGATGCTTCACCCCTACTCCCTTCCTTGTCTTCGCATAGACTATTTATTTCAATTCCTTCTGGGATGCTTCTGACAAAATACAATTTGAAAAGTGTGTACAATTAAAAAATTTCAATTCCTTCTGGGATGCTTCCCTGTCAGGGAAACGGGGAAATATGTCATAGGATAATTTCAATTCCTTCTGGGATGCTTCGCCAAAAGAAATTGTAGATTATGAAATTCAGCCTGCAGTTCTATTTCAATTCCTTCTGGGATGCTTCACGTTTTGCACATGAATAACTGACTCCCGTTTTTCAGATTTCAATTCCTTCTGGGATGCTTCTCCTAAAGGTATCAGACGCACCACTGAAGAAATTAGTAAATTTCAATTCTTTCTGGGATGCTTCTTCTTACCTCTTTTTAGAGAATGTGAGGTTATAAAGATTTCAATTCCTTCTGGGATGCTTCATTATATACCCTATTCCCGCACCGTCAGGGTTTGCGTTGATTTCAATTCCTTCTGGGATGCTTCATATTATGATGTTGCATCTAGGGTTGTTCATGAAAAATGATTTCAATTCCTTCTGGGATGCTTCTTTTAAATTTCTACCCAAAGAATACAGATAAGATCGAAGTATTTCAATTCCTTCTGGGATGCTTCATGATAAGAACGTGAAGTTCCTAAAGGCGTTACTGAAATATTTCAATTCCTTCTGGGATGCTTCAAAGAAGGAAAACCTGGAGAACCGTGCAGTATTATATAGATTTCAATTCCTTCTGGGATGCTTCTGCAGCTATTTACGGGAGCACCCACAACATCGAACCAAAATTTCAATTCCTTCTGGGATGCTTCACTCTATCCCTGTACACCACTATGGACCCTACAGGTGTTATATTTCAATTCCTTCTGGGATGCTTCCGTGAACGAAGTCCCCATAGGTGGTTCATTCTCTCTATTGATTTCAATTCCTTCTGGGATGCTTCAGCTATTGGGGAAAGACACGGTGACGGAAGAGGAACTGAATTTCAATTCCTTCTGGGATGCTTCAAGGAAGAATATACGGATTTAAGTGAGAGAGTAAAAAATAAATTTCAATTCCTTCTGGGATGCTTCGCATATAGGGCAAGAAATCCCGAGGAGGTGCAAAATGAAATTTCAATTCCTTCTGGGATGCTTCTTTTTTCATCTAGTTCATTTCGCAGTTTGATTAATTAATTATTTCAATTCCTTCTGGGATGCTTCTTACCGTAAACGTTTGTTGAGTTAATACATCAGTTACCGATTTCAATTCCTTCTGGGATGCTTCAGCACTTCACGACGTCAACGCATTGGCCAGAGAAAAGGTAAAATTTCAATTCCTTCTGGGATGCTTCTTGGAACGGGACAGGGTATGACCCGATCTGCCGTGCAAAATATTTCAATTCCTTCTGGGATGCTTCTTGCCATGAGCATAGCCAAGAACGACTTTCCCGATCCCGTATTTCAATTCCTTCTGGGATGCTTCATATAGGAAATACATTAAAGCTAGTAAATGTTTGTTATTTCAATTCCTTCTGGGATGCTTCTGACGTAAGGGACATAGTGATAAAACTGTTTAACGAATCTTTCAATTCCTTCTGGGATGCTTCTTTGTAAACTGATTTATTTACCTAAATTGGGAAAATAAATCTTTCAATTCCTTCTGGGATGCTTCATAGCGTCTGCCAAGACGAGGTTCTTACGGTCGAAGTACCTCTTTCAATTCCTTCTGGGATGCTTCCACACGGGGATAAGGAAATTACTATCAGAATACGGCTTTCAATTCCTTCTGGGATGCTTCGTATGCCTTTCCGCCCACTGTGTTGAGCGATAATAAAAATGCTTTCAATTCCTTCTGGGATGCTTCTCAACTATTTTTCTCGGTTTTGCAATAATATTACTAGTTAGGGGCTTTCAATTCCTTCTGGGATGCTTCTTGTATATACATATGTACTGCTCTCGTTTTTAGTATTCATTTTCTTTCAATTCCTTCTGGGATGCTTCTGAAAGAACGCCACTTTCCCGGGGAATTTCCTATCATAAACTTTCAATTCCTTCTGGGATGCTTCAGCCCACCAATAGCGTGAGCTTTCCATCATCGTCTATCAACTTTCAATTCCTTCTGGGATGCTTCCTCTGCCTGTGCCCCTCCCAGCATAGCAACGGCTACTTCTTCTTTCAATTCCTTCTGGGATGCTTCCAAGGGAAGAGTAGGATTAAACTAGTGCAAAGAATTGGAAGAGTACTTTCAATTCCTTCTGGGATGCTTCCACAACTTCAGAAATATAAGCAATATTGTATAGCTGTCCACTTTCAATTCCTTCTGGGATGCTTCCACTCCTCATATTTGGGCATGTTTCTCCCTATGATGTTTACTTTCAATTCCTTCTGGGATGCTTCTTATAGTTATACCCTATCTCTTCCCTGAGCTTTCCAACGTCTTTCAATTCCTTCTGGGATGCTTCAACAAACCCTTTTCATTGCCACCTACAGGGATGATATCCCTGGCTTTCAATTCCTTCTGGGATGCTTCCCCGAAGAGACAGAAACGCAAAAAGTGGAATTGGTAGACTTTCAATTCCTTCTGGGATGCTTCTGCAATAATACCTAAAACAAAGCTAGTTGTCTTACTACACTTTCAATTCCTTCTGGGATGCTTCCAGTTTATGCGGTTCTCAAGGGCAATTATTTGTACATTTACTTTCAATTCCTTCTGGGATGCTTCATTCAAGTTAGCCCTGCAGTTGGGGGAGGGTGAGTGAGACTTTCAATTCCTTCTGGGATGCTTCTTAGTAGTTATAAATTTCCCTAGTTATTATCAGCATTTCTTTCAATTCCTTCTGGGATGCTTCTCCTACTTCGTCATAGTAAACTAGAACACGGCCTGTCTCTTTCAATTCCTTCTGGGATGCTTCTACCAGTATAGGTTTCTTGCGTCCTTTCAGTTTTAATTGACTTTCAATTCCTTCTGGGATGCTTCCCCTTCTCGCTTTGCCCGACGTAGGGGCCTAATACTTCAGCTTTCAATTCCTTCTGGGATGCTTCTCGCCATTATTATGGCAGATAAACGACTTCGTAAAGTATTGTTCCTTTCAATTCCTTCTGGGATGCTTCCAAAAAGGCAGTTGACCCTACTGACGTTTTCCCCAATTGCTTTCAATTCCTTCTGGGATGCTTCTACAGCCGCAGGGTGCAAATAGGGATAGGGCGACTAAATGTCTTTCAATTCCTTCTGGGATGCTTCACCATCTAAAAAATCATGCCGAAGCCAAAATCGTGCTAGTCTTTCAATTCCTTCTGGGATGCTTCTAGTAGTTGCATATGTTGTATTGAGGTAAGAAAGATGGAACTTTCAATTCCTTCTGGGATGCTTCGGTTAAGCGTGTTGTATCGCCACCCATCATCTTATCATATCCCTTCTTTCAATTCCTTCTGGGATGCTTCAGAGTGGTATGTTAACAATGGGATATGGAGGTGAATAATACTTTCAATTCCTTCTGGGATGCTTCTTGATACGGAGACAGCGAAGTCGTGGCTTTTCAATCTGGCTTTCAATTCCTTCTGGGATGCTTCACGGACGGAACGAAATACACACTAACACCGAACCGTCTACTCTTTCAATTCCTTCTGGGATGCTTCAAGTAACGTTCCTTCTTATCTTGATTACGACTCATTTTTTCTTTCAATTCCTTCTGGGATGCTTCCTCTTACTAGAGAATGGCGTTAGTGAAGAGTGCATCCTTTCAATTCCTTCTGGGATGCTTCCCCTTAAAGCTCAGTATGAAGCAATGCAAAAAAGCAAAAAGCTTTCAATTCCTTCTGGGATGCTTCAGAAGGTAGGTTGTGTCGATCTTGTAAACCTCGTCTTCGTTCTCTTTCAATTCCTTCTGGGATGCTTCGTAAAACCATTGCGGTCAACGGTGCTAATAGACCTAACGAACTTTCAATTCCTTCTGGGATGCTTCAAATATTTAATGGAATTGGTTTGGGAGATTTACCATTTGCCTTTCAATTCCTTCTGGGATGCTTCTTAAACTCTTCATAGTTATCATATCCCTTGTTGTACAAGCTTTCAATTCCTTCTGGGATGCTTCTGGAGGTTTGAATTGGAAAGGCCATTGATAGAGTCAGTTAACTTTCAATTCCTTCTGGGATGCTTCAAATTTTCGATGTCCTCAGTAATTATCTCAGCAGTGGCAAACTTTCAATTCCTTCTGGGATGCTTCATGCTGTCGCCTAACGCATTTCTCAAAAGTTACTATCTTTCAATTCCTTCTGGGATGCTTCGGAGTAAACTGCATACGGATCCGGAGGTGCCTGAACTCTTTCAATTCCTTCTGGGATGCTTCGCTATACGGAAAAACTTTTTTTAGAGTTTTGTGAGTATTTCTTTCAATTCCTTCTGGGATGCTTCCACTAATAAAAATTAGCAGTATGACAAATATAAAACATTCCTTTCAATTCCTTCTGGGATGCTTCATATAATATTACTATGACAACAATAAAAGTGCAAAAATACAACTTTCAATTCCTTCTGGGATGCTTCTTAGTAGTTAATAGTTGCAATATGCAGGGCAGTTCTTGCCTTTCAATTCCTTCTGGGATGCTTCACAGAAATAACAGCTAAGTTGTATTTAGCTCTTGACTTTCAATTCCTTCTGGGATGCTTCGAAACTAAGCACATTGATTATTTATAACTACTGCATTTGACTTTCAATTCCTTCTGGGATGCTTCGAGATTGAGGATGGGTTCGTTGTAGTAGAACTCACTACATCTTTCAATTCCTTCTGGGATGCTTCGTGCATATGGTATATTGAGGTAAGCAGGATGAAACCCTACTTTCAATTCCTTCTGGGATGCTTCCGTTTTCTCATCTAGTTCATACATATTTTTATATACATCTTCTTTCAATTCCTTCTGGGATGCTTCATCCAAGGTTTGCCGACCCAGAAGACTGGAAATACAAGTTCCTTCAATTCCTTCTGGGATGCTTCCATTATCATAAACTTCCACCTTTATCAGCATTATCTTTCCTCTTTCAATTCCTTCTGGGATGCTTCGTTTACGTAATAAGTGCCCTTATGGACGTGAAGAAAAATCCTTTCAATTCCTTCTGGGATGCTTCTGCTAAGTAAATTCCCTATTACAATAGTAATAGATAAGATCTTTCAATTCCTTCTGGGATGCTTCCCCTTTTTTGTGTCCTTGTATGCCGTGCCAAGTGCCTTTCTTTCAATTCCTTCTGGGATGCTTCGACATTGTGCCTTTCGGGGGCGATGTCGCATCCGCATTCACTTTCAATTCCTTCTGGGATGCTTCTTCAGAAAAAGTCAGTTTCGATGTAACTTATTACAATTTCTTTCAATTCCTTCTGGGATGCTTCGTAAGGCACTGGTGAAAGGTATTGAGTGGGGTTCAAGGGCCTTTCAATTCCTTCTGGGATGCTTCAAATTACTCCCAGGCCGGTACATAAAATATGAAGTATGGATTTCAATTCCTTCTGGGATGCTTCCAATTTTAAATGTAAAAATCCACGATTTTCAACCAGTCAAATTTCAATTCCTTCTGGGATGCTTCATGGGTTTGACTATATCCCCCGCTCCTCCTTCCAAGTCTTTAAGGATTTCAATTCCTTCTGGGATGCTTCGTAATTCCGCACGTTTTGCGGTTTTTGTCATTGGCAACACATTTCAATTCCTTCTGGGATGCTTCCTGGATGAAGAAAAATTTAATATACATATTTCTATATGGTTCATTTCAATTCCTTCTGGGATGCTTCTATAACCAATTTTCTAAAGCATCACCAATAAGCCTTTTAGATTTCAATTCCTTCTGGGATGCTTCTACTTTCACCCTTTCAGGAAAGCAACTTCTGACGTGCCTAATTTCAATTCCTTCTGGGATGCTTCATACAACAAAGCCCCTATGCGTCTTCAACATTAATTATCATTTCAATTCCTTCTGGGATGCTTCATGAGAGCCATGGAACGAGAGAGAAGGCTAAGAAATTCAGATTTCAATTCCTTCTGGGATGCTTCAACACACGAGGAGGCATAGAAGGGACGGGAGGAAACATAATTTCAATTCCTTCTGGGATGCTTCCTGACTCAGAACGCTTTAGGCTATCTTAACATAAATTCATTATTTCAATTCCTTCTGGGATGCTTCGGTGACGGGGTCCAGGACTGGATAGTATTAAACGTAACAATTTCAATTCCTTCTGGGATGCTTCGTAGATGAGCAGGAGAGAGAAGTGTTAAACATTGCAAATATTTCAATTCCTTCTGGGATGCTTCAGCATAACTTTCGCTTCTGCATAATTTTTGAGGTGATAAATTTCAATTCCTTCTGGGATGCTTCATCGACAACCAAAATATAGTATATTTGAGAGAGGCATTAAGATTTCAATTCCTTCTGGGATGCTTCAACCCTGTTCTCATCACCGTGGTAGTGAGCTACTGTGTAATTTCAATTCCTTCTGGGATGCTTCATCCCAAGCCAAAATCCCCGTAAAGGGGCTTAATATAATAAATTTCAATTCCTTCTGGGATGCTTCGGCTACTACTGCGGAAATGAGGACTGTGTTTAGGTTATTTCAATTCCTTCTGGGATGCTTCGCCCACTCCCCCCCTTGGGGGGTGTAGGCATCCACCATTAATTTCAATTCCTTCTGGGATGCTTCTGCAAATCCAACTGTTCTTGATGCAGTGACAAATATAATAACATTTCAATTCCTTCTGGGATGCTTCATATCCTTACCAACAAAACTATAGTTATTCAACAGGAAAAATTTCAATTCCTTCTGGGATGCTTCTTATATACATCTTCGATTTTCCACCATTTCATAAATCCTCTTAATTTCAATTCCTTCTGGGATGCTTCCTTTTTATACACGTGAACCGCGTGAAATTGAGTTCATCAATTTCAATTCCTTCTGGGATGCTTCGTCTTAAGGTTAATAGAATTAATATGTCTGCAAATGCCGGATTTCAATTCCTTCTGGGATGCTTCCATTTCGTGGAAGATTTCGGAGGGGGAGCGAAGAAGGTAGGATTTCAATTCCTTCTGGGATGCTTCTACTATTTTATCTAGGTCGCAAAAATTGTGCCACACTAGAATTTCAATTCCTTCTGGGATGCTTCGGCCTGTTTCCCCCAAAATGACCGAAGAGGCAAAAAGCCAATTAAATTTCAATTCCTTCTGGGATGCTTCCTCCCCTTGTTCAGGGAGGTGTTCCCATCCTACAAATTTCAATTCCTTCTGGGATGCTTCTGTACGTTGACATAATTAATAAAGAGGAAGTAGTTAATTTCAATTCCTTCTGGGATGCTTCAGGAGGTTGTTAACGCATACGAAGAAGGGAAAGTACTACTGTATTTCAATTCCTTCTGGGATGCTTCATGTGAGGACTTCATGAGTTGCTTAACGATTTATATGGATCATTTCAATTCCTTCTGGGATGCTTCCACGAGAGGGGCAGGGAAGTCCAGCATATCAAAATCCCACTATTTCAATTCCTTCTGGGATGCTTCACCGATAGTAAGGCCTTTCGACGGGGTAGTCGTTGAATTTCAATTCCTTCTGGGATGCTTCCAAAAGGCACTTGGCGACACATACAAATATACAGAAATTTCAATTCCTTCTGGGATGCTTCCCGCACCTAATCCGCCTGGCTGATTTGCTAAATCTATTACATTTCAATTCCTTCTGGGATGCTTCTTATATAATAAAATTGTTAAATCTGCGAAAAGATCCAGCATATTTCAATTCCTTCTGGGATGCTTCAACTTTTGCACGACCTCGAGATTTACGCTATTAACCATCACCATTTCAATTCCTTCTGGGATGCTTCCCCTGCTTCTCGTTGAATAGATGTACAGCCTCCGCTACCAATTTCAATTCCTTCTGGGATGCTTCAACCTTAATGCTTTCTATTCCCCCGTTATGGTAGACCCTCAATTTCAATTCCTTCTGGGATGCTTCCTCCAGCGGAGCATAGGCCCGTCTACCAGCCACAGCCCAATTTCAATTCCTTCTGGGATGCTTCCTGGCACCACGCCAGAAGACGCCCTACAGGCGGCCGCCAAATTTCAATTCCTTCTGGGATGCTTCTCCGACGTGTGGCGGAAACCCACAACTCCCACCATGTGCACATTTCAATTCCTTCTGGGATGCTTCTCTCCCCCCGTCACTTTAATGCCGTTAGACGTCAGCAATTTCAATTCCTTCTGGGATGCTTCTTTACCAAGGTTTTGGTTTGAAAGTTGCTAGAGCACTTAACATTTCAATTCCTTCTGGGATGCTTCAAGATACTGCTAACCCTGGAGGAGGTGGAAGACCAAATTTCAATTCCTTCTGGGATGCTTCAGAGCCTGGCCCTAAGGCCATAGTCACGCATTAGGAATTTCAATTCCTTCTGGGATGCTTCACCAACGCCACAAAAACCGTGGTGTTTTAATGCCTTTTTCATTTCAATTCCTTCTGGGATGCTTCAAACAAAATGTCCAAGTCCCAAGCCAAAATCCCCGTAAAATTTCAATTCCTTCTGGGATGCTTCTAAAAAGAGGCGAAAAAAAGCACACGGGAAGTTAATTTTATGATTTCAATTCCTTCTGGGATGCTTCTACTACAGCCTGATAAGGAACATAATACCGAAGTTGAAATTTCAATTCCTTCTGGGATGCTTCTTATTCCAAACGGTTATAAAGCCACTATGATTTATTCCATCGATTTCAATTCCTTCTGGGATGCTTCATCTGGTTAGCGGAGAAGCAAGATAAAAGCCCGTTTGCGGGATTTCAATTCCTTCTGGGATGCTTCGTATTACAATTAACGTCAAGACAAAATTCTAAATTCGAAAGTATTTCAATTCCTTCTGGGATGCTTCAAAGTGAAGTATGCTTCGGTCTCTACCACGGGACCGATCTTATTTCAATTCCTTCTGGGATGCTTCCATGAGCGGTCTCTTGTTCTAAGATTTATACTATTTTAGTATTTCAATTCCTTCTGGGATGCTTCGTCTGTGTATACTGTATTATCCTGTCCAACTTCTTATGATTTCAATTCCTTCTGGGATGCTTCGTCCAGGAAGTATGACGCCCAAGAGTTAGGGGACAGAGATTTCAATTCCTTCTGGGATGCTTCGGTTTACGGGGACAACATTCTACCGATAGTCCTGCAGATAGAATTTCAATTCCTTCTGGGATGCTTCTTAGCAAGTCATGGCAGGCACTACAAGCGGAGATGCAAGCATTTCAATTCCTTCTGGGATGCTTCATTATGATAGCAAGTGAATTAAAAGACAGAGATGAAATTTCAATTCCTTCTGGGATGCTTCGAACGGGTTGTTTTCCCGCTCAGGGCTGGAGGAAAGCAGATTTCAATTCCTTCTGGGATGCTTCGATATTGCTACTGAAAATATTAGTTTCTTATTTGTTAATTTTAATTTCAATTCCTTCTGGGATGCTTCTCAGGATGGGCTCTCTAATTTAACACCCTTTCTCCTCCTCGACATTTCAATTCCTTCTGGGATGCTTCATTACCTTGCCATCAAGAGTATCTACATTAATCCTTCCTAAATTTCAATTCCTTCTGGGATGCTTCCGCGTTGAAGCTGTCGAAGCAATATGTGCTTAACTTGCTCAATTTCAATTCCTTCTGGGATGCTTCCCTGATGGAGGGTCATCCCGATCGGGTTAATAACCCGTTCAGATTTCAATTCCTTCTGGGATGCTTCATACTGCAACAGTTGTAATTCTCAAGGGAATGGTGAGAGCAAAATTTCAATTCCTTCTGGGATGCTTCAATAATTCCCTTCCGAGCCACACGAAAACTGCATTATTGATTTCAATTCCTTCTGGGATGCTTCATATTCACATGGTTGGAAATCCCTCGATTTAGATTAATTTAATATTTCAATTCCTTCTGGGATGCTTCATGTGGGATGGTTAGACAGGTGTGTTTTAGTTCCAGAAATATTTCAATTCCTTCTGGGATGCTTCATGTAGTGATACAACTCTTTAGGCGGCTGAAGGATGTTATATTTCAATTCCTTCTGGGATGCTTCATCATGGAGGTGGCCCAAAGATGACCACCGAAGTAAAAGTATATTTCAATTCCTTCTGGGATGCTTCCCACCCCCAGGCCGAAGAACTCTTGCGGTGGGTCATTGCATTTCAATTCCTTCTGGGATGCTTCGACGGCAAATTTCGCCCTGGTGATGACGGAACAGGCGATAAATTTCAATTCCTTCTGGGATGCTTCCCCACTCCAACAGATTGAAGTTGTCTTGGCGAACGAAATACAACATTTCAATTCCTTCTGGGATGCTTCCAAGAAGCCTTAGAGAAAGCCTTACTTAAGGCTATACTCAATTTCAATTCCTTCTGGGATGCTTCGGCTCGCACCCGGACCAGAGGGTGCGGTGGTGATTATTTATAAATTTCAATTCCTTCTGGGATGCTTCCGTGACCAAGCCTATCTTTACCAAAGAAGTAGACGTATAATTTCAATTCCTTCTGGGATGCTTCTAAATTGCTCATTGACTTCGCATTCGACAACTAGCAAATATATTTCAATTCCTTCTGGGATGCTTCGTAGTTAGGACTATGGCTATAAGTGTAGTATATGGTATGGTATTTCAATTCCTTCTGGGATGCTTCGACGAGATCTACATATTAACTTTGACAGTAAGGTTAGAATTTCAATTCCTTCTGGGATGCTTCCAAAATGGCACTTAGTAGGCTCACAAAAGAACGTTACATAACCATTTCAATTCCTTCTGGGATGCTTCTACAGGTGCCACGGTAGGCTGCAGGAGGATGAACACTAAGATTTCAATTCCTTCTGGGATGCTTCTTCTTCCTGTTACCTTGCTTGACACTTCCCTGTTTTCACATTTCAATTCCTTCTGGGATGCTTCCTATAGATGAGGTAAAAAAGATGGAAACCCAAACCCTGCTATTTCAATTCCTTCTGGGATGCTTCTCGTCACCCAGAACCCATCATACACCACCGGCCAGTCTATCACCCAGAAATTTCAATTCCTTCTGGGATGCTTCATCATAATAATGATAATGGTGAGTAAACGATGAGTTTAAGGGATTTCAATTCCTTCTGGGATGCTTCCTCAAATAAAAAAGATAGCGGTCAGCCAAAAGCCCAGCATAAATTTCAATTCCTTCTGGGATGCTTCCAATGACGACTATAGCTATTCCTATGAGTAAAGTGGTGTTATTTCAATTCCTTCTGGGATGCTTCGTTGTTGATGATATGCTTTTTAATATTAAAGATAGTTATGAAATTTCAATTCCTTCTGGGATGCTTCATAGAGAAAATTATTAGCGGCAATTAACGCTTATGTAAACGTATTTCAATTCCTTCTGGGATGCTTCTTGTAAAACTTTTTTTGAGGCAATTGCAACAAACTAGCAACTATTTCAATTCCTTCTGGGATGCTTCACTCACTCAGTCACCTCACTGATGAAGAGAGAGATATTTCAATTCCTTCTGGGATGCTTCTAGTTTCAAATTTGTGGCTAAGGAACATGTAAAAATGTTAAAATTTCAATTCCTTCTGGGATGCTTCGTGGGAGAGCTATGCCACCAAACACACTGCCGCCAGATTATTTCAATTCCTTCTGGGATGCTTCATTTTTGAGATGATATAGAGCGTGAGCAAATCTCTCATGTCATTTCAATTCCTTCTGGGATGCTTCACAGTTTTAAATGTAAAAATCCACGATTTTCAACCAGTCAAATTTCAATTCCTTCTGGGATGCTTCAATATAATAAAACTTCGCTCCCTGCCTTGTTACTTTCTAATTTCAATTCCTTCTGGGATGCTTCTTATTGATGGAGCAAGCCCACGAAGAAACGGCCCGGGATTTCAATTCCTTCTGGGATGCTTCATTGAACAAGCCCATTTTTTTCACCTCCCGCTTTTATTCAATTTCAATTCCTTCTGGGATGCTTCCTGTTTTGTAAAAGCAAATGCGGGCGTAGGGGTAACGAAATTTCAATTCCTTCTGGGATGCTTCACAGTAAGGCGTCTGAACCAGTGGGCTACACGACCTTTAGTGATTTCAATTCCTTCTGGGATGCTTCGTTTGGCTACGGGCACTACGCCCCCGACATCCTTCGATATATTTCAATTCCTTCTGGGATGCTTCCACCGAATGGTGCCGTGATTATTTACAAGGTACAGGTAGCATTTCAATTCCTTCTGGGATGCTTCTTCTCCCGCTCCCCCCTCTATGTCTCTTGCTACACCGCTATTTCAATTCCTTCTGGGATGCTTCTTCACATTATGAATGGGTCACCGCGTGGTGCAACCCACGGATTTCAATTCCTTCTGGGATGCTTCAACTGAGAAATCAACAGTAAAGGCGGATAAAGTAATATTTCAATTCCTTCTGGGATGCTTCAACGGATTACTAGATTGACTTCCAGTTACTGCGTTTCCAAATTTCAATTCCTTCTGGGATGCTTCGTAGAATAACCACAATGGTTCCAGTAAAGACCGAGACAGGATTTCAATTCCTTCTGGGATGCTTCCTTCACCTGTTTCTGACCGAAACAATGTACATTAAACTAATTTCAATTCCTTCTGGGATGCTTCCGACTACAGTTACCGACTCACCGCAGAGGGGACACTTATCAATTTCAATTCCTTCTGGGATGCTTCTTCCGTATGAGCTTAAAAACAATACCATACATTTCAAATTTCAATTCCTTCTGGGATGCTTCATAGAGGATCTGAGGCAGAAGAAAAGACTAGAGTATAAATTTCAATTCCTTCTGGGATGCTTCCCCGAACCGATGAGGAGAGGAAGTCAGAAAGAAAAGAGAAATTTCAATTCCTTCTGGGATGCTTCAAACTATCGATATTAAGGTATCCTAACGCCTTCTCCGATTTCAATTCCTTCTGGGATGCTTCAGGTCGTGCAAAAGTTCTGCGTCCACCTTGATGCTAATAGATTTCAATTCCTTCTGGGATGCTTCGACGTTTCGGTTTCGGTTTGGTGATGGTCATGGCTAAGAAATTTCAATTCCTTCTGGGATGCTTCTTGGATTTATTTCGGATTTCAGAGTTATGTCGCACGATTTCAATTCCTTCTGGGATGCTTCCCCTACAGGCGGCCGCCAAGGAGTGGGAGTATTTAATGGAAATTTCAATTCCTTCTGGGATGCTTCCGTATAGGGAAATACCGGAAATTTGGCTGATAAGAGATTTCAATTCCTTCTGGGATGCTTCATTAAAATTAGCAATAGAACGAACTACCGTTAAATATTGCATTTCAATTCCTTCTGGGATGCTTCATATACATTGGCAACACTTCCTTACCAATATTCAGTAAGGAATTTCAATTCCTTCTGGGATGCTTCGTATACGGCTACATCACACTAGCTAGCGGATCTACTTCATTTCAATTCCTTCTGGGATGCTTCTCTCAACGGTAAGAAAGGTAGCGAAGGTCGGCATGAACTATTTCAATTCCTTCTGGGATGCTTCAACTGTTCAACACCACCGTAAGGTGCTGGAGAGACGCCGAAAATTTCAATTCCTTCTGGGATGCTTCTGAGCATGGCAGGTGCACCTATACCGCACATTGCATATACATTTCAATTCCTTCTGGGATGCTTCCAGATAACGCCGTAAACACGTTTATATATAAAAAAGTTCATTGCATATACATTTCAATTCCTTCTGGGATGCTTCAATTACTCAAGTTTTGTAATATTATTCGTACAGTTTCAATATTTCAATTCCTTCTGGGATGCTTCCCCCCCATCTTGAAATTGGACAGCAATCGCATTTTACTAAAACATTTCAATTCCTTCTGGGATGCTTCCTCAACGAGAATCAGAAGGATGAAAGGGAAGAGATAGACAATTTCAATTCCTTCTGGGATGCTTCATACCACCTAGTCCCATGCCTGCCGCTCCCCTTCAAAACATTTCAATTCCTTCTGGGATGCTTCCGACATCTTGGGCGTCTACATTTCCTACCGATCCAGTCAGGATTTCAATTCCTTCTGGGATGCTTCCTTAAGTGGGTGGTAGACTAGGTGAGGAGGCTCTTTTATATTTCAATTCCTTCTGGGATGCTTCAAGGGACAGAAAGTCAAAGTCATGGACTATAGGGCCATCGTATTTCAATTCCTTCTGGGATGCTTCTAAATGAAATCTCTCTATTCCTTTTTAATAATTCAATTTCAATTCCTTCTGGGATGCTTCCTAAGGTGTATTCTGCAGATGAACTAAACAAAATAATGGAATTTCAATTCCTTCTGGGATGCTTCAACGGCTAGAATGGTTAAGGTGCATGTTTTTGATGCACTATTTCAATTCCTTCTGGGATGCTTCTGCAAGATTTTTATATTGCAACCCTGGACGACGGCAACCTATTTCAATTCCTTCTGGGATGCTTCCGAGGAAGATGAGGAGGAGTTGGAGGAGGTAGATGAGCAAATTTCAATTCCTTCTGGGATGCTTCCTACACTTATAGCCATAGTCCTAACTACGCTTTCTCTTAATATTTCAATTCCTTCTGGGATGCTTCCTTGTAGTCCGTCGCTACTCTGCCGAATGATTTGAATAAAATTTCAATTCCTTCTGGGATGCTTCATAGCTCAGGGGATATACAATGGCATCCTAACAATAGGAAAATTTCAATTCCTTCTGGGATGCTTCTTATGTTCATGTAGATTAGCACTTGGTATAGGTGTTATTTCAATTCCTTCTGGGATGCTTCAGCCGCATTAGCACTTGTGGTCGTAAACGGGTTTTGGAAATTTCAATTCCTTCTGGGATGCTTCCAACACTACCACCGTGTGCCCAATGCGGGCAAATGAACACAATTTCAATTCCTTCTGGGATGCTTCATATTCAACAGCAGGAGAAACGGGACTAGAATCAGGAACAATTTCAATTCCTTCTGGGATGCTTCTGGGCTACACGCCCACTGGTGTTTTTGTTATACCAGTTATTATTTCAATTCCTTCTGGGATGCTTCAGCACTGGAGGCGGCGGCCGAAGTGTGGAACCACAACGTGATTTCAATTCCTTCTGGGATGCTTCAAGGTAGTTAAACAGCTTGGTAGGTGCGTATTGTGCTTTAAGATTTCAATTCCTTCTGGGATGCTTCGTTATTGTTGAAAAGTTTGGACTGGTTCTATTATATTTAATTTCAATTCCTTCTGGGATGCTTCCTGCTAATGTTCTTGTTGGTCATTATTGTAATTTTGTTAAATTTCAATTCCTTCTGGGATGCTTCCCGTGGGTCAACCAACCAGATAGTGTGGAGCCATTTGCATATTTCAATTCCTTCTGGGATGCTTCTACTGCGATACAACTGCGTAGTTGTAGTCAAAAATTAGATTTCAATTCCTTCTGGGATGCTTCTGACCAAGGACTTCCCTGAACGGGTTGTTTTTCCGATCAATTTCAATTCCTTCTGGGATGCTTCTTCCAAGGAGGAATTGAATGAACTGATTGAGAACAGATTTCAATTCCTTCTGGGATGCTTCAAAAAGTTGAGTCAAGAAGAAAAATCCCAAACCTTAAATGAAGAAATTTCAATTCCTTCTGGGATGCTTCCTAGGGGGAGAAGATGAAGTTTATTTACAACATCAAAGGAAAATTTCAATTCCTTCTGGGATGCTTCCTCATATACATTTTTCCAAAAAATCTCTGCCGACTGCACAAAAATTTCAATTCCTTCTGGGATGCTTCTTCGGCATACTAATGCCGGTGGACTTGATGAAATAAAGTAATTTCAATTCCTTCTGGGATGCTTCTTCAAAA
>Ga0079044_1000133_pt1 | contig 18774 bp, 18 predicted proteins | sample ECH_Chost_MetaG_FD_76329 | JGI IMG/M metagenome (GOLD analysis project Ga0079044, IMG submission 76329) | Hot spring microbial mat communities from Yellowstone National Park, Wyoming, USA - ECH_C host_MetaG | ecosystem: Environmental > Aquatic > Thermal springs > Hot (42-90C) > Microbial mats ... | reverse complement strand
AATCGAAGAAGTTTCAAACCCACACAAGCCTGACTTGAACTCAAAGGCTTCACAAGAACTATGTAGTATAGAAATATGTTTACTGCTCTGTCGAATAACTAGTCAGCATTTGATTCTTGCAGCTATGTGACATGTTCTTTCCTGAACTTTTTACCTTAATACGCTTTTATGGCTAGGAACATGTTATATATACAGCCTTGCCTTTGTGAACATCTCGTTTTCCATGTACCTCCATTTCTTTGATTTAGCATACTCTCCAAACATCCTCTTGAACGATGATATTGCTGATTCTACTCTCCATCTTTTGCCGTAATCATGTTTCCTCTTCCACCTGTCATAATCAGCAAGCTGCTCTATGACAACAAGCTTTCTAGCTATAGAACCTCTGGCTTTTGATGAGGAATTCTTTCTTACCCTAATAACTGGTTCTATTCATTCCTTTGTTCGAAAGATAGTTGAATATGTCTCTTCTGTCATATGCTCCATCCATAAGAGATTTTGAAATGTTATCTACTCTTTTAGAAGCTGATTCTATAAATAAGAGGAATTGCTCTAGCTCCATCAGACAAATTCTCTTTAGTAACATCAATAGCTAAAATCTTGCCTGTTCTGGTATCAATTGCAATATGGAACTTGATAAAGCCTTTTCTCTTAATGCCATTCCATTTTTCTTTGATCCCTCTGTTTGAAACTTTTATGCCTGTTGAATCCACAGCAATAACAACATCTTTAGCAATATCAACATTAGGCTAGATATCCACCTACCTTTACTTTAGTCACTCTCCACCATACAGTTGTATAATCAGCTGTTCTTCTTTTGAATGCGTCTATATGCTCTGCGAACACCCTTAGAAACCCCTCTATCTGTCTCTAGCAAAGAAGATATGCATGAATGGCTGCGAGCATATTCATTAATGAGTTTGGATAAAGAAAGATACTTTGCCCCTTCCTTTTTCTCGTTCATTTTGTTTAACTCTTCTTCCCATCCAGATAAAAAAATCAGGGTCAAACAGCAATTCCCCTCTTCTTACCAATTCTTCATTGTACTTCTTCCAGTCCCTCTTCTTTTTCTCGGAGGTCAATGGTATGCATGCTTAATCATAGTTGAGGTAAATGCACCAAGGAAAACAAAAGATGACAAACATGTCTGGTTATTCAACACAACATGGATCAGACAAATATTAATAAGTATCTGACCAACAAAGGTTGGCCTATGCATGCAGTTTCGAAGGTTGTCCCTGTTGTTGTAATCGTTATTGTAATTGTTGCCGCCCTTGGCATATACTTTGGTCTGTTTTATAACAAAGGCGTGAAAACTAGTCAAACTACACCTCCTCCGTCTGGTGGCAACCCGAACCAAGTACCAGTTTTGTTTCAAGAACACATAGCAAATATTTCTTCATTAAATATACAGGGTGTGATGCAACAATACGGACCTAATTCAGTTGTTATTTGGGAAGGCAACACACAGGGTCTTGGGGGGACTTATTCGGGGTACGGAAATATAAATATCTTATACGACAAGGCAATTGGTTCTGCTTCAAATTTTAGCATGAAGATTCTTAGCTATAGCCAACGAAATATATCTTCGTCCGAGGCGGAGGTGAATTCATCAGTATCAATGACAGGAAAGAGTACATATCTGGGTAACATGTCAGCTACAATAAGTATAGCTGCCGTATACGAATACACTTCAAGTGGCTGGCAGATATCTAACGAAACTTGGAACTTTCTGTCCTTCTCTGTTTCTCAGACGGGTGGTGCAACCACATTCCCTGAATGGCAGAGGGTTGGCCCGCCTAACCCAAGCTTTAACGGGCCTGATGTCGTTCACAACATTGCATGGATTGTAGGTCCTGGACTGGCAGCTTTCCTCTATGCTCTTATACTGTCTGTTGCTGTTCTTGTAGTGGTGAAGCGTGTTTGGAAACGTTAAAAGTAGCAAAGCTCTTTTTTTACGTAGGGCTGATCAGCGCTGTAGTGTCGGTTGGCTATGTATCGCCACTTGTCCTTGGACCACTTGTTAATCCAAATGGCCATAACATAATAAACAACGGTCCAGGAAGCATACTAACAGACTATACAACATGGCCTGCTATGTGGATGCTTGTGGCGTTCACAATGTTTCTGATTGTCGGTGTAGCGGGTTCCTTTGTGTGGGCCTCTGCGTACTATTTCGAAGCAAAGGTTTTCGGAAAGGAGCAAAGAAATGGGGCATTATCAATCCTAGGATTGCTTCTTTTTGTTATCGGGATTTATCTTGCGACTGCATTGATGGCATATGTAGGTTACACAGAAGGTTTGCTAATTGCAGAAGGCGAATCTCCTTTAGTAGTAGCTGGCAGTGCTCAATGGACCGTTATCCCTACTGGCTTGGGTGTTAGCATTACAGCTCTTGGAGTGTTAATTGGTGTTATCAACCTGGTTCTTCCATCAGCTAAAAAGGTGTAGCCTATAATGCAGAAGGTTAAACTGACAGGTCAGTTGCAAGCTGACGCTGCAGCTCGCTATTGCATCTATGTAGCGCTTGGAAACATGCTTATTGCTGCCGGCTCCACGATTCCTATGCTTATCCCAGAGCTCGGGCTTCCTTTGGTGATTGAACAGTGGCCAGGAACTTGGATGTTCATTGCCTATTTTATATTGCTGATATGCGGCGTTGTTGGATTTGTGTCGTGGGGCGTAATATACTATCTTGCTCCAAGGATAATGGGTAGAAGGACAGTAAATAAACTACTTTCACTAATTCACATTATGTTTTTTGAGGGCAGTCTTCTCGGGGTTACAGCAATGATGTCACTGGTAGCTGGCTTTCAAGGAGGAAACCTACTTCACGATGGTTTCGGTCAATTCATAGTTACCCGAACTATAGAATGGGTTGTGATACCTATAGGGTCCCTCATAGTTGTTGCATTATTGGCCACCCTTGTAGGTATTTTCAACCTCCTGCTTAGCCCCATTGAAAGGCAGTAGCCAATTTGCTAAGGGGTTTCGTTTTTTATTCTATCTGTTGCTTACTTGTGGTTTATTCAGCGCCATATCAGGTACTGGGGCAAAGCACCCAGATTTACAACTGGAGCTACATGAATGCCAATCCTCAAGGCACAAATTTTAGTCCACAGAACCAGCTGGGAGAATCTAACGTTGGTCAGCTTGGTGTGAAGTGGGTATTTCCCATTCCTTCGGCCCCTTCAGTGCCTGGCCTAAATATAACCGGTGAGGGAGCAATAGCACCACCAATTGTGGTGAACGGGATTGTGTATCTGCTTACAAATTACGCCACCATCTATGCAATTGACGCAACCACAGGTGATCTTATCTGGAATTATCAGGCCACCCTCAACAGATCGAAACTTCCACTAGGGTACCTTGTAGGACATATGCATGGTATCAACTATTATGACGGAGACGTTTGGATCTCTCTACCCGACTGTTCTGTGGTTGCACTTGATGCCACGAATGGTGTTGTGCGTGAAACGATATCTGACATCTGCGCTGGGATTCCAGGAAACTCCGGTGTGTACGTGACTCACGGAACAGCACCGGTTTTTTACAGAGATGTGATGATAGTCGGTTCTTCAGTCTCAGAAGGAACTGATGCAGGCAGGGGATTTGTGGCTGCTTACAACATTTCTAACGGAGAACTTCTCTGGAGGTGGTTTGTATCCCCTCCAGCAGGTGGGGATCAAACCTGGGACGAAACAACCTGTCAATATCCGTGCCACGGAAATGTACAGCCCTACCCCGGTGACTGGGGTACAATGGGTTACAATGGGAATCACACTTTGGTAGGAGCTGATATATCATGGGGTCAGTTTGCTGTTGACCTACACACAGGAGTTGTTTATCTAGGCACAGGACAACCTTCTCCCGACTGGAATGCAACATTCAGACCGGGCCCCAACCTCTATTCGGATTCAATAGTTGCGCTAAATATAACAAATGGAAGGATGCTTTGGTTTTTCCAGACCACCCCTCACGACCTTTATGACTTTGACTGTGGATGGAATGTAGTCCTTGGCAATGCAACAGTTGACGGTCATCAGGTAGAAGCGGTTTATAAAGCGTGCAAAAATGGATTTGTTATAGCACTCAATGCTGCTACGGGATCTCTACTTTGGTATTACAACCCAACATCTGTGGTGAGGCTGAACACTCAAAACGCAAATTACATTCAGACAGGATCTTACAACGCCACATTGCCCTGGGTGGGTTACCCGAGCACATCTTCTTACATTCAATGCCCAGGTGACACCGGCGCTGTCGAGTCTGACATTGCACTCGCGTACGGAAAGGTGTTTGTGGCCACCCATAATTTCTGCACTTATGTAGAGGTCTCACCTGTAAACAAATTTGGAAGCGATGTTTGGGGGGAATCAGAGTTGCTACCTTTAACCCAGAACGCGAATACAACGATTTATGCCCTTGACCAAAGTACCGGGAAAGTAGCTTGGACTTTCAGCATACAAGGGGTGCCTTATAGGGGCTGGCTCACAGCCACGGGTGGGATGGTTTTCGCAAGTAGCCTCGATGGGAACATATACATGCTCGACGAGTCCACCGGAAGGCTTGTTGACGTTATACACGTTGGGGCAAGCCTATATGAAGGTATAACAGTCGGCTCTGACTTAGAAGGTAACATTTTGGTCCTACAACTGGTCAGCTCCTCGAACTATTACGCAGGTGGTGGCGGGGTACCTGGTGTGCTCATTGCGTACGGTCTCACAGCGCCTTCGCAGTCGACTGGTGGAACATTGTACACTCTTCTAATTACAACTGTAATAGTCCTTTCCTTTTCCCTTGCTGCCCTGGCTTATAGAATGCTACGCACCAGTCCAAACTCAGTAAAATAAGAACCCGGGACAATCAAAACCATTACACAATCAATTCGAAAGAACATATTTGCTAAAATATCACACAGCTCTATCTAATAAAAAAATAGACAAGAACTTTTTAACCCTATTCATCATGTCCCAATTAAATTGAGATTTTCATACAACATATACGCATTTCAGTGGTCATTCCCAGAGATAGTAGCTGACCAAGTAGGTCTCTTCAGACAGGAAGGTTTGAATCTGAAATTTTCTTCTTTCATCGCTAAGAAGAATGTCCGCAAAAATGTAACGTACAATTCGCTGATGAGGTCAGGAGGTTCGGATATTTACCATGCAGGAGAATGGGCCTGCATCATACGTGTTTCTCAAAATCCTGATACTAGGATTGTCGCTGCAAGCAGACCAGGTAATGGAACCCTGAATTCGACATTTTCTATATACGTAAGACCAGATTCGAAGCTGGAAAGGCCTGAAATGTTGGCGAATAAAAGAATAGCTGTCGAGGAAGATACTGGATCATATTTTACTGTTGTGCAAGATATGAAGCGGTTTGTGCAGAAGGATCAGATCAAGCTGGTGCAGGTGGGCAGTCCCCATATGAGGCTTGTTTCATTGTTAAACGGTGAAGTGGAGGCCGCAAGCCTAATACATCCATGGACTGAACTGGCCAATGAGATGGGTTTGGTTGAACTTGTCAGGACAGATAGGAGGAATCCAACCCTTGCAGTAGCAAATCTTAGGGTAAACATTACAGAGCTAAGGTCGTTCTTTCGTGCTGTTAATCATGCTATTGAATTACTCAATGATCCCAACGAAGATATAACAGAATCCTATGCGAATCTATTTCTCAGAATCTGTGAAGAACTTCCTCAAACTTGCAAGGATGCTGCCCCGAAGGTGGCGCGTAAATTAAAACCACCCAAGTGGCAGCCTTGGCAGCCTTATACATCTGATGAATTTAGGCGTGCCATTACGCTGCTTGAGGACCTTTCGGTGGCGCCCAATGAAGTCACTTTCAAGTATCTTGTTCATCCTCAGATTGATGAGATTTTTAAATTATGAAATCATTGCTCTGGTACCAACACGCATCTTTCCGGAGGTAGCCTGACCTTTATTTTGGTTCCAGGTTGAAGACTGCTTTGACCAGTTGTTATGTATACAGTTTTACTCCCTAGTTTCACAGGACACATGTAGCTACCATCGTTTTGAACTGCTCCGACGTCCAAAATCTCCGCTTCAAACACATTTTCTGAATGTTCATATGTGGCAATTTCGATCTGCTTTTCGTTAATTCCTACAAACACATCTTGTTCATATCTATCTTCCTTCCTGTTCATGCAAATCAAATTACCAATATCAGTTGCTACCACTGACATGTCATCTTTAGAACTCAATAATTTTCCCTTGAAAAGTATCATATCACATAGAAAACTAGCTACGTAAGCGTTCGGTGGCTTTTTAATGAGGCTCTCCCCACTACCTTCGGCAACCAACCTGCCTTTAAGCAACAGCAAAATATGGTCGCTCAACCAAAAAGCTTCTTCTCGATTATGTGTAACATAGATCACATCTGTACCCAGCTGTTTGTGCAGATTCCTAAGGTCTCTTGCTATATCTATCCTGAGTGGTTCATCCAGACCGCTAAGTGGCTCATCAAGAAGTAAAAGTGGAGGATGATAGACAAGTGCTCTAGCCAAGGCAACCCTCTGCTGCTGTCCGCCTGAAAGCGATGAAGGGTATCTGTTTTCAATCTCCCTTATATTCAAGAGTTCCAGGATTCTCTTCACTTCGTCTTTAATCTCTGTTTCGCTCTTATGCCTTACCCTGAGGGGAAAGGCGACATTTTCGAAAACTGTCATATGTGGCCACAGAGCATAAGACTGGTACACCATGCCTACTTGCCTCTTCTCAGGGGGTATGTTGATAAGTTTACTGCTGGAGAACACAACCTGATCATTAATCGATATTTCTCCTTTATCCGGGATCTCTACTCCAGCAATACAGCGCAAAAGGGTGGTTTTACCACATCCGCTGGGTCCGAGCACAACTTCAAATGTACCCTTCTGGATTTTGAACGATAAATCCTGAAGAGCCTTTACATTACCGTAGCTTTTTGTTAGTCCCTGAACCTCTACAGTCAAGCTGACCAGCAAAAGAAAAATTGTGTTATAAGTGTATCATTAAATCTATTTTGCATTCCTCGTACGTCGGGAGGCTAGGAAGTAGCCAGTGGCGAGAGCAATCACCACTACTGGAGCGATAATGTAGAGGTAATACGATTGCAGAGGAGAAGATGCATTTGTAGTTTCCGAGCTGCTCTGAATCGTAAACGCCAGTACGATTCCTGCCGTTGCCTGAGGGAGGTCGCCACCCCCTGCTGGTACTACAAGTGTGGGGGCGCCGCTAAAACTCGTACCTATGGATACGCCTGCAGCGCCTAGGCCCCCAAGGTTAAGACTCTTTAGAACCGCACCTGTCTGGGCATTAAAAACAAAAAGGTCACCCCCTCGGTCAACAACATACACAACACCTCCAGAAACCACTGCAGATGCTGCTTGGTATCTGTAGGGAAGGTTGTGCTGCCACAGTATGGAACCGTCAGAAAGATTGATGGCGTATATGGTTGAGTTCTGGGCTGACGATGCTAATCCTGTATAAATGTAACCTTCGATGGTGTGACCCTTGTAGGTGACAGGTCCGGATAACATTGTTCCGCATGCACTCTGGCTAACTACGTACAAAATATTTCCACTTATTGCAGGAGACATCTCGATCCCACCGTCAGGCCCTGGGCATATTTCCTTTCCCACAAGAACTGACTGTGAGACAGTAAGGTTTGCATCTGCAACTTCATTATCGTTTATTGCGTTAACTGAGGGCAACCCCACATGTATGGGTGGATAAACTAGATGGCCTGTAAGAGCATCCAGCACATATATGTAGTTGTTCTTAGCAGGTTGAATCACCACTTCCTTTTGTTGGCCGTTGACTGTAATGTTTGTCAAAATCACGCTCCACCCGCCTTCGTGCTCCGTTATATCATGAGAATTGATCTGGTAGTACCATATCATTTTCCCGTTTGTTGCGTTTAAGGCTATAACAGAATCTGTGTAAAGGTTTGGTCCAGGTCTTAAGCTTGCTTCGTAAACATCGCTCGGGTGACCTGTTGAAAAATAAAGTATTCCTCGGTGAGAATCAATGGCTATCAGTCCCCAAGCTGCCCCCCCTCCTATTAACGAATTATTTCCCCAATCTCCGAGGTAAGGCTGCACATTCCCATGGCAGGGTGAAACACACGTTGTGTAGTCCCAAGTCGGGTCCCCACCTGAGGGAGGTACTGAGTACCAGACCCAAATAAGTTGTTTTGTGGTCATGTTATAAGCTGCCACAAAGCCCCTTCCACCATAGTCAGTTGTGGAAGCCCTTACTATCATTTCACCCTTGTAAAATATCGGTGCTTTTTCACCATAGTATTGACCAGTGTTGCCAGACACGTTGGCTGCTACTGGCGGCATGTAAAAAACCAGATTTCCAGTTATGGCATCAAAACCATAGATGGATGTATCGGATGCCATCATGTAAACTGTACCGTTATAGTAGGAAAGGCTGCTGATTGTATAGGCATAAGCCCACCAAGGGTCTTTGGTGAATTGCGCCATGTTGACCTGATGCGACCAGACAACATGGCCATTTTGTAGGTTTAAGGCTATCAGGTCATTGTACGGAGTGGCAACATAGGCAATTCCATTGACTATAAGAGGAGTCGTTTCGATACCTAATGACGGTGCCGTGCCTGAAATTTGAAATGGGTTTTGAGGAACCTGGTAGATCCAAGACAGCTGCAAATTTGCTACATTCGATACTGTTATTGCGGTTTGAGGGTCATCGTTGCTGTTGAACTCATCATAGGCGGGAAACCTCCAATCTAATGTATCAAAATGATAGGCTTGAATTAAAATTGGACCAAATGATGCAGAAACCAAAATAGAGACTAAAAATATAATGTACTTACCATTCAAACTACCTTCCATGCGGTTCTGTCAGTAATTAACTCTTTTTATCAAAGTGCTCTATTGAATAAGTTTAGTATCAAATTCGTTTAAGTAGACTCTTGACACATATATGCTATGAATTTAACTTGTCTTGATGTATTCAAAGTCTCCTTGGCAATGTTAACAGATTTCTTTCATTTAGCTTACTATGCAAATACCCTCTCAATATACGAAAAGTTCCACCTATCATACACGTCTACCTTGATCGATATATCCATGACCAAGCTTTGGGTTTGAAAGTCTGGTGCTTTATTACAACAAACTTTCCAGCTGTAGAACTTTTGGCTTTTGATGAGGAATTCTTTCTTACCCTAATAACGGGTTCTATTCATTCCTTTATTCGAAAGATAACTGAATCTATTACTTCCATTATAAGCTCCATCCATCAATAGTCTAGATATGTTATTGACCCTTTTTGAAAATGATTGTAAAAGAGAAAGGCCTCTTGTACAATTCGCCATATTTGTTCTTTTTCGTTACATCTATGAATAATATCTTGCCTGCCTTCGAAATATCATAGATATGGAATTTAATGAGGTTTCTTCTCTTTTATGACATAACACTTTTCTTCTCATAGAACCGAACGACCGGGTAACGTTAAATGGTTTTTAGCAATTATAATAAAAGATGGCAAACATATTTAATTATTCAAAACGGCATACTGGAAACTATATTATAAATTAGACCTACGCTGAAGAACAATATAAAAATGTCTCTGGCAAAACATTAAGGCTTTGTACTGTTAGTAATAACCTCAGCGGCGGCTTGTGCTTGACAAACAGTAGCAGGAGATGCGCAGCGGCCGGTATACGGATCAGGCGACAGTGCTCCGGGACAGTTACAATCCAGCGGTGCTGTGAATGGGGTTTCATTCGGATCACAAACCCCGTTGCCTTCTGTCTTCTGCAAAAGTGAGCAAGCATCAGAAGTCATCCCGGCAGGACAAACAACAGGGGGTGAACCTGGTAACTTGGGAGAGATATTATAACCTGGCGGTAAAGTAGCACAAGATAAATCAGAGTCAATTGCTGGGTATGCACAGTCATAAGGTGGTTGAGAAGCTCCGTAATTCAAAACCGAACCCTGACTGTTGTTTGTACCTCCCTGACTTGAAGGATGTTTAACTAAGAAATAAGGCAAAGTTGCAGAGAGGCCAATTGCAAGAACGACTGCTACTGCTATTACGACAAGAATAATGACATTTTTCATTATTATTAAGCGTTCTTAGAGTAGCTATTAAACTTTCCTAAAAAAGATTTCTGTGTTGCACGATATGAGCTTATAGTCCCTTGATTTTGACTCAAGTATGCCTATACCAAGCGTATGTCTTACGACCCCGTGCTTGATCATAGGGACTGGCACAGCTACAACGAAGCTCTCGTCAGAAGGGAGGGGGGAGCTGAACCTTGACTCCTCTGTGCTAGAGGAGTGGAAGAGGGAACTGAAGAAGGCTAACAAAGGGAAGGTTGGATAACCATATCACTATCCAGAGTCTTATATCAGGCTCCTAGCATTCATTAGGTTGCTTTTCCATCAGCCATACAGGCAGACAGAGGGTTTTGTACACTTCCTCTCCAGGTTCGTGAAGTGGAGTGGTTGCAGGTCCCTGACTACTCCACAATAAACAGGAGGGTTAACAAGCTACAGATCAGCCTCGATAAGTCGCTAATCAAATCAAACAGACCTGTCAGCATAGCTGAACATGCGTCTGGAGTGAAGGTCCATAACGGAGGGGACTGGATAAGGCAAGTCTGGAAGGCGAAGAAGAAATACCTCAAAATACACTTTGCTGTCAACATAAAGACAGGGCAGGTAGTCTCGATGGATGTCTCATCTGAGGAGGTTGGAGATGGGAAGAGGCTGAAGAGATTGATCAAAAGAGCTAAGGAGAACAAGGTGAGGGTGAAAAGGGTCGTTGGTGATGGTTCTTACGACTCGAAGGCTAACTTCAACTTCCTTACTCAAGAAGGTGTCAAGCCAGTGATAAAGGTCAGAAAGGGTTCCCTTGCTCAGGAGCAGAGGCTCTCAAGCTAGGAAGCTAGCTGTTATAGAGCAGAAGATATTCAAGCCGAAGGCGTGGTCTAGGATACACAGGTTCGGGTACAGGTGGAGGGTCGAAGGAGCCTTTTCAGTCATAAAGAGGGTCTTCGGAGAATATGTTACTGCAAGGAAGTTCGTCAACATGGCAAAGGAGATAGCTACGAAGGCATCAATCTACAACTCGTTCATAACAGCGATGGCGTAGAACCTAAAGGATGCCCAGCCACGACCATGCTGCCCATGAATACATGCAACATAGCATAAAAGATTGCAGGTCGCTGCCCCCGGACTTTATGGGACGGCGAATTAATGATAAGATTATCAACAAAGGAGTACTTAGGCGTAGACGTTCAGTACTAGTGATTCTGGCACTTATCCTTAATAAGGAACATACTTTGGTCATGAAAAAGGTTGTACCTGGAGTGCTCATCGCCAAGTTCTTATAGGCTATTTCTCTAAACAAAGGAAAGATAACAGAATCAGCTTATTTATTCATTTGAACTAGTAGACGCTCTTCCGTCCATCAAAGACCACCCTCATACTTCGCTAATTCGATTTAGTCGTGTCCAATATCGCTTCTGTTGACATAGAACGATGCAAAGGTGCTAGAGAGACCCTAGATAATCAGATAGCCAACACATTCTGCAAACGTTCTAGCTAGCCAAATATACCAGATATCTGAAATGATAAAGGGAATCCCTATGGATTTTGAATAAAGAGAATGCTCGATTCTTAATTAAGCATCGTTCATGGCACATTATCTTAGTGCATTGTGTTTGGAAATGATATAAAGGACACAAGTAGATCTGATACGGAGCATTAGGCTTCTTTTCGAAGGCTCTTTCCATTCACATACCAGTCAGCAGATAAGTGTTGATTATCATAGTAGGGTTAAAAAGTAGACATCGTTCCAATTGAAATCTTATCCAGACAACTTAGACGAGTTTAAGAGGGACCGAAAACAATACTTGAGAAAATGAGCGACAGGTAAAAACGAAAAAGGGTATCTTCTGAAGGCTTTAGTGGCTTCATATGCCAAGAGGTTTAGATAAATACATTCATTGGAACCAAGGCAATAAAATTGTTGATGTCAGAGACCTCACTATCTTATGTGACATCCCCCCATTCAATAAGTTGCAAGAAAATTATAATTACGTATATACATTGCATAAATAGCGCTGATAAACATAACATTCTTTCACAGAAAAAAGCAATATGTATAAATACCTAAGAAAGTAATTTTAAGACGATGAAAGTACGTGCTATCTTTTTGTCAACTCTTCTGTCATTACTCATGCTTCTAGCCACGGCTTCGCTTCCTATTGGTATCGCGCAAAGCTACTCACCTATTAATTGGAATACCAATGGGAACTATGGCATAAACTGGGACTATGTGTCGCAATCCTCGCTAAACACAAGTAACGCTCCAAACCTTGCCTTAAAGTGGGTTTTGCCATTGCCGCCTGCACCACCGCCCTACACGTTAAATGGCATAGATGTGACACCTATAGTTGTTAATGGGATAGCTTACTTTATTACTGCCGACTCTACTGTTTATGCAGTTGTCACCTCAACGGGGGCAATATTGTGGGCTTTCCATGTAAATATTCCACCATCAACAAATGGTGGACCTGCTGGATTGAATTATCATGCACACAATTCAGATATATTCTATTCTACTTCTCTTCTAGGCCAACCGCTAATATGGTTCCTGTGGGAAGGGAATGGTTATCATGTATACGCGCTAAATGCAATAAGTGGTTCGTTAGTAGTTAACTACACTGTTCCATTCCAAAACCTTCCTGGAGTTAGAGGGTTGTATCAATTTACAGGAAGAAACGCGATTCTGGATGAAAAAGCTGGAATCCTCATAATTGGAACAGGTTCAATTAGTGAGGCAGCAGCCCTGGCCAGAGGCTTCTTCATTGGACTGAACGTGAAGACTAATCCTCCTACTATTATGTGGGAAACACCTGTTATGCCTCCACAAGATGGAAGCGACCCATACTGGGATATACAGTCAATCAACAATATGAGCTATGCATGGATATTTAATGGTACAGGAGCAGTAAATCTAAAAGCACTTCCTCCATCTGTGTTGAATGCTACTTTCTATGACGATTGGGGGTTTGCGAGGCATATATCATTCAATGGGACTAACTCATTCGCAGGAACAGCAACAGGTTGGGGAGGACCGTGGGCCGTCAACCCATCAACAGGCGTAGCATATGTAACCACAGATCAACCCTCCCCTGATTTTAATGCAACATTCAGACCTGGTCCAAATCTATGGTCAGATAGTATATTAGCTATAAATATAACCACCGGGAAGTATATCTGGGGATTCCAAACTTGGGCGCATGACCTAGAAGACTACGACTGTGCTTGGAGCGTTATGTTAGTTAATGTGACTCTGTCAAACGGACAGACTCAACAAGAAGTGCTTAAAGGATGTAAAAACGGATACTTCTATGCACTAGATGCAAACACAGGCAAGCTCTTATGGTACTTGATGCCGCCTAGCATTCTCAGGGTTAACTCACCGGCGCTAAATCCATTAAATTCAACACAAATGACAAAGCCATGGATGTTCTATCCTGCTGCTTCTGGCTATTTCAATCCTTGTGGTACAGGAGGATTAGAGTCTGATCCGGCGTATAACCCTCAAACTGGTCTTGTATACCTAGTAGCCTACAATTGCGAAGCGTCCAATACAATAACACCTGTTCCTCCTACACCAGGATGGCCATATGCCACTGACTTTGGAGCTACTGGTTACTTCAATAACGCAATCTATAATGCTACAATCTGGGCTGTGAACGCTGCAACGGGTCAGCCAGTTTGGCATGTGTTTGTTCCAACCCAAGGATTCAGAGGCGGAATTGTAACGACCGGTAATCTGTTGATCGTACCACTCATCAATGGAACATTGGACATTCTAGACGCTGCAAACGGAAACGTGGTAGCAAGGCCGTTTACCGGAGCTGGTATGGATACTCAGCCAGCAATAGCGTCTGACCCTTCAGGCAATATTTTACTTCTACAGCCACTTGGTGCAGCTGACGCATTTTCGTTAGGTGGGGCATCTCCCAGTGTTTCGGCTGGGACTCTTGTTGCTCTGTCTTTGCCTCCCAGCGTACATGTATCTCCCAGTATAGTGTGCGGTTCAGGAACTGTATTGGTAAATGGGTCTTGTGTGGCTAATATTACACAGACCGAATTCTACGGGGTTTTGGCGTTAGCGGTAATCTTCATAGTAGCTACAGTAGCATTACTTGTTATAAGACGACGCCCTAACCCGAGACAAGGACCTTCACAGTGAGCCGTTCACAAATAATTTTTCTGATTTGTTTCGGTATTCATGGTATATTATGCAAAAAGTGATCAACGATATTTGACACAATGTTTCATGAGATAGTGTAATGTATCGAATTGATTTTTGGATTGCATCTTTAATATTCAATCCAAATTCAGCAATATCCTATAGTAGTATCCTTCTCCACTCTTTTTGAGCTTTTTATTCTCATAATATTTGGAATTTTGCAATGCAGAAAAAGTACTCTTTCTGATTTATCCCTGTCTGTGTGTTCTTTACTATCCTATGATTAGTATACCCTTTAGTCAAAAGCATCAGAGGTTATTAGATATGATGATGATGACTATATTATCTGTGTACCCAGCTTGGTTCTGGAAAAGATTCCAATGGATAATCACAAGAAACTTACAATTTATAATACTACGATAGCAGAAGGAATAGGTATGTCTTCAATATGGTGAAGAGGCTATGATGAAGAAATTATAGTAGTGAAGGTATTGCATCTGAGCTATGACATCCAAAATCAAAAAATTCTCTGTCTAATCCTCAGAAAGGATTTAGTAATTGTTTAATGTTTCAATTGTACCCATATAATTGAGAAGGTAATCAATAACAGGACCCATTTCATCATATACTGCATAACAGGATTGATGAAGTTGTTAAGGCTATAGACCTAGCCAGAGACGTACCTAGGAAGCACAAGCAGAGAAAAATGGATCAATTACGTAAGCAAGAGGTGTTTTAATCCGCTCTGTCATCTAGATCACAAGTTGTTGGATGGGCATGGATGGTTCATAGCGTAGCTAGGGTATGCTTCGAGGAAGATAATAGTCTCCTGCTGGTAAAACCAAGCTACATCAACACGTTTGATAAAAATGCTTTAATCTCCAATTAAACTATGAAAGAAGCCTGTGAGCCTAATATCTGACGGGGGTTCACTATTCTGTTCATCAGAACCTAACTTAAGAGTATCTGTAACGGTCTTTGAAGTGGCTCTGACAAAAATGACATAAAGCATATAGCGAAAAGGATTAAGCATCTTCTGATGAACGTTAAAAAAAGACGTTCTTCATGAATGTTGATTGAAGGGAAGCTAAATGAGTTTGATAGCACAAATTAACTCACAACTTTGTATAATTCGAAGAGACTTCATATGTCATTAGATACGAAGAATATAAAGAACCCGAATCAAGTGTCCATAATTAAAGAAAATGATGCTGTAAAAGATTTAGCATCAATAAAGGTTTATCATGCTAAATCTCCTTGGGAAGGACCTACTTATTTCAAGATAACACATATGTCTGCATCGTTGGTCAGTTCTTAGAGACTCTAAATAAAAAATAGACATGTAGAAAAGAGTTCTGATTTCCGTTTAATGTTGTTCTGTTCCGCTCAAATATACCATCCTTTATCCTGAATTTAGGGGAAGCATGTTCTTAGTTCCTATTCTGCAACAACTGGAACTGGCCTTTTGACTATTTATAGTCCTAACTAATACGATTATATCGATGATCAGAAGGCATTTATGTCAATATGTCCAAAGAATAAAAGAGGCTACTCTTCAGCTAGTGTCCTGCCTCCTAAAAACAACGAAGCACACAATCATAAATGCTAACATCCATATTAAAAGATCGATAAACAACACCACTACTGATTCTTGTCCGAAATAGGAGACGATTGAATTTCCGGTCACACCTAGTTGTGTGGGGTTTGTAAGTAAAATATATGCCACAGTCTGAGTCCCCATAACAGCCAATATTCTGCTTGATTCAATAGGATTCAACAAGGTTAAAAGAACAAAATAACTGGTCGCGTGCGTCAAGTTCAAAATAATCCCAAGCTGGCCTAGATCCGAGATCACATTAAATAAGAACCAAATGGCTATTGCCAGTCCAAGTGCTGTTTCTCTATTCTTGGTAATTATAGAAATAGTTATTGCAATCAGAAGCATTATTGCATTCAAAATAATCGCAACACCGATTATTTCGATCATCATAAGATAATGTACAATGTTTACCCTATAAGCGACTAACGCTGCTAGGCCATAGCCAATAACCAGAACAGCTGTGGTGGCAAGAAGTAAACCTAAGAGCTTCGAAAATAAGTAACCTTGTCGAGTAATTCTTGTAGAAAGTATGTATTGCAAAGTACCACTCTCCCTTTCTTGAACTATCGACGTGGCACCGATTGGAAGGGCTAAAAGAGGAAGGAACGGAAAGGTAAGCGATACTAGATAAGAAAGATACAGAGGGAGATAATTGGGGGGCAGATAATTAGCAGAAAGAAGGACAAGAGTAGGAATGTTGATAGCTAAGAAAAAGAAGATTATGCTAAATATTATTAACCATCTTTGACGAATAGAATCTTTGAAATAGTGGAAAACTAAAGTTTTGGTCGTATATTTACCCATTTGACATCTTATCCTGAATTATTTTGACATATTCAGACTCAATTGAAAATTGTTCAATCAATATATCTCTTATTGCGACCCCGCTTTTTATCAATGCGTCTATAAATTGAACCTTTTCGAAAGGATTTAAAGAAATGGACAACCAACCATTTTTATCATTTACTGCGTACCCAGAGCTAGAGGCCAAATCATAGACAAGTTTAGTCTGTTCATCGTCAACTTTCAAATATATCTTATCCTTTATGTCGACATTTTTTATGATTTGTTCATTTTTACCTTGAGCCACCACTCTGCCTCGATTTAAAATCACAACGCGGTCAGCCAAAGAGTCGAACCCCAATTGATGCGTTGAAATTAGAAAGGCTTTTCCTGCTTTCTTCAATCGTAGTAATATGTCTCTAAAATCTATTTGTCCATCAATGTCAATATTGCTCGTTGGCTCATCTAAAATTAGCAATGGAGGGTCACCGAGCATAGCTATACCCAAACCAAACCTTTGTCGCATACCACTTGAAAGCTCTTTGAGCATATTGTTTTGTACATTTAGCAGACCAGACTCATCCAAGATTTTAGCAATCTGGTCTTTATCCGCACCTTTAAGGCTAGCCATCAACTCAGAATGTTGCCTCACTGTAAGTGTCTCATAATATGATGAAAGTTGGGGGAGATATCCTATCTTTCCACGAACTTCACTGCCCCGATGTCTTACGTCTACCCCATCTACCACTATATCCCCATGATAATTTAAAAGACCCAAGATGCATTTGATTATGGTGGTTTTGCCTGCACCATTCGGACCAAGAAGCAACACCGTCTCGCCCTTATTCACAGTAAAGGTAACATTGTGAAGAACTTGAGTATTGCCAAACTTTTTGCTTAAGTTATCAACCACTAGAATTTCAGTCACGCTGTACCCAACATTATTGTGTATTTTTCCCCTTTTATGCTTTACTCTAAAGCAACCTATATCGATATTGAGTTAACCATCTCTTATATCTTCTTTGATATCTTTTTTGTTAGTTCCTTTTCTCTCTGTCATATGAAATTCGAACCTTTGGTAGACTAGTAATAGAGGTATATCGAGCCACTTCTAACACTCACCATGGAGAGCAGGTAACCCCAGAGCTGATCACTAAATGTATATCGATGCTATCTTCTAAGTCCGGGAAGCTAATCTAACTTCTTTTCACGAATCTGTCAAACCCATTTGATCTCCGTGTCCTTGAACTGGCTAGTTTCTCAATCTCTCATGAAGCTCAAACTTGATAGGAAGGAGAAGAGAGAGCTGAAGAAGCTCATCTCAGTCACGCAAGACAAGAGGGAGTACAGGCGAGCCCTCGGAGTGTTGATGTAGGCTTAGAAGAAGAGGCTGATAGACATAGCGAGGGAGCTAGATGTCTCGATAGATGCTGTTGAGAGGTGGCTCAGGTCATACAGGAATTTAGGCATCCAAGGCATCAGGGCGAGGATGAAGGAGCTCCTGAAGCAGGACCCCCAGGCGTTCGGCTTCCTGAAGGGCAGGTGGGTCGTCAGGGACATAGCCAAGGCCCTTTCAAAAGAGGGAATCAAGGTCAGCAAGTCCTACGTCCATGACATGCTCAAGGGGCTTGGCCTCACCTACAAGAGGCCGAAGCTGACCGTGAAGAGCAACGACCCGAACTACTACAGGAAGGCGAAGGAGGTCAGGAACTACTAGCGGGCAGCATCGGCTTTAGCAAAAAAGGGGTCATGGTCGCATTCGAGGACGAAAGCTGGACAGAGCTCTACCCTCGCGTCGAAGCCAAGTGGATGAGGAAAGGATGTCAGGAGAGGATATTCACTCCCGGCTACAACAAGAGGGAGAACGTCTTCGTGACGCTCTTCTGGCCCAAGAAGTACGGGTTCGTCTGGAACAGGTTCGAGAAGAGGAGGAACAGGGAGTTCAAGCTCCATCTCTCGAACATACTTCAGCATGCGAAGAGGCATGGCGCGAAGAGCGTCATAATCTTCATCGATCACGCCCCATGCCACAAGACAAAGCATGTGAGAAGGTTCGTCCGCGAGCATAAAGCGCTCAAGACGAGGCTGCTGCCGAAGCGAGCTCCTCAGCTGAACCCCACGGAATGGATTGTGAACAGGCCA
>Ga0079044_1000118_pt1 | contig 20004 bp, 18 predicted proteins | sample ECH_Chost_MetaG_FD_76329 | JGI IMG/M metagenome (GOLD analysis project Ga0079044, IMG submission 76329) | Hot spring microbial mat communities from Yellowstone National Park, Wyoming, USA - ECH_C host_MetaG | ecosystem: Environmental > Aquatic > Thermal springs > Hot (42-90C) > Microbial mats ... | reverse complement strand
TAACTGTGGAGAAAGAGGCCTTCGGGTCGGAGGTCGCTTTTTCTGTAGCAACTGTAAGCACGAATACAACGCAGACTACAATGGAGCATACAACATAATGAAGCGAGCCATGGGCTATATCTCCATGGCAGGGGCTGCTCTGACACAGCCCAGAACCCGATAGGATGAGGCACCATGAAGTGCGCCTACGAATCGGGAACCCCACACCCTTCAGGGGTGGGAGGATGTCAGTTATAAGTTAGCAACGATAATTCATTTCCCCTTTCATTTTGCATCTCTATCATTACTTTATTTTTCTGTAAATAATCTACCTTACCGTCCTTTATTCTGAAAGGCGCATCATGCCCAGGAATTATCACATCAGCCATATCAACTATTCTTTTTATGCTACTGTCAGCATCACTCTTACTGTAATATGCAAAGGTTGAAGAGCCAGAAACAGCTTCTGTTGCATACTTCAATGCATCTCCTGCGAATACACATTTGTTGAAGAGAAGTCCAAGGCTTCCTGCAGTATGGCCTGGCAAAATAAGAAATACAGAGGAATAAAGCTCTGAGCCATCTTCAACCAGTACTATATCCTTCTCTCTCTTTGCAAGAAACATTTCAAGATAATTTGAAGGGTAATAAATATCGCCTTTTGCACCCTCTCGAAAATAGTCAACCTCTTTTGCAGATATATACACTTTTGCAGAACTGAACAGTTCAGCATTTAGAACGTGGTCATAATGCAGATGAGAGAGAATGAGATGGCTTATCCTGCTGGGTTCGATTCCAGATTCGCCAAGAGCTGAAAGAAGCTGCTTCCTGTCGCCATTATTGCCTGTATCGAATAGAGCATATTCATTCCTGCTGCTTAATTTCAACAGTGATACATTGCACCAGCCAAGAAAACCTCTTGATGAGGTTGCAGGAACCCCTGGTAAAAGCACTCTCCAGTCAGATTGTGCACCCATATATATGTGGTAGTTTGTTCAATGATATCTACTTATCTGATGTTATATCGACATCGATATCGAGCTTGATTCCGGTAAAATTGAATAATATGAACTCAGTTTTCTGCCTCAGCCCTCATAGCTTCAACTTCAGACCTGGTATCTCTATATCTACGGATTACTGTAAACAATCTCTCCTTCCTTGCCATCGGAGTCAGCTTGAGGTTTATTATCCCCAGAAGCATACCCCTCTTTAACTTCGCATCCACCTTAGCTGCTTTGTCAGCAATATACAAGAGAGCATTGTGCCCATATGCTTCGAATACCTCAGGATAGTCAGAGGAGGCGAGCAAAAGCAATATCAAATTGTCCAGCAGGTTAATCCCAGAGTTTTCAAGATATGGCCTGATATGCTCTATTTTATTCTTCTCCTTGTATTCCCTTTCCTTGCAAAATGAATCATCAAAATCCTTCATGAAAGGCCTGTCATACATGAATACAGGGGACCTGAATGTTGTATTGTTGCTGACTCTGGTCTGGAAGAAAGATTTGACAAACATCATTTCTCTTGATGCAACTTTTCTTGCAGCTTTCAACCTTACACTATCCTCATTTTCTGAAAGTGTTGCAAAGACAGCGTCATAGCCTATTGACCTCCATGGCGGTATGAAAGTGTTTTCGTTTGTTGCACTCAGAATTGTGAACATAACCCTGTCATGCCTTATACCTGGCTTGGATGATTCATTCAAGCCCAATGCAGGTATGACTGACCTGCTTACATCTGTTGATGAAGTGTCTTTTGTTATTCCTATCAGCATTCTTCTATTCTTTATGCTCTTCCTGATAAGAGATGTCAGCTTAACCAGATTCACAAGATTAAGGTCAATAGTTGTCAGCCATTCATTCTCTCCAACCCTCAGAGGATGCTCAGAAGAAGAAAAGAGCCTTTTTGAGACCTCTTCTGCAGTATTTTCAAGCCTTTTGATGTAGTTAAAAGCTTCAGCCGTTAACCTTTCATCCCCCTGCATGAACTGATATTTTCTGTCCATCTGCATTATTGCATTAGTTATTCTTTCACTTTCTTCCTTGTCTAGCGCAGCTTCACCGCATGCCTCCTTAACGCTCAAGCTATCTTTCAGCATCCTTTGCAAAATGCTGTAAACTTTGGTTGGTCCATGCACTGGCACTTCCATCTCAGGAATCGGGATTGCGTTGAAAAGAAATGCATCTCTCATCAAGCTGCCAGAATGTATATTTTGCAAGCTGCTCTTCTCTTTTCTGAGCAGATACCTGACATCTCTCCCCAGGCTTTGAAATGTGCCTGATAATGGCCTATCAAGAAACAACACTTTGGCATCAGGCAATGACAAAGAATTAAGAGCAGAAGTCAACTCTGCCATCAGCATAAGAGAGAAGGAAACATCATCTAAAGAAGCTTGAAAATTAGATTCCTGATATGCACTTCTTTCTTCCGAGACATTTGACAGGTCTTCGACCCAGAGAGGAACTGCACTTGAAGCACCTATCTTCTCTTCTTTTTTCATCCTGTACGTATCGAATGCAATACCATCTTTTGAAACCTTGAAAGGACATGAATATGCTATTGCATTAACATAGAAAAGAAGCATTTCAAGCGTTTCTGCCTGGTCCATGGAGCCATCGATACCAACTGCTCTATATTCCCCTTCACCAAAATAAGATATGGCAGACTCGATTGCTTTACCCTTATCAAGAGTTCTTAATAGCGTTGAATACTCATTCCTATTCTTCATCATTTCTACTCTTTTGGTAAAGTGCAAAAGAAGCTCGTCTGTACTCCTTCTCAGTGAATCTATTTCTGACACATCAGCATATGATTGCTTTTATTATATCAACTTCTCGGGTACTATGCTTCTAACACTTGAGAAGAAGCTTTCCTAAGCCTGTTCATCAGAGTTACGAATATTCCATTTTCAGGAAATCCCTCTGCTATTATCATATCTAGACCCATGTCATCAAGAGTTCTAAGCGCATGGTAAAGGTTCTTAGCTAGCAAGTAAGGGCTGAACCTTGATCCCAGAGAGACTTTTACCATCTCTTCAGGATACCTGTCCTTTGTCTCGTCTGTGCACAGAACTCCTATTCTCTTCCCTTTTTTTCTTTCCGCCTCAGCAATACTTCTAACTTTGTCAACTATGCCGTTTGGCCCACCACAGACAAGTATCAGAGGGACTGAAGGTGCATAATGCCTGTACTTCATTCCTGGCGATACCGGCTTCTCACCTTTCTTCAGGCTGTAGAGTTGGGCCTCTCCTATAAGAGGCGTCAAATCTTCCTTTGTTATTGGACCAGGCCTCAGTATTATCCCATGCTCTCCGGAAAGGTCTATTACAGTAGACTCTACACCGAACTCTGTTGAGCCTGCATCAAGTATCATAGGTATTTTTCCACCAAGGTCCTTCATGACATGCTCAGCCCTTGTAGGGCTTGGTCTGCCACTCAAATTTGCGCTAGGCGCCGCTATTGGCTTATTAGCCTCCTTTATCAGAGCTAAAGCAACTGGATGAGAAGGCATTCTGACTGCAACTGTAGGCATATCAGCTGTTGCTAAATCAGAAATTATCTTTTTCTTCCTGAATATTATGGTAAGAGGGCCTGGCCAATAATATGAGATGAGTTCTAGCTGTATTTTGCTCGGTTTATCAACAATCCTTCTCAGCATCTTCAAATCTGAAACATGAACTATTAACGGATTATCTATAGGCCTTCCTTTTGCTTTGAATATCTTCTCTATTGCCTTATCGTTCGTTGCATCCGCGCCAAGTCCGTATACTGTTTCAGTCGGAAATGCAACCAATTCTCCCTCTCTGATAAGCTCAGCAGCCTCAATTATTGCATTTCTATCTGGCTCAATCGGGTCGACTTTCAAAATCTTTGTTTGCAACAGAGCTTCTCCAATTCGGTGAACAAAAGTCAACTTGATGCGTATATAACCGTAACTAAAACTTGGTTACAAAGGTCTATAGCTCACGCTAGGCATCATGGCTATATTGAGTAGAAATAGCAATCTGAATAGGTCAAAGAAAAAGATTCCCTGTTATAAAAGAAAGTCTGCTTCCTTTTTACCTCTTTTAGCATTATTAGAGAAATGAGCAAAGCGATTAAGTACAGCAGCACTTGCTCATTATAGCTACTGACTTATAATATCAAAGTCAGCTATGTTTGTCAACCACTTTATCAATTACTGTTCACTAAAGGTTGATTTGAGAATAAATAAAGGATGAGATGTGCATGAACAGACAGAAAGCAGGAAGGTTTGCAAAGTATTTCACAATGCTCTTCCTATCTCTTCTCTTTGTTGTGTTGATAATCATAGTGGCTCTGGGGCTGAATATCATAATTTCTACGGCTATGATGCTGGCTGTCGCTATTATTTCCAGTATAATAGCAGGAAGAGATGCAGGTTATTTTGACCTTTTCTAAACAATGAACGCAAGTTGCTGTTTTTTCCAATAAACGATAAAAAAGTTATTCATAAAGGATAAATATCTACTTTAAGAGAGTTAAGCTTGTTCAATGTCCAAAGATGCTCGCAGCGACGATAATCAACCTGAATCTCCTTACGAAAGGGTCACAGCTGCGGCTGAACTATGCCTTACTGCAGTTTTAGGAAAGCTAGCTTACAAAGCATTTGTAAAATATATGAGGGACAGGTATGGAAAGGGTTTGGATATCTTACCACTTGACCCTCACAGTTTTGAAGAGGCGTTGAATTCTGTGTTCAGAAAGTCTGCTCCCGTTATAGAAGAGGTTCTTGTAAAGACACTGAAGACAGAATTTAACCTTGAAGACGATGCTGAAGACCTGGCTGTAATTATATCTGAAATCTCAAAGTTAAGTTGAGATGCTATTGAGCTACCAGAGGAGCTGACTCCTTGCTCCTGCTCTTCACGTATGTTGCTACCTTTTTATCATCGTAGCTCTTCTCAAGCATTCTCTGCTCCAGCAATGCGTTTATCTTTTCCAGAAGCTGCCTAACTTCAAAAGGCTTGTACAAATAGCCTGATGCTCCTTCATTTGCAGCACCGACTGCATTTTCTAAAGTTGGATAGCCTGTGATCACTATTGACTTCGGAGCAGGTACTCTATCAGGTATGCTATGTAACAGCTGTATGCCATCTTTATCCGGTAATCTTATGTCAACGAGCAATATATCATATTCTTCCTGCTTAAGAGCCTCAAGTGCTTCAGATGCGCTTGCTGCACACCTGACTTTATGCCCATAACCCTTCAACACCATTGAGAGGGTATCCCTTATACCCTGGTCATCATCAACTAGCAATATAGAGCCCACGAGCCGCAAGTTATCATAGATATAGATTGCTATGTTATAATCTTTACTACGACGATTTATCCATTTGGTAATCTATAGCTTTCTCTTTTACTATTTTGGAGGTTAAACAAAGCTCTTCGCCATTTCAAGAACTTTAACTACAGCCTCTTCCCATGTAGCTACATCTATTACAATTTTATTCTTGGCTAGCCACTCACTCCAGGTTTTATCCTGAACCTTCTTCATGAATTCCTCTTCCTTTATATTAACTCCTTCTATATGCCAGTAAGGAGATTGTCCAGTAACACTCTGCCTCCATTCCAGCATTATGTTAGGATAATAGGCCTTGGGAGGCTGATGTTCATGAATTGGTGGCTCTCTATGCCACATAAGGCTCTTAATCTCCTTCGGGTCTGAATTCATAACCCTTCCATACCACTTCATATCCTTCATCTGCCTGTTCAAATCATCCCATGGCCCTCCTTGACCTAGTTCAGCCTGAGGAGAGACCTCAATCCATTCCTTCCTTCTTTCTCCTTTCTGCCCTGCTTTCATCTGTGCCTGAAGCAACTTTGCATCTGCATACCTTTTATTCCATTCAGCAGCCTTCTCAGCCTTTGTTTCTGCTGACAATCTTAGCAGTGTAACTCCATCTACAACCTCTGAAATTACCTTATCCTTGTAAATCAGGTCATAGACTATAGCATTGAAGTTGGCTAGAGTCACGTTGGGGAACTTCTTCTTGAATTCAACCTCAAGCTCTGGTTTGGGGAGAGGGCCTTTCTCTTCAGGCCAAAAATCATATCCTCCTATACAATCAAGTATCCAGTCAGCAGGGTCGTTTGTCTCCTTTTTTACCAGATGATATGGTATGCTCTCTTCTTTTGGCTGCTGAACCTTTTCTTCTGTGGCAACTATAGCACTGTCAGGACTGTACTCTTCGATTGAAGTCCTTCCAGCTTCCTCTTCCTTTATTATCCTTATGACAGGCTCAGGTATTGATAATGAAGTATTGTTCTCCTTTTTAGCTAGAGGCGCCTTTTCTGTCTCTTCCTTCTTTATTTCTTCTTCAACTACATCTTTTTTTTCTTCCTTCTTCTTTCTTCTGAATAAGAGAAGAGGAGCAGCAATAATTATCAACAATATGAAAACGATATTGGCAGAACTAAAATAAAATAAAACAAGGGGGATAAATGAAAAGCTGAAAAGTCTTGAGCTAAGCATTCTAGTATTTTTGCTCCTCTGCAATGTTAGCCCCCCTCCGCTCAAATCAACTTCTATGATATTGTTAAATCTATTTAGTCTTTCCGTACCTCTTCATCCCCATCTCTTATTATCTGCTGAGGAATCATAAGCCTCCACCTGACACCAATTTTCTTTGCAAGCAATCTTATTGTAGAATAGCCAAGCCTTCTCTTTCCTGCTCTTTCTCTATCTTCATTCATTATTCTTGCTATGGCGCTCATGCTTAGGCCAGGGTATCTCTTTATGTAATCCAGAAGCTCTTCCGGCTCCACCTCCCTTGGTCTCCCTTTCTGTTTACCCTGCTTCCACGCAACCTCCTGCCTTTCTCTAATTCTCCTTCTCTCCTGCTCCGAAAACCAGCTTACCACTCTTATCAGTTTATCCCTCTCGTTCGGGTCTGCTAGGTTCATGAAATCTTCCTTTACGCTTAAAACCTGAAGACCGAGCCCTTGTCTTTCTCTGGGCCTCTCTATCACATTCAGCACAACATTAAGAGTATCTAAAGGCGATATACCAAGCCTTCCTAACTCATAAACCACCAGATAATTGACCGGCCTGATTTTAGCAAGTTCTATCAGCTTGCTAGCTGCTGGCCTTTCTGCAAAAGGCTCAAAAGATGACTGATAATCATCCACAAACACCATTTCGAGTTCAATTCTCTTCTCCCTGCAGAAGTCGTTCAATGCCTTGACCTGCTCTTCCTCGCTTTCATCATAGGGATTCAGAACTGTGTAGCCGTAAGCATGCATTCTTTGTTATTCTCCTGAGCCCTATTTATCAACTGTATAGTAAATTAAATTTACTGCTTTAGTAATAGAAAATCCACTTTTTGCAGAATTATGTCTTATCATCAAGAATCTTATGAATATTCTCAATTACCTGCTTGATGTATCTTTCAGCAAAAGCCTTCAAAGTAGAACTGCCAAGACCTGCTATGAGACCATTTACCCTAGCATCAGCTTTCCATTCTATCAAGGTACCATTCTGCTGGGGTATAAGTTTGAAATTTGTCGATATCTCAACATTGCTTCCAGCCCCCGATGATGATGCTGTTACAATCACATTATCCTGCTGATTTGAAGCTATCTTCATCCTTACCTTTAACGAGCTGGAGATTACAGCTATCTTCACCTTCACCTTTGCTTCTATTTCATTAGCTGAAGTTACCTTTACGTCTTCAGCATCAGGTATTGACTTTGCCAGCTCTTGAGGCGATGTAAGAAACCTATATACCCTAGCAATTTCAGAATTCAATTCCTCTTTCCCTGTAAATTCTAGCTGCAATTCTTTTCTCCCACCTTATTTGTAAGCTTCATAATCCTTTCCCAGAACGCTTGAAGCGATTTTAAGCTCCATTATTTCATCCGTTCCTTCATATATCCTTGCCACTCTTGTATCAAGGAAATGCTTGGTTACAGGAGACATTATGTTGTATCCAAAACCTCCAAAGAGTTGCAAAGAAGAATCAGCAGCTTCAAACGCAAATCTGGATGATACATACTTTGCTATTGCTGAATATCTATCAGCCTCAAGTCTCAGGACAATATCATCTTTAGCCTTATCATACTCCTGCTTTTTCATCGCGGAAGCAAGGACAAGCCACCTTGATGACTCTATATTTGATGCTATCTTTGCTACATGCTTCTGAACAAGCTGATGCCTTGCTATCTCTTTTCCATGCTGAACTCTATTTTTAACTCTCTCTACAACCTGTTCAAGGCAATCCTCCATAACCCCTAAGCAGGCTGATGCAATGCCTATTCTGCCATTAAGCAGAGCAGAGTATGCAACATGAAGCCCTTTCCCCTCTCTTCCTAATATTGAATTGTCATCAACTTCTACATTGTCAAAAGAGAGCAGGGATGTATCAGAAGTAAACAGGCCTGGCTTCTCCGTAAGCCTCATATCAACATTGAACCCTTCTTTGCTAGTCTCAACTACAAATGCTGTAATATGATTGTCATGCTGCACATCTCTAGCAAATACAACAATATGACTTGCAATTGAGCCGTTTGAGATCAGGTATTTTTCACCTTTGATGTAGTATTTATCACCTTCCTTCCTGTAGCTGGTCCTGAGAGAGGCAGGGTCGCTTCCAGCTTCAGGTTCAGTTAACGCATATGCCAATATACCCTTACCTGATGCAAACAAAGGCAATAACTTTGATTTCATCTCTTCGCTACCCCATTCCTGGATTGTTAAACTACCTAGAAATTGATGGACATCTACAAAAGTGGCAACCCCAAGGCTCAGCTGTCCAAACCTCTCCATTGCTAGAGCATGTGCAAACACTCCTATTCCCCTTCCTCCGTACCTCTTTTCTATCGGCAAACCAATTACGTTATGAGATGCTAACACTTTAGGCAATTGGTCATTGTACTTTCTTGAAACATAACTTTCGAACTCTGATATAGCTAACTCTTCACATGCTGCATCTACATCTTCAAGAGCCTTGTATTCCTCTTCGCTCAGCTTCTGCATCCTTGATGATTCAGCTATAGCCTTCTCGAATATGCCTCTCATATTCACCACCTTTTCTCAGACCCTTAATTTATGTTGTCGGTTGAATAGCAATGCTGGTTCTGCTTCTTCTTGTAAGGGCTATTGCAATTGCTGCTATTGCTAGAATTAACGATATTGCAATAAGAATGGTCAATATTGACTGGTACTGATATTGATGGTACTGGTTTACTATGGTCAGGTTATACTGATAATTCAACCCTGATGTGAGCAGTATCTGAAGCTGGTAAATGCCATCAGGGAGGCTTTGAGATTCGAACGGGAAGGATAATGTCAAAGAATTGTTGCCATGCTGAGCGATAGAGAAGTTTTCATCGTTTCCATTCAATTTTACACTCTGCACATTAACCTGAGAGCCTTGAATGTTCAGGCTTAACGCTTTAACCCCCTTTTGCACAAGAATGGTTAAAGGAGTTAATTTAGGCTTGGCTATGCTTGATATGTTTGAGACATCAAAATACGATACTGATGAATTCTGGATAAATATTGAGCTGTAATTTGGCACGACTGCATAGGTCAGGTTTCTGAACTGTGAATCGCTGACATAAATAAATGATGAATTTGATATTATTCCTGCATATGAATCTCTGAAAACATCAGAGGTAAAAGTGATGTTTGAATTTATTGATGTAAGGCCTGATATTTCTGAATCGCTTATTATTGCTGTTGAATTAACAATCTTTATAGCTTTTAACAACGATGAATCTATGTAGACTTTCATTCCACTAATGGTCAGAGAATCAGTTGCCACATTTTTGAGATACACCGAGCCGGATGAATATGTGCCAAGTTTTAGCTGATTAACATTGCTCGCATCTATTTTGCTTATATCAAGCATGGTATAGGGTAAAACTGTGAAATATGATGACTGCGAAGCCTGAAGAGCCTCTGCAGACTCGCCTGCTATAGAAACAGTCCAGCCTCCTGCTAGCGTATATGTTGGAACACCCTTGTAGAAGCCCTGGTCAAATTCAGTTGGTAAAGTATAGCTAGCTTCCCATAAACCTGATGCTGCATTAAATTGCATCGGCACACCTGTTTGAACAGCCACAAGGTTCTGAGCATAGTCAAGTGCAGATGGATTTACAGATGCCATGAATACTCCTCTATTTACTTCAGTTCCATTTTGATAATATATTGAAGCCTTTATGTTTAGTGTTTGCCCTTCAACTGCAATTTCAGGGGTTGAATAGTTAATTCCTAAACCTGCAGATGATATGTAGATTGAGGTGTTGTAGTATCCGAGCTGAACTATCCCCGAATTGCTTTGATAGGACGAAGTAAAAACAATGGTGTAGAAGCCTGGTGTGAAGTATGATGGGATTGTGAAGTTTGCTTGATGAAAGCCGAAGAGGTTAAGGATTCCGAACTGAGTTGTGGATGGAGAGGGATAAAGTTGCAGTGTAGCTAAAGTATTCCCTGAAGAACTTATGAAGGATGCACTTACATTGGAATCAAAAAGGCCAGTGCTATTTGATGTAAGGGTTGCAGCAATAAGAGTTATGGTCTGATTTGGCATGGCTGTTGGCAATGCTTGGTCAATTGGAGTTATAATTGCAGCATCAAGTATAGCTTCTCCCACATATTGATATGTATATGCATAGCCTTTCTGCATACCAGAGGTCCCGTTTACAACCATAATGAAAGTGCCCTGCCTGCCTGTTAAATTGACAATCCCTTCAAAAGAACCATTATTTGCTACTGGATAAAGAGGGGCTGAATAATATAATATACCGTTCTGGTAAAAATATGCTTCGAATTTACCAGAGGTTACTGCACTGCCATCAGGGTTTGTTATGATAGCATCAACAACTATGCTTTGACCTGGCGTTAAAGGAGGGGCATAGGGGTATGGAATAGGTGAGATTATGTTTATCCCAAGCCCTACATCGATAGATGAATAACCAAATCCTGAATAGCTGCCCGATGAACCTGATACTATTATCTGCCAAGCATTTGGAGGGTCTGTTTGTTTGGGTGTATAGCTAGCTACCCAGCTTATGCCGTTGTAGCTTAAAGGAACAGATGCTATGAGACCTGTTGAACCGTATATGTATGCATTGAAAGAGCCTGATGTAACCTTGCTTCCATCGGGCATAGCTATATTTGCTTTAATCTGAAAAGAATTGCCATAGGAATATTGAGGGTAATTTGATGATGGTGAATAAGTGGAAACGTTTATTGTAAGGCTATTGACAGATGAGATACTCTGTTCGATAATCCCCAGGTTGGGAGAGCCTAAACCCGTGACCATATTGTATGATGAACCTGCATAATAACCGTTGTTATATCCAAAAGTAACCTTGTTGAAACCATTAATTTTATACAGATAAGGATTCAAAAGGCCTAATTCTCTGTTCAGGCTTTGGTCCAGCAACGATGCCATTCCAGCTACTATAGGGGATGATAGGCTAGTGCCCCCTATTGCAACCTCCTGTCCTTCATAGACTATTAACGCTCCTGTGTATGGGTTTGCGTCAGCAGATATGTCAGGCACTTCCCTGTATGAAGATGAAGTGTTCTGGTAAAACGGCTTGGAGAAGAATGTACTCACTCCTCCCCCTGAGCTCACAGTTGCGCCAAGATATTGAGGAGAAGAGCTCCATGCAGTTTCTCCAGCATATTTTATCAGTGCATTGCTTCTTACATCACCACTTACAGTATTTACAAATAATGTTGTTCCTCCCACAGAGGTAACAAAAGGTGATGATGAAGGATATATTACTCCCCCATATTTTGAAGGAGTGCCCCCATTCGCTCCAAAATCGCCTGAAGAAGCTAAGAAAGATATTCCTTCAGAGGAGCCAAGTGCAAAATAAAACTCTGAAAACGGATAATTATCATAGCCAGAAGCAAAGAAGCCTGAAGCGCCATAAAGGTTCTCCGGGGCTCCCCAGCTCATAGTTGTAACATTGGCTAAATGCTCAGTAACAACTTTATCTATAGCATCAAAGAGACCGTTGTTGATGTTATTGCCGTTAGCAACAAGCAATACTATCTTTGCATAAGGAGCCATCATATGCACTGCTTCAACATCCAAAGCAGTTTCAACGTCCCATCCTGTCCCTATACCCTGTTCAGGTTGGTAATTGCCTATGGGTATTATCTGAAGCTGGGCAGCTGGCAAATTAAACATCTTATCAAACGATTGCAAGTCCTGATATATTGTGGGGTCTCCGTAGGCATCTATCACTGCAATTGTCTGTCCTTGACCCTTAAACCCCTGCCGGAACAATGGTGTTTCATTGTATGCCTGCTGGAAGACGCTGGGAGAATAATATGTAGCAGCAAATTGCAATGATCCCATAGATGGAAAAGGTATTGACCTTGGTATGTCTGCAGGAAAGAAACCGGACTGATTTACTCTGGCTAGAGCAATGTATTGAGGAGAGAAGATACTTATGTTGCTCAGCCCAAAAACTCTTAGCCCGGAAAGCTGACTTGGCATTACTAATGGTGAAGATGGGTAATAATAATTGCCAAGAGATGAATTTGCCATAAGCAGCTTTATGTTGAATAACCTTTCCACAGATGAAGCTGTGCCTGTAACTGTCATCAGATATTGCATGGGACTCGAATAATAGATGCTGAACCCATGATTTATCAGATAGTTTTGCACCTGAGTAAACCTGTCGGGTTGATGGTTAATCATTCCCTGAGGGAAAAATATCGAAAAGCTTACAGGGGTAGAAGGAGTAACCTCGTTTAAACTCTTGACGTTTGAATTTTGATAAGTTACATATAATAGTGATGATGAGAGAAGCAAAAAAACCATAAATAAAAAAAGCTTCATATCCATACAGCTATAAAACTTAGAGATAAATATTCCTAAGAATGACAGTCCTATTTGCCAAGTATAACTTCTGTGGCCTTTATTATAGCATATACATAGTCCCCTGCTTTTATGGCTAGGTCATCTACAGCTTCGTTCGATATTATAGAGGTAAGGATATTCTCGCCTCTTATCCCTATTCTTACCAGTGAAGTTATGCTTCCCTTTTCTACTGATATAACCTTACCCTTTAACCTGTTTCTTGCACTAAGCTTGAAGCTTGCATGTTGCCAGTAATCTTTATCTGCCAATGCATTAAACAGGTATTCGTTTAGCTTCTTATATTCTTTCAAAAGTCTATAGCCTGCTTGGCTGAGCTCTGCCATCCCCCCTTCTTTTCCTCCTTTCCTTGTTATCACCAGCTTTTCATCAAGACTCCTCTGCATCTTCCTAATTCTATTCCATGCATTCCTGTAGGATATGCCAAGTTTTCTTGCAGCTTCAGCCAGAGAATGCTCCTTTTCAATGTAATTCAGCAGCAAAGCATCAACCTGGTTAATGTTCAAATCTTTATTACTCATGGTAAGAGTAAACGAAGGGTTGACCTTTTTAAAATCCAAGTCCTTTACCAAACGATATATCCTCTTCTGTTGCTCAGCATCGATTGAATTTTAAGTTATCGTTAAGCAGTCAGGAAAAGTTTATAATCGATATGCAAATGATTGCATATCGAATTGAAAGCAAGACAATTAATCATCGCTATAGGCATAATTATCATTCTCCTTGTATCATCATATTTTTTTCTAAATGAAAAAAGGGATACATTAATTGTGTATACAGCAGATGCTTATGCCTTAGAATCATCTTACATGCTTTCAAATTTTTCATCCATTCATGGCCTGGCATTTACAAATCCAAAGACTGGGGGCTCCTTCACACTTGCAAGACAGATAGCTCAAGGAAGTCAGGATGATGTATTTATTTCGGTCAGCAAAGCTTCAGTAAGCCAGAGCTATCTTGCTGGTATGTATTCTGGCTGGGCTATAGCTTTCGCTTCAGACGAGATGACGATAGCTTACAGCAATTCTTCGCCTGCAATAAATAAATTGATGAATCTGTATCAGAACGCAATGCAGACAAATTCAAACTCTTCCTGGGCTCAATTCTTCTATTACCTCACTTCAGGGAGTTTCAGGATAGGGATATCAGACCCAAACAGCGACCCCGCAGGTCTAAGGGCTTGGTTGACTCTTGAAGCTGCAGGTCTTGCATATGCAGATAATGAGACACTTTATGTCGACAGAATGATAAACAGCAATTCAAACGTAACTGCTGCTAATGCTGCAGAGCTTGTTGCTCCTCTCGAAGCAGGACAGATTCAGCTATTATTCATATACAGGTCAGCAGCTATATCCCTTGGATTAAACAGGTTTGACCTGCCAGGTTTGATAAATCTGGGAGACCCAAACCTTTCATCGTTTTACTCTGAATTAGCTTGGAGGACTGATACTGGTTTGCAAAGAGGAGCAGCAATACTTCTCTTTATAACTGTTCCTAAGGGAAGCAAAAACTATATGCTAGCTATGGATTTTGTATCCTATATTATCAATCAAAATTCAGCATTGGCCAAATTTGGTTTGCAACCTCTTAATCCATGCATAGCATTCAACAGCTCTGACCTGCCTTCACAACTGCAGGGCTTTGTGTCGTCTGGCAAGATTATATTGGGAGGTAGCCTTTAACGATGAGGATAAACTGGTTGGGCATCTTATCTTATTCTATGCTTGTTGTGCTTATATTGCCTGTTCTCTTGCTATTATACTGGGGACTTGGCCCCTTCTACGATTCTATAGGTATAAGCTTACAGATGCAGAAGGCGATAATTTTATCCTTAATCAGTTCTGCGATAGCAGTCTTCTTCATAGCCTTACTTTTTACACCTCTCTCATACTATCTATCAAGAAATAAAAACGATGTTGCTGAAACACTTGTTGACTTACCAGCCATGGTGCCGCACCCTATAATAGGAATAGCTTTGCTGGTATTCGATAGCCCATTAACTCCTACAGGTAAATTTCTGCTGGGGATAGGAATAAACTTCTTCAACAGTCTAGATGGCATGGTGATTGCTTTAATCATTGTATCAGCCCCCCTTTACATTAAATCTCTATTATCATATTTTGATTCAATGGATAGAGCTCCTGAATATTTTGCAAGAGGTTTAGGAGCAGGAGTTGGTAAAATCTTCATGCAGATAGTCTTGCCCAGGTCTTTACGAGGTATTCTTACAGCATCTTTGATATCCCTGAGCAGAGCTATGAGCGAATTTGGCTCGATTGCTATAGTTGCATACAGCATACTGAACTTTTTTGCTCTATCAGGTTCTAGTGCAGCTTCAGTTCTTATCTATCAGTATTATACATCTTTTGGGCTGAAGGCTGCGGTTACTGCATCTGCAGCGATGATAATAGTTGCAATACCGATAATGATAGCAACAAGGATACTTAGCAGAAGATAACGAAGGAGAATGTTAGATTGCTTGAATTAGACCTGGCAAAGAAAAGAGACTCCTTTATGCTTGAAGTAAAGATGAATATTGCTGGTAATGCATGTATTCTTGGAAGAAATGGGTCTGGAAAAAGCACACTGCTCAGCCTTATTGCAGGGCTATTAAGCCCTGACAGAGGCATTATAAGGTTCAACGGAAGAGATATAACAAGGATAAGTGTTGAAGAGAGGAAAGTTGTGCTTGTAACACCTGCAACATACCTTCCAAATCTTGATGTCGATAAGCATCTTCTTTGGGCTATAAATAAAGGCAAGATCGATAAAAAACTCATAGACAACATAAAATCAAGGCTTGGCGTAAATTACTCTGGTATTGTTGACAGACTCAGCACTGGCATGAGGATAAGAACAGCAATAGCAACAGCCCTTCTTTCAGATGTAGAATTGATACTTGTGGATGAGGCATTTTCCTTCGTCGATGATAAAGATGCACTGATTGAAAAGACTGTTCAGATTTGTAAAGAACTGAAAAAGCAGATTTTATTTGCAACTCAGGATGAGTCGGATTCAAGGCATGTCGAAGAAGTTTACTTGCTGAGAGATGGCAAGGCTGAAAAGATAAAATAGCTGACGCTATGTTTTATAAAAAAATAAAAAATTTTTTTGAGTTTCTTTATCGCTTTCTTACGAGTATGACTATTTCTAGTATCAGTACTATTGCTGCTAATGCTATTGCTACATACAGGAATGTTGATACATTACTGAGCGAGGATGATACGCTCTGCAATCCAGAACTTGTAGCTAGTGTTCCTAGCGTGCCCTGGATGCTCTGGAGAGAGCTGCTTGTGGATGAGAAGCCACTGCTGACACTGCTTGAAAGCTGGCTGACAGAGTTACCTACTGATGTCACGTCACTATCTACTTTGTTCACTGATGTCTGGAGGTTACCAACTGCAGTACCCAGGTTGCTCAACGATGTAGACAGGCTACCTAATTGAGTTAGGATGTTGTTCTGGTTAGATAGAACAGTGTTCAGCATGGATGTTATTGCAGCGCCTTCATTGGTGGTTCCTGTTACATTGAGAGGCAAGAACGTTGTGGTTGATGCTATGCCTACATAGTGTACCATTGGATAACCTGCTGCGACTAGACTTCCTGAGCCATCTCCTGTTGCGTTGCCTGTTACGCTTACGCCTGTATCAAAGTTATCGTATGTCAGTACATAGCTCGTTAAATTAGAGCCTGTAGAAACACCGTTGGCGTGCAAGAAGTTTGGATCTGCTGTTGATATTGTTGTTGAACCTACAGCCAAGCCAGCACCAGAGACGGTTACAAGTGTTCCGAGTGATGCAGGAGATGGAGAAAGTGACCATGATGTTGTTACCGTGAATGTGGCGTCTGCCCAAGCGCTCCCGCTGTCATTGGCAAAGACTACATGCGAACCTCCATAGACATGTGTTGGTACGGAGAAGCTGAAGGTGAATGTTCCTGTACTGTCTGTCGTTCCATTAAAGAGTAACATTGAGTTACCCGTAGCCGCTGGATCAAGTGTGCCTGTGGGTAATGCGAGACCAAACCAGTAGGATGTAACAGTTTTACTTGGGTCAAACCCATAACCTGTCACGGAAACCGATGTCCCTTCTGGGCCCTTGGTTGGTGTAATAGCTAGAGTTGTTTGTACGACAACACCAAATGAGAGATTGCCTGTTGCGTCTACTATTGTTATTATGTGTGTGCCCTTCGTGGCAATGGGTACAGTTAGATTTGCTATTAAAGTGCCGTTTGCAAATGGTCCCGTCAAGCTTACTACGTCGCTAGAAGGAAGTGCTGCACCGTCCAAGAGGAAGGAGACATTGTTCGTTGGGTTGAAATAGTTAGCAACAACGTTGAGTGGATAAGTGACGTATCCTGGTACAGAGGTACCTGAGTATGTATAGTTACCGAAAGGTCCAGGCCCAATTGGGTGAATGAATGTGTTTGTTCCTGGATTGTATGCTGCTATATCAGCAAACTGCCTAAATTGTTCAGTATATGTAGCGGGATTACTCGGTGTTGAGGTCCCCCAGTCGAAAGCTGTGTAGGTAATTGTTCCCTGATTTACAATCACTGGGTTTGGTCCAGTATACGTAAGACCTAGATCGTGTACCCTGAATGCAGAGTCATTAGTTACACTCCAGACGAAAGTACCTTGTGCGTTGGCGGTTATGTTCTTAGTGTAGAACTTCGTCGAACCAACACCTTCTGTCAGATTTACTACCCCACTGGCACTGAATCCAGAGCCAGATACTGTCACAGCCGCACCTGCCGGTCCTGATGTCGGTGATATGGAAATGAATGGGAGAATTATTACCTTTTGTGCTGAGACTGCAACGGAAGTGGTAGCTCCGTCGAATATCTTAATGTAATATGTGCCACCAGGGAGTCCACTAGGAACAGGACCTATGAGTGACTCATACGTGCCGGCGCCAGTACCCCCTGTATAAGTGACAGTACCGATCGTATAATTCGCCATGGTACCTACTTGGCTTGTTACGTTCTTTGGTGTTGTAGACGACAAATCTGCAACATTAAATGGTCCAGCATACTCAATATCACCAGATGATATTTGTGCAAGACCATTCGTTGAAATGTACAAGAAGAACTGTGAACCAGAGAACGTTACGCCTGACATGTCAAGTCCCAAGTAGGCCGGTGAACATATAGGCGAGCTACCAGAGTCGGCTTGAACCACAGTCATCGTGCCGCTATATACCCCGACTGAGGTAGTGGCCGTATCAGCACACGATGGCGAAGTGGGAGGAGACGTGACGAAATAGTTTGTATCGAAAACCGTTGGATGTCCTGTTGAAGCATAGGTAACAGCTATTGGCGACAGAAATGCAAGTACACTAACGGTCAGTACAGCTATTAGTAATAGGCTTTTGTAATTCATTTTTTATTCTGCACCTTTTCCGTGGAGCTGGCATCTTCTGATACCTTTATAAATACTATGAACAACAGTTCTAACAGATTTGTCTAACTTTTTTATATAGCTAAATATAAACTAAATGCGCATACATCAAAACGGGGTTGAAAAAATACAGAACAAAATTTGATTTGATTGCTGATATTCTAACTGTCTGCATATCTTCACCATGTGAGATAAACAGGCTCTTCTACAGTATTTCTGTTTCATATTCCAGATTGAAAGAGCTCGTAGCAAGCATTGTAGATTCTGGGCTTCTTGAGAAAAATGAGTATGGATTCAAAACTACTCCCAAGGGAGAAAGGTTTCTTGCCCTCTACAGCGAGCTCTATTCAATGGTAGGCCAGCAGGTTGTGAGAAAGACGATAGATGAAAGATTGCTCAGCCTGGCAAAAGAACATTCTTACAAGCTCAAACAAAAAGATAGAGAAACAGGCTTTCTTCTACTTGAGGGGAAGAGCAAAAAGGTAATCGATGCTACATCCTATTACATCATAGCTCAAAGAGAAGGCATAAAGGTCAGCCTGGCAGAAATAGCACGTTTATTCCATGTATCTCCAAATTCAGTAAGCAGGATGAAGAAAATATTGCTAACAATAGACTCTTATGAAAAGGTAGATTCAAGCGCAAAATCATCGCTCAACCTGGGAAAAGGATATTAACTCCCCTCTTTTCATCAAATCCATGTATTGCCCCAATTGTGGAAAGCAAATTCCAGACGATGCCAAATTTTGCCCAAACTGTGGAAAGGCAATAATAGTAACAGCTTCCACAGCAGGATCAACTGTGCAGTCCCCTCAGCCTGGCGCTCAACCTCAAACTCCTCTTGACAGGCTTGGCTCAGATACAGAAGCACAGACTCATTGGATATTGAGGATTATTGCATATATAATAGACCTGATAATAGTGTCTGCAGTTGTGCTTATTGCATACGGAATAATAGCATATCCTTTGCTTTTGGCAGGAGTAGCCAATCCGTTTGGTATTGTTTTTGGTATAGGCACATTAGGAGTATTTTATGCAGGCCTTTTGATGATGTTATATGCTGCTTTCGCTGAAGCTATGTATGGTGCAACATTAGGTAAAAGACTTCTTAAGCTCAAGGTCATAAGCGCAAACTCATCTGTTCAGAAGATAGGTCTGAGAGAGACTTTTATAAGGAATATAGCAAAGCTTTACTGGATTCTTCTGCTCTTGGACCTCCTTGCAGGTTTGTTAACCCAGGGAGACTACAGGCAGAGATATACAGATAGGATAGCAGGCACCCTTGTGATAAAGGAATAAACAACTATCTTTTTTCATAGCAATCATAAGGCCTGCCTTTGTTTATTCTCTCTATAGCCTCTTCAACTATAGCCTCAGATACCTCGAGCCATTTCTGGTTCCAGTCTATATCTGATACATTCATTATAGGATTTCCCTCTTCATCCCTTGTAACGAACCAGAGGGGCTTTCCATAAAACGGCTTAACAATCCTAGCTCCCCACTTTTCGCAACTCATTCTCTGTCCATGAGCTACAAAGTACCTGCATTCATTGCAGTGCTTGCTAAGCCATATGATGTTTCTCTGAGGCTTGTGAACTCTTGCAACTTCTTCTAGAGCCTGCTCTGCCCATTTCCTTGCTTCTTCAAGTAATTTCTGCTTTCCTTCTTCCGTATCAAGATAATAATCCAGATTATTGGTAACTTCTTGCATCCATTCTTCTCTGCTCATCCTTTCAGGTTCTGCCAATGCTCTTATTCTTCT
>Ga0079044_1000108_pt1 | contig 20569 bp, 9 predicted proteins | sample ECH_Chost_MetaG_FD_76329 | JGI IMG/M metagenome (GOLD analysis project Ga0079044, IMG submission 76329) | Hot spring microbial mat communities from Yellowstone National Park, Wyoming, USA - ECH_C host_MetaG | ecosystem: Environmental > Aquatic > Thermal springs > Hot (42-90C) > Microbial mats ... | reverse complement strand
AGAAGGAATTGAAAGTCACTACCAGCAGTTTCCACATATATTCGTTTATATTTTGAAGCATCCCAGAAGGAATTGAAAGATTATTTGGGTCGATCCCACATAAAACTGTTCTCCCTATGAAGCATCCCAGAAGGAATTGAAAGTCCAATGGTAGGACTATCCTCATTATCCCTATTGCTGAAGCATCCCAGAAGGAATTGAAAGCGTAAGAAGTTGCTTTCCTGGAGGGGTGAAAGTAGGATTAGAAGCATCCCAGAAGGAATTGAAAGCAAAATGACAAATTAATTGGAAGTTACAATTTATTACATTAGTTGAAGCATCCCAGAAGGAATTGAAAGGTCCTTCGCCACCATCTTCAATCCCCTTACCATTCTGATTGAAGCATCCCAGAAGGAATTGAAAGCGGTCGACGACTTGCCTACACCACTGCCACCAACTGAAGCATCCCAGAAGGAATTGAAAGTTACATTATTCTGAATTTCCTCCCTTGTAATTGTTTGTATGAAGCATCCCAGAAGGAATTGAAAGTTAACAAAATTACAATAATGACCAACAAGAACATTAGCAGAAGCATCCCAGAAGGAATTGAAAGACAAATATCAGAAGACGCAGGGGCAGAACCCCGCTACGCCGAAGCATCCCAGAAGGAATTGAAAGTAGTCCTGTTCCTGATTCTAGTCCCGTTTCTCCTGCTGTTGAAGCATCCCAGAAGGAATTGAAAGATGGGTGCTATGAATTTAACATCTTTTGATACCGACTTTGAAGCATCCCAGAAGGAATTGAAAGTTATCATAATCATAATTATCATGATAATGGTGAGCAGACGAAGCATCCCAGAAGGAATTGAAAGCTGAAAAAGCGACTGGTGAAGACGGTAATGAGCGTCTTGTTGAAGCATCCCAGAAGGAATTGAAAGCTTCATAAAGACCATTACCAAAACGTTTTGCTGATATAAGAAGCATCCCAGAAGGAATTGAAAGATATTGTTATTATTTGGAGACGGGATATTTCCCACTGACGAAGCATCCCAGAAGGAATTGAAAGGTTCCTCTCACTTTTCATTCACAGTAGCTCGCTCCCACGGAAGCATCCCAGAAGGAATTGAAAGTCCTTCTGGTCTTTCATTGCTCTTCCACCTCCTCTTCCCGAAGCATCCCAGAAGGAATTGAAAGTCAAAGAGCTTTTTTGCATAGTCAAAGTCATAGCCGGAAGCATCCCAGAAGGAATTGAAAGCTCGTGCCCCAGGATTGGTATCTCAGCCATTCGTCGTGAAGCATCCCAGAAGGAATTGAAAGTCCAATAACTTTATTATGGCCTCCCGTATCGCTCCGCTCTTGAAGCATCCCAGAAGGAATTGAAAGTGCGATGTTTAATGGCGTAGGCGTCTACAAGGTCGATCAGTGAAGCATCCCAGAAGGAATTGAAAGCGTCAGTCATTTGTCTCCTCCTCCTTATCCTCCTCCTGGTGAAGCATCCCAGAAGGAATTGAAAGACGTCACCGGCAATAACCGGCCCCGGTACATTGGAAGAAGCATCCCAGAAGGAATTGAAAGAGGTATAAATCTCCAGTGGCTGAGATGGTTACAAAATAATGGAAGCATCCCAGAAGGAATTGAAAGCGTTCTGCCTGTCAATCTGTTCTATAAATAACGCGTGGCCGAAGCATCCCAGAAGGAATTGAAAGCGAAACGGCAACTTATGGGTCAGAAGAAGCGAATTGAAGCATCCCAGAAGGAATTGAAAGTAAAGAGTGACGGCACACTCTGGTGCCGTCACGCCCTCAAGAAGCATCCCAGAAGGAATTGAAAGATATCTATACTCCGTAGTATTTAAGCTTTACTGTGTAGAAGCATCCCAGAAGGAATTACCGTCTACTAGACTCACACAAAATGCTTTGGGTTACCTTAGGTGTAGAAGCATCCCAGAAGGAATTGAAAGACTCAAAACAAAGAAGCATCCCCCAAACCCCCCAAATCGAAGCATCCCAGAAGGAATTGAAAGCCTATTATATATAATAGGTATAACTAGTGCATCTGCTTCAGGAAGCATCCCAGAAGGAATTGAAAGTTAACGTCAACATTTTTGAATTCCACATCACTCGGTGAAGCATCCCAGAAGGAATTGAAAGTCATGGGAGAGCCATTCCTGATATTCAATTTTATCTTTGAAGAAGCATCCCAGAAGGAATTGAAAGTAAAAGGCGGCAACATAGAAGTTTTGCAGAGGCAGGAAGCATCCCAGAAGGAATTGAAAGTTCGGGAAGGCATAAAGAGTTGGTGGAAGCGTAACGACCCCGGAAGCATCCCAGAAGGAATTGAAAGTGTTTTGCCTATCGATTTGTTCGATAAACAAGGCGTGACGAAGCATCCCAGAAGGAATTGAAAGATCCCTAACATCACTGCGATCAACGCTATAGCGATAGCCGAAGCATCCCAGAAGGAATTGAAAGCTTGCATAAAAAGTTACATTACCTATTACAATTATTATATGAAGCATCCCAGAAGGAATTGAAAGGTTAGGATGAGTGCGAAGCTAGGCATGCTGGGAAAAATGAGAAGCATCCCAGAAGGAATTGAAAGTAGTCTGCCTCTACAACCATTCTATGTTGCCAGCCTCGAGAAGCATCCCAGAAGGAATTGAAAGGATTATGGGGGTGGTGAATTCGATTTTATTGTTAACGTATGAAGCATCCCAGAAGGAATTGAAAGTTCTCATACATGAGGTCTATTAGCTCCACTACTCTAGCTCGAAGCATCCCAGAAGGAATTGAAAGTTCTTGGCTATGCTCATGGCAACGATATCAAAATATGAAGCATCCCAGAAGGAATTGAAAGCTCCCTGGAGGCTACCTCCAGGGCGTCTTCTATTTCGACGCCGAAGCATCCCAGAAGGAATTGAAAGCAGCTCGTAGCCAGCGGTCTCAGATCCACGGGATACGTGAAGCATCCCAGAAGGAATTGAAAGCATTCTACCACTAGAAGATATTGAAAACTCAGCAAGTCGGGGAAGCATCCCAGAAGGAATTGAAAGAACCACCTCCTGAAGGACTTCCTGGAAGCGTTTTATGGCTGAAGCATCCCAGAAGGAATTGAAAGCTGGGCCGCAGAATCAAGGCCTTAGTTAACAACATTAGCGGAAGCATCCCAGAAGGAATTGAAAGAAAGAAATTAAGCCAAAGGGCCCACACCACGATCAGGATACGAAGCATCCCAGAAGGAATTGAAAGAGTTTCGTAATTCTCTTTTTCAAGAAACTATGCTCTTTATGAAGCATCCCAGAAGGAATTGAAAGTTTTGAAGAAATACCAGGCCGAAGATGTGCTAAACGCAATAGAAGCATCCCAGAAGGAATTGAAAGTTCTACTGGTTTTACTATCTCTCCCGCTCCCCCTTCAATGAAGCATCCCAGAAGGAATTGAAAGTTTAGAATTCCGTGAATTTCTTTCGGAAGTTTATCAAGAAGCATCCCAGAAGGAATTGAAAGCATTGTATTTCGTTTGTTTGTTTTATTATGAACTGGCTTGAAGCATCCCAGAAGGAATTGAAAGCTACCTTGATAAACTGTAGCTGATAGTCGAACCTAATGTCGAAGCATCCCAGAAGGAATTGAAAGATTATAGACTGCTAGTAAAAGACCCCTCAAAAATCACATGAAGCATCCCAGAAGGAATTGAAAGAAGTGGAGGAGACTAAAAACTACATAATCATTACTGCCGAGAAGCATCCCAGAAGGAATTGAAAGTTTTGATTATAAATTAGTTTGGCGTCTCCTCCAAATCTCGGAAGCATCCCAGAAGGAATTGAAAGCTCTGATAGAAGTATGCCAATGTGCGGGCATAAATGACAATAACGGAAGCATCCCAGAAGGAATTGAAAGGTTACTAAACGTTAAGCCTGTGCTTCCGTTGAAGGGTATAAGGTGAAGCATCCCAGAAGGAATTGAAAGTAGCCTTAGGGCATTGTGCTTTTTGCGTCAGCTACGGAGATGAAGCATCCCAGAAGGAATTGAAAGTTATCATCCATCGTTAGCCCGTCACCAGATATCAAAGAAGCATCCCAGAAGGAATTGAAAGTATATAGTATTAAGCTTTCTCTCTCCTCCTGAGTTTCTCTTGAAGCATCCCAGAAGGAATTGAAAGAAAAGATAGCAATGTCCGCCCCAACCGTCTGGGCCAATTAGGAAGCATCCCAGAAGGAATTGAAAGAATTTTAGGTTTGATTTCACCGTTACATTAAAAGTAACAGTAGAAGCATCCCAGAAGGAATTGAAAGACCAATAGTCCTGCAGGTAGACGGCTTCACCCCCCAAGAAGCATCCCAGAAGGAATTGAAAGCGCCCACGCGTTTTTGAGCGTGAGCATGAAATATTTGTTAGTGAAGCATCCCAGAAGGAATTGAAAGTGGTAGTGCTGATAATAGTAGCACTGATATACGTCATAGAAGCATCCCAGAAGGAATTGAAAGCACAATGTATTTACCAAATCAGCAGTCCCTTTATGGCCAATAGCGTTGAAGCATCCCAGAAGGAATTGAAAGTAGCGTAAACTTTTAACCTGGTAGATATGGATTCAGGTGAAGCATCCCAGAAGGAATTGAAAGATACTTTCTGTATCCCCGCTAGGGCGAAACCCTCGGATGAAGCATCCCAGAAGGAATTGAAAGACTATCCACTTAGCTAATTCATTGCAATGAAGTGGATGAAGAAGCATCCCAGAAGGAATTGAAAGATGAATATCGGCACTACAGCTCACTTGCTCAGCAACTTTCGAAGCATCCCAGAAGGAATTGAAAGTATAGCACAAACAGGATTACCACCTAAAGTGGGTGGTGAAGCATCCCAGAAGGAATTGAAAGCAAAAAACGGCACCCCGAATTATTAAAGAGAAACAGGAAGCATCCCAGAAGGAATTGAAAGTATCTTTTGCCTTCAGTTTCTCGACCACGTCTTCACCGTAGAAGCATCCCAGAAGGAATTGAAAGTGAAATCTTGAGCGAGCTTCGTTCTGAGAAGAAGATAGAAGCATCCCAGAAGGAATTGAAAGGTTAATTTATATGTTTTGTTAACTTTTACAAAAAATGGAAGGAAGCATCCCAGAAGGAATTGAAAGAGTTGTGCGTTTTACAATTGGCACAACCGCGTGAAAAAAGAAGCATCCCAGAAGGAATTGAAAGGCGTTATACGTTTCAGCCACCTTTATCGCCTCTTCCGAAGCATCCCAGAAGGAATTGAAAGTTACAGTGGAGTACGTGGACTATACACCACAGGAGAAGCATCCCAGAAGGAATTGAAAGCCCACTGCCGTTCCTGGATACCCTCCCGCTTCTGTGTATGAAGCATCCCAGAAGGAATTGAAAGTTTTCGGACGGTACAACGACCACGTTATAAAACCCCGGCTGAAGCATCCCAGAAGGAATTGAAAGGTCGTTGAGGTGTTACAGGCTCCGAGGTCCGCAGAGAGGGACGAAGCATCCCAGAAGGAATTGAAAGTGATATGTAAAGCTTATATACCCCGAAGTGTACAGTATAGGAAGCATCCCAGAAGGAATTGAAAGTCCTTTTCCCTATCATAGTAGTTCGCTTTCGGTTTACGAAGCATCCCAGAAGGAATTGAAAGTTTATTACTACGTCCGTTTCCGACAACATCAGCCTGGAGGAAGCATCCCAGAAGGAATTGAAAGGCATATACATATGCACCTTGCAAAGTGATGGAGGAAGTAACTAGGAAGCATCCCAGAAGGAATTGAAAGTACATGATATGTTTCACTTACATCTGATATTTTTAGTTTTGAAGCATCCCAGAAGGAATTGAAAGGGTTCAACCTCCTCACTACCCCGATTACGGGTATGCTGGAAGCATCCCAGAAGGAATTGAAAGAATGTGGTAAGTATAATGTCCCTCTTAAAGTAGTTCATTGAAGCATCCCAGAAGGAATTGAAAGACCTCTATTTTGTAAACAACCACCGCACCCTCTGGTGCAGAAGCATCCCAGAAGGAATTGAAAGTCTCTACATCAAGAAAACGATAAACTGTTTAGAAAAAATATGAAGCATCCCAGAAGGAATTGAAAGGGAGCAGGAAAGTCATCAACTGTCAAGTCTATCCTTAAATGAAGCATCCCAGAAGGAATTGAAAGATTAGTCTACCACCCACTTGAGGACTTCCTCCCCACGGGGGGAAGCATCCCAGAAGGAATTGAAAGACCTCCGCCACCGGCACCGCCACCGGCCGAAAGAATTGGAAGCATCCCAGAAGGAATTGAAAGATGTTGGGGAGGAAGAGAAAGTAAAGGGCGACAAGGTCGTTGAAGCATCCCAGAAGGAATTGAAAGCAACGGACTACAAGGTTAGGCTAATAGCGTATGACTTAGAAGCATCCCAGAAGGAATTGAAAGAAAAACCAATTGAAGAGGGCATAGAAGGAGTAGCGGATGAAGCATCCCAGAAGGAATTGAAAGCCCGCATTGGGCACACGGTGGTAGGGTCGGTATTCCCGAAGCATCCCAGAAGGAATTGAAAGAAACCCTGTCCTTCAAGTTTCGAAGGGCAGGAATGGGGAAGCATCCCAGAAGGAATTGAAAGCTACATTCACACGCCCGAGGGCGATTCGCACCCTGCGGGAGAAGCATCCCAGAAGGAATTGAAAGTTAACCGCATGCTAAAGGTTTACGTCAAGACTGACCCGTCGAAGCATCCCAGAAGGAATTGAAAGCCGTCTCTATTATTGACTCTTCGTTTATCATGAATTCCTTTGAAGCATCCCAGAAGGAATTGAAAGAAAATGGCGGAAGAACCCGCCCAAACCGTTCGTGAGTTAGAAGCATCCCAGAAGGAATTGAAAGAACAAACTCGTTGTTGAGGTAGAAGAGGGTTCTTATGTTTGAAGCATCCCAGAAGGAATTGAAAGTTCTTTCATTTCGTGCAAACTCCTACTTATTTTTCTTCTACTGTGGAAGCATCCCAGAAGGAATTGAAAGTTATGTCACCTAAGTACATTAGTAAGTTTCCCCGTCTGTCGAAGCATCCCAGAAGGAATTGAAAGTTTATGTTTTGAAAATTTCCGTTTTGATAATATTTCAAGAAGCATCCCAGAAGGAATTGAAAGAATTGTTATATTGCAATATTGCATATTGCAGTAGTTAACGAAGCATCCCAGAAGGAATTGAAAGTCGATGACGAAGAGCGTATCGCCCCACTTATTGGCATGGGGAAGCATCCCAGAAGGAATTGAAAGACAATATAACGGCTATTATGGTAATACCGCACCTATTTCGAAGCATCCCAGAAGGAATTGAAAGCTTTTGGCGGGAGCACCAAACGCCTTTTCAAGGTCACTGACGAAGCATCCCAGAAGGAATTGAAAGTCCTTATTCACTATATCCACAAACATCCCTTCAATAGGTGAAGCATCCCAGAAGGAATTGAAAGATGGCCTGGAAACTTGCTATACAAAATAGCGACACAGTCTATGAAGCATCCCAGAAGGAATTGAAAGCTAGTCGAGGCTTATTTTACTCCCCAACACCAGGGAAACGTTGAAGCATCCCAGAAGGAATTGAAAGATTTCATATTCACCGTAAACCGCATTGCCCGAATTTACATGAAGCATCCCAGAAGGAATTGAAAGACCTCCTTTTGACCAAGGATTTCCCTGAACGGGTTATTAACCGAAGCATCCCAGAAGGAATTGAAAGTTCGTCGTCTGCTATTACTCCGTCAAACTCTTTACATGAAGAAGCATCCCAGAAGGAATTGAAAGACTATATTTTAAGCATCCCTCGAAGGTCATCCCCGTGCGGAAGCATCCCAGAAGGAATTGAAAGTTAAGGATAACATTACCTTCCCTAACGACGTTAAGCGAAGCATCCCAGAAGGAATTGAAAGCATACCACTTCAACTTTAGTTCCATAGTATGTGATTTAGCCGAAGCATCCCAGAAGGAATTGAAAGTTTAATCATTGTCTTTCATCTCCCACAACCCACTTAAGTAGGAAGCATCCCAGAAGGAATTGAAAGTCTCACTTGTGTACCACCGATAAGGCCAGCACGAATACGCCGAAGCATCCCAGAAGGAATTGAAAGTAAGGCATTATTTTTTTTATGTCCAGTCAAACACAGCTCTGAAGCATCCCAGAAGGAATTGAAAGCAGTTACTACGGTAACATTTAATGAATAGGCTATTTCGCTGAAGCATCCCAGAAGGAATTGAAAGTTGTAGGGGAGGAAGACGATAAACGCACTATATATTAACGTCGAAGCATCCCAGAAGGAATTGAAAGCTTACCAGTATGGCTCTGTAACGTCTCTCGCGTTAAGCAGTAGAAGCATCCCAGAAGGAATTGAAAGTATAAAATTAGCGGCAGGACGACGACTGCCGGATATGGAGAAGCATCCCAGAAGGAATTGAAAGGAATAACGGACTATGCCGCGTTTACTCTGCAGATTCTGGCGAAGCATCCCAGAAGGAATTGAAAGTTCGGCGATGTAGGATACTGGGACGTAGTGTGCTTAAACGTCGAAGCATCCCAGAAGGAATTGAAAGTCTAGCACCTGAACTTGTGATATTGTCACACTCGCAGTCCGAAGCATCCCAGAAGGAATTGAAAGATTGGTGTAAACAATACACTCGCAGGCAGGGGCAGCATGGAAGCATCCCAGAAGGAATTGAAAGACTCAAAATGATAGAAGATAGCATATAAAGGCTGTAATTCGGAAGCATCCCAGAAGGAATTGAAAGACTATGATACCAGTGATATAATTCGCATTGTGGGGTAATTGGAAGCATCCCAGAAGGAATTGAAAGTACCAGTAGACCTTCCCTTGGAAGAGGGGAAGGTTGAGAAGCATCCCAGAAGGAATTGAAAGAGTTAAGTAATATTATTACAAACTTGAGAAAAATAGGCGGAAGCATCCCAGAAGGAATTGAAAGCTAATCCAGTATATTTCAATATCAGCATATTTAATTAATTTTCGAAGCATCCCAGAAGGAATTGAAAGTCCTCTGTTTCTTTCTTTTCACTCATACATGAAAGTGAAGCATCCCAGAAGGAATTGAAAGTGCTATTATTTTTTGTTGGAATTTGAATAATATTTGATGAAGCATCCCAGAAGGAATTGAAAGACGAAGTTGTCCTCAAGTGACTTAGGTATGTAAAGCACCTTGAAGCATCCCAGAAGGAATTGAAAGGTAAATGTAGTGGATGGTATTAACGTATATGCAATTATTAGGAAGCATCCCAGAAGGAATTGAAAGTTATTGCTCACCTTTTGCCTTAAGAGTTTACAATGTATATGAAGCATCCCAGAAGGAATTGAAAGACCGAAATAACGTATATATCCGTGAAGGTGGAGAAGAGGAAGCATCCCAGAAGGAATTGAAAGCCGGTAATACGCGTCATAGAGAGCAAGGATGACTATGGAAGCATCCCAGAAGGAATTGAAAGTTTTCGGAGGGTTAGTGCATGATATTCGTCACCCAGAAGAAGCATCCCAGAAGGAATTGAAAGTTTTGGGTTTGGCTGCCGTAAACGGAGCCATACGCGTTGAAGCATCCCAGAAGGAATTGAAAGTACGGAAAACTAAAGTAAAATGCATAACTTGTTATTTCTTTAGAAGCATCCCAGAAGGAATTGAAAGTTTTTACTGTTACTCCCCCGTTCCCCCATACGGAATATTCCGAAGCATCCCAGAAGGAATTGAAAGTTGTTAAATCCAATATGGTTTATAGTTTTTTATTCTACTGAAGCATCCCAGAAGGAATTGAAAGATAAAATCATTAGAATATGTAATAGTATAGAAATCTTGGAAGCATCCCAGAAGGAATTGAAAGCACCTTCCGCAATTGTCCAAGGCCTGTTAGCGTCTTGGCGAAGCATCCCAGAAGGAATTGAAAGATCTCAGTAATTTTTTTTATCTTCTATTTTTCTCTTTTTTGAAGCATCCCAGAAGGAATTGAAAGATTTTTATCCAATTCTTTTGTAGATAATATTTTAAATCTCGAAGCATCCCAGAAGGAATTGAAAGTTCCTGAAGGCGGTATAACCGCCTCAATAAGACGTTCTGGAAGCATCCCAGAAGGAATTGAAAGCATCGGCCAAATAGCGTAGGTTTAAGTCGTTCACGGTGGAAGCATCCCAGAAGGAATTGAAAGTTAGTGAAACTGCCGGGAATAGGAAGGAAAAGAGCGATTGAGAAGCATCCCAGAAGGAATTGAAAGTCAAAGACCTTCTCTCTCACAACAGGGAGGCCAGGGGATGAAGCATCCCAGAAGGAATTGAAAGAAAATGAAGAAGAATATCAACAATGGTTAAAATGGCAAAGAAGCATCCCAGAAGGAATTGAAAGAAGTGACATGAACAAGAAATTGAGCATCATAGTCTTAGCCGAAGCATCCCAGAAGGAATTGAAAGTCTTCGGGCTTTATCGCGTCCCTCATCGCTTTATCTTGAAGCATCCCAGAAGGAATTGAAAGTGCTTCCCGGCCAACCAGATCGGTATGAAAGCCTCGACGTCGAAGCATCCCAGAAGGAATTGAAAGACAAAGCTCTTCAACATCAGGATACATTTTAATGTTAGGAAGCATCCCAGAAGGAATTGAAAGTGTTGAAGACCTTGATACCAAACAAGTGTACATAAAGGCGAAGAAGCATCCTAGAAGGAATTGAAAGTAATAGTACTTCCGTGACAGGATACCTTATAGTTATATATCAGGTGAAGCATCCTAGAAGGAATTGAAAGTGTATAATAATTTACGAAGTCGTTTATCTGCCATAATAATGAAGCATCCTAGAAGGAATTGAAAGATAACAATTATTATATATGTTCCACCGCTTAAGTCGTAAGTAAGAAGCATCCTAGAAGGAATTGAAAGGCCAGGGTAACGCAGTTTTTCCTACCCAAACAGAACAAAAGAAGCATCCTAGAAGGAATTGAAAGTGCTATCTGCTAAAAATACAGCATCATCAACAAACAGAAGCATCCTAGAAGGAATTGAAAGTGGCTATTCTCTTCATCGACCATATTTATGTTATTATTGCGGAAGCATCCTAGAAGGAATTGAAAGTTTTAATAATACTTAGTAACGCAGTTCCAAATAATAGGAAGCATCCTAGAAGGAATTGAAAGATGTTGCCTCTACCTGCTGACGTGGGATTTGAGGTGATAAGAAGCATCCTAGAAGGAATTGAAAGTAAATAAATTGTTAGAGGCAATAAATTGGCAACTGTATGGGAAGCATCCTAGAAGGAATTGAAAGCTGTGTGTGAAAAATGCGAGGAACGGACAGGGTTACAAGAAGCATCCTAGAAGGAATTGAAAGCCTTGTTCAGGGAAGTCCTTGGTCAGGAGGGAGAATAAGATGAAGCATCCTAGAAGGAATTGAAAGTTAACATCAACTGCCGAGAATTCCACATCTGCAGGAAAGAAGCATCCTAGAAGGAATTGAAAGTTACAGGGGAAGTAGCCGCAGCCTACAGCATTCAGCAGGCGAAGCATCCTAGAAGGAATTGAAAGTGGTTAGAGTTAGATTTATTGAATAGGCCCATTTTTTCACGAAGCATCCTAGAAGGAATTGAAAGTTAACCCTCCTAAAACGGCTACAACTAGCAGGAGTCCTAAGAAGCATCCTAGAAGGAATTGAAAGGTGCACATGGTGGGAGTTGTGGGTTTCCACCACACGTCGGAAGCATCCTAGAAGGAATTGAAAGAAATGTGGTTTTGCCCCATAGTTTTGTATTGAAACGTAATGAAGCATCCTAGAAGGAATTGAAAGATGAGAGTTGTGCTTAACGTCGTTAGGGAAGGTAATGTTATGAAGCATCCTAGAAGGAATTGAAAGGTTGATATGTCAAAAGTGTTAACAGAAATACAGGATGAGGAAGCATCCTAGAAGGAATTGAAAGTTACTTTTTAGCAATTTTTTAGCTCGATGTTTTAAAACCCTGAAGCATCCTAGAAGGAATTGAAAGCCAGTAAGAGATATTGGTAAGGTGCTAGTATGACATCTTGGAAGCATCCTAGAAGGAATTGAAAGCTGAAATCGTCAAGGTAGTTCACTACCGCACGAATGTCGAAGCATCCTAGAAGGAATTGAAAGTTCTTCTTCCTCTTCGCCCTCTTCCGCTTCTTCCTCTTCTGAAGCATCCTAGAAGGAATTGAAAGTTCTTCTTCCTCTTCGCCCTCTTCCGCTTCTTCCTCTTCTGAAGCATCCTAGAAGGAATTGAAAGTTTAGGGTAAACGTACACGTCATCGGCAGTAATGATTATGTGAAGCATCCTAGAAGGAATTGAAAGTTCATAACTCCATTTAAAGCTTTTATTATTACACAGAAACGTAGAAGCATCCTAGAAGGAATTGAAAGAGCTCTAGCCCTGCTAATGTTCTTATTGGTCATTATTGGAAGCATCCTAGAAGGAATTGAAAGTTATTTGCGTCACTTGGTCGTTTGAATAGTCAACGTTGAAGCATCCTAGAAGGAATTGAAAGATAAAGCTCTTTTACGTCCTCCTCAATTGACTTTAGCAGGAAGCATCCTAGAAGGAATTGAAAGCCGACTGCAGTTCCTGAACCTCCGGCAGAATACCCGCGAAGCATCCTAGAAGGAATTGAAAGGATTGCCTCCGGGGCTACACTTACATTAGAAAATAAGAAGCATCCTAGAAGGAATTGAAAGTCTTTGGACACCGTCCGTGACAACGGAGTAGTCCACGAAGAAGCATCCTAGAAGGAATTGAAAGTGCCACCCTTCTGGTTGGGGGCGTATGGATGGGGGATAGAAGCATCCTAGAAGGAATTGAAAGAGTAACGCTCTCACCATCACCGTGGGAGCGAGCTGAAAGAAGCATCCTAGAAGGAATTGAAAGGCTAGTAAAAATTAGTGAGCACTTAGCCAATTACATGAAGCATCCTAGAAGGAATTGAAAGGTTGCAAACGTTATCCTCTCAGACTTCTCAAAACGCACCTGTTTCCGAAGCATCCTAGAAGGAATTGAAAGTTACCCCTTACGCACTGGCAAACTGTGTAGGGGTAAAAAGAAGCATCCTAGAAGGAATTGAAAGCCCTAGACGTCCCGTGTTTGACCTGTTGACTTGGTACGAAGCATCCTAGAAGGAATTGAAAGTTTATAACGCCTAAACCATGTAATTGCTTTTTAATTTCGTCGAAGCATCCTAGAAGGAATTGAAAGATGCCACCACCCTTTACGTATCTCGAACCTATTACTAAAGAAGCATCCTAGAAGGAATTGAAAGTTTTTGTCCACTTGCTTAAATTCAACGTCCAAAGGTAGTGGAAGCATCCTAGAAGGAATTGAAAGCTGAGTTGACATTTTGAAACTTTGAGCAACGCCTGCGGTAGGAAGCATCCTAGAAGGAATTGAAAGAGTAAGAGCTTTATGATTTCCTGCCTTTCCTTCCCTTTGGAAGCATCCTAGAAGGAATTGAAAGTTCACTGCTTTCGTGGGCGAATAACTGGTATAGTATAAGAAGCATCCTAGAAGGAATTGAAAGTTCAAGTCAGCATCATCGAGCTCGACATCATCAATGGAAGCATCCTAGAAGGAATTGAAAGTAATATTCTTCAACTTCATTAGATTTAATTAATAAATTCGAAGCATCCTAGAAGGAATTGAAAGCTTGTTCTTCCATCCCACTCACCTCTACTATACATATGCAGAAGCATCCTAGAAGGAATTGAAAGCGTCCTGTGGGGCACGCACCCCCACGTGAATAAGCGGAAGCATCCTAGAAGGAATTGAAAGAGGAGGAGAAGGGGGGTTAAGTGCGACAGGTCGTCCTGATGAAGCATCCTAGAAGGAATTGAAAGATTTAGTTGTGCCAATTGTACTGCGATACAACTGCGTAGTTGAAGCATCCTAGAAGGAATTGAAAGCACCTGGTTTGTATTTGCTCCTGTGGGGCCCAATGCCAAAGAAGCATCCTAGAAGGAATTGAAAGATTTTAACACGTCAATTTTCGTTGTATCGAGTCCTTGAAGAAGCATCCTAGAAGGAATTGAAAGCTGACATTAATATCAATAGCTGTATTAATTTTTATTGGGAAGCATCCTAGAAGGAATTGAAAGTCCAGTGTCGCACAATTTTTGCGACCTAGATAAAATAGTAGAAGCATCCTAGAAGGAATTGAAAGGCTGTATTTGCAATAGTTCTCTAACATATTGAGCCAAATAGAAGCATCCTAGAAGGAATTGAAAGCGGTGGAAAAGGCACTGGAAGACGCTAGCTTCCAGTGGAAGCATCCTAGAAGGAATTGAAAGTTTTTAGGATCTTTTTTGGGAAGATAAACCAATTTATGGTCGAAGCATCCTAGAAGGAATTGAAAGTTCAGATTGGATTTCGCTTTGTTTCGGGTCTCGAACACTTATGTGAAGCATCCTAGAAGGAATTGAAAGGGCTTATTCGCACTACTTTCTCTCTCTTGGAACACAGGTGAAGCATCCTAGAAGGAATTGAAAGGTCTAGAAGGAGGGAGGAGGCATGAAAATCATCAGGTGAAGCATCCTAGAAGGAATTGAAAGTACATAATTTTTATCTTTGTTATTTCGTGCAAATGTGAAGGAAGCATCCTAGAAGGAATTGAAAGGTCCTGAGTGCAAATATGCCCGCTTCCATTCTTTCGATTGGAAGCATCCTAGAAGGAATTGAAAGTTGGTTATGAAAGGCTGAAGTTGCTGACGTTTCTGTGAAGCATCCTAGAAGGAATTGAAAGTTATTACTTCATATTCCTTCCCCAAAACTACCTTATACGAAGCATCCTAGAAGGAATTGAAAGGTCCTCCGTTTTAACGGGCAGGGTCTCTGGTGAAAATTTACTACAGGTATTGAAGCATCCTAGAAGGAATTGAAAGGTCCTCCGTTTTCCTGGAGGTAGGTTAAAAGTTCTTTTTGCCGAAGCATCCTAGAAGGAATTGAAAGATATTAGGGTTACCGATTATGTTAATCGAGGACAGGAAGCATCCTAGAAGGAATTGAAAGTTTAAGTAGGTTGTCATTGCTCATCGGCCTCCTGGTTATCGAAGCATCCTAGAAGGAATTGAAAGTGTTGCACCCCCTCTCGTTGGGGGGTTTTTGTGGCGAAGCATCCTAGAAGGAATTGAAAGCTTTCCGTAAGACCTAGACCGTTATATAGTATGTCTAATTGAAGCATCCTAGAAGGAATTGAAAGCACCATAGGGACTCATCGCTTATCAGGGCTACACGCCCGTTGAAGCATCCTAGAAGGAATTGAAAGTTACCCCTATAATTGGCACCGTGAATTCGATTTTATTGTTGAAGCATCCTAGAAGGAATTGAAAGTAACTTTTTTCTCAGATAGCCCTAAAAATTGGGCTATTTGTGGAAGCATCCTAGAAGGAATTGAAAGTCTTCACCATCTACTTGATATGTTATCCCATTTATCCTTATGAAGCATCCTAGAAGGAATTGAAAGTTAGTAAGTTTCCCCGTCTGTCCCGCCATAGCTTAATGTAGAAGCATCCTAGAAGGAATTGAAAGATGATTATAACAATCGGTAGAATGTCCCCGTATTTTTGAAGCATCCTAGAAGGAATTGAAAGTTAATATCAAAAAGAATGTCCTTAACGACGGCAGTCAGGAAGCATCCTAGAAGGAATTGAAAGTCAGAGGTTAAGCGTATGTATGAGGAGGGTAAAATAAAGGAAGCATCCTAGAAGGAATTGAAAGCTGGCAGACGTATACATTAGCACGACTAAACTAGTTTTTGGGAAGCATCCTAGAAGGAATTGAAAGCTTTTACCTTTCCAATAACATTTTCTTCACTTCCTTGAAGCATCCTAGAAGGAATTGAAAGTAATTCTTAAATTTTTGGAAAAATGGAGTAACTGAATTATATGAAGCATCCTAGAAGGAATTGAAAGTGACACTAAAAAACATTATGGGCCTCTTACTTTACGAAGAAGCATCCTAGAAGGAATTGAAAGCAGTCTGCAAAACTGGAGCCCGGCCTATTCCATTTACTGAAGCATCCTAGAAGGAATTGAAAGAGTTCTGTCGTTTCAATTTCCCCGTAAAGGACTTCAAATGAAGCATCCTAGAAGGAATTGAAAGGGGTCTAAACATTTCCACTGGAAGCTAGCGTCTTCCAGTGCCGAAGCATCCTAGAAGGAATTGAAAGGCTTTATGTCCACATTGTGGATTTCGTCGATGATCAACGTCTTAGAGGAAGCATCCTAGAAGGAATTGAAAGGCTTTATGTCCTCATCTTCTCTACCTATAACAAAAAGAAGCATCCTAGAAGGAATTGAAAGTGACCTAACAGCCTCCTTAATTTTTTCTGGGTATCCATCGGAAGCATCCTAGAAGGAATTGAAAGACCGCTATTTGGAATGATTGGTTTGTTTGCTTTTGATTGGAAGCATCCTAGAAGGAATTGAAAGAGCATTGATACCGGAACTTATAGTAAAACAGCCGCATTTAGGGAGAAGCATCCTAGAAGGAATTGAAAGGTTCCTTCCAGGCCTGGCCCCCACTCTCGCGGAGGTAGGAAGCATCCTAGAAGGAATTGAAAGATAATATTCCATTTGCAATCTTATAATTTCTAATTAAGAAGCATCCTAGAAGGAATTGAAAGACTGGAGTACGGCCGCTCCCGTAAGCCACATCTCCTATGTTGAAGCATCCTAGAAGGAATTGAAAGTGGGCTTGCTCCATCAATAACCGGTATAACAAAAATACCAGGAAGCATCCTAGAAGGAATTGAAAGAATCGGATCCGCACAAACTGTTAATTAACTCGACCGTCCCTGGAAGCATCCTAGAAGGAATTGAAAGTTGACTGCAGTAAACTTTGGAGAGTTGGTTTGGAAATTTTGAAGCATCCTAGAAGGAATTGAAAGTTTTTAACAAATCTACCGCTAACATATACAACTCTACCTCGAAGCATCCTAGAAGGAATTGAAAGAATGTGGTAAGTATAATGTCCCTCTTAAAGTAGTTGAAGCATCCTAGAAGGAATTGAAAGTGGTGCCTACAGTTACGCGGTGGGTGCTGGAGGTGCTGGAGGAAGCATCCTAGAAGGAATTGAAAGGGATTAACGCACTTATCGCCCTTCCTTTCGCTCCCTCTGAAGCATCCTAGAAGGAATTGAAAGTTCAACTTCAGCTTATGTTTCACCGCAGACAAGTACTGAAGCATCCTAGAAGGAATTGAAAGCCCAACTCAAAAACTCCCTAATTTTTGACTACAACTACGCAGGAAGCATCCTAGAAGGAATTGAAAGGAATCTCGTCAGACTTCAGTATCTTCCCTTCTTCTAGTCTGGGAAGCATCCTAGAAGGAATTGAAAGTACGGCACTCAGGCCCTACCGTTTGTGGGCACATTTGAAGCATCCTAGAAGGAATTGAAAGACGGCGTATAGGTTTGCGAGGAGGAATAGTCAATCATGAAGAAGCATCCTAGAAGGAATTGAAAGAACTCTTGGTTTAAGGTTTGGTTCTTGGGCGTTCCCTTTGAAGCATCCTAGAAGGAATTGAAAGGACTTCTCCGTTGGTACCGACATAGCCTAACGGTGGAAGCATCCTAGAAGGAATTGAAAGTTAAATCTAATTATCATTTTTTCACCTCGTTAGGCCGTAGGAAGCATCCTAGAAGGAATTGAAAGTGGCAGGCACTACAAGCGGAAATGCAGGCAGAGTACAAGGAAGCATCCTAGAAGGAATTGAAAGAGTTTTTGCCAATTGTGATGATAACACACTAAGTAACACTGGAAGCATCCTAGAAGGAATTGAAAGTCTGTGAGGGGCGTTGGGTGGATCCACGTCCAAAGACCGAGAAGCATCCTAGAAGGAATTGAAAGGTCTACAGTGTTTTATCAAGTCTGTCGTTCTTCGTCGCAGCTGAAGCATCCTAGAAGGAATTGAAAGTCTTATCACCTCCCCCCTACTTATTCTTTTTTTGTAAGCAGAAGCATCCTAGAAGGAATTGAAAGTTCAATTTTTTTACATGAGTTATTTCTATTTATTATTGTATTTGGAAGCATCCTAGAAGGAATTGAAAGTAAAAAAGATTTTTGTGCTCTGCAGGTATACGTATTTGTAGAAGCATCCTAGAAGGAATTGAAAGACTTCACACACTTATTTCAATTGCTCAGGCTGTATATATATGAAGCATCCTAGAAGGAATTGAAAGTCCTGGTGTTCCGTTACAATACTTCGGATTTCATCCATGAAGCATCCTAGAAGGAATTGAAAGTTAGTTATTGGCACATTGTTGTTTTGAACTATTATGTAGGAAGCATCCTAGAAGGAATTGAAAGTAAAAAAAAGTATTAAGCCTGAGACCGAGAAGAAAGGGAAGAAGCATCCTAGAAGGAATTGAAAGTCATTAACAGTCTGTACACCATCTGGAGTATAGACAGTAGAAGCATCCTAGAAGGAATTGAAAGAACTTTGCCACCTTAGCCATTGTTGGTATTTTTCTTGAAGCATCCTAGAAGGAATTGAAAGAGATGCGGAAGCGACATGGATCCGAGTCGCAGACCATGAGGAAGCATCCTAGAAGGAATTGAAAGCTACGATCTCTTTCCTGTTCCTAATGTAATACATTATCTTGAAGCATCCTAGAAGGAATTGAAAGAATAATAGATTATGGTGCAATGTCCTAAGAGGATTTATGAAGAAGCATCCTAGAAGGAATTGAAAGGGAAACGCACCCACTGGTATTACTAATAACAATATTCTTAGAAGCATCCTAGAAGGAATTGAAAGATCCAAAGAATAGGGATAAAGTCGAGGTAGAGATATTGAGAAGCATCCTAGAAGGAATTGAAAGGGCTATTTTTACCCCTTACACACACCCGCTGTGAAGAAGCATCCTAGAAGGAATTGAAAGACCAGTTCTAGGGAGTACATAAAACAGTCGTTATCATCCGAAGCATCCTAGAAGGAATTGAAAGAGAGGTGGACATCATTAATTTTGCACCAAGAGGGATTCACGGAAGCATCCTAGAAGGAATTGAAAGTTGTAGATTGTTTCGCCCCTCATCTTCATCCTCTCTTCCGAAGCATCCTAGAAGGAATTGAAAGCAAACAAATAATTTTTTCACTCTTTCTTTTCATTTCAGAGGAAGCATCCTAGAAGGAATTGAAAGAGGAATTTGACATTTAGGATCGCAGATCTCATGTTATGAAGCATCCTAGAAGGAATTGAAAGCTCATTTCATTCCTCCTCCTCCTCTTCAACTTCCTGAGGCTCGTCGAAGCATCCTAGAAGGAATTGAAAGGTTCTATCGCAGAGGTGAAAAAGAATGATAATTCGTTTCAGAAGCATCCTAGAAGGAATTGAAAGCCTACAACCGAATAATCTCACTTTTTCTGAGAAAAATACGAAGCATCCTAGAAGGAATTGAAAGTTATAAGCGGCAACAAAAATGGTTGCCTGAGGTATTGGAGAAGCATCCTAGAAGGAATTGAAAGTACCTTCTTCGCTCCCCCTCCAGAATCTTCCACGGAAGCATCCTAGAAGGAATTGAAAGTAATTAAGAAATCTACTGCCCCTCAAATGAGGGATGGAAGCATCCTAGAAGGAATTGAAAGCCAAACACTTCCGTAGAATTTTGCACACTGGAGGTTTTGTTGAAGCATCCTAGAAGGAATTGAAAGGTATACAGACTCCCGTCACAAACAGACGAGGAAAGCCTAAGAAGCATCCTAGAAGGAATTGAAAGTTATAAATTGGAACTTTCAGACCAGAATTTTTAAACGCATGAAGCATCCTAGAAGGAATTGAAAGATGAGTATTTCCACCGCGTCCTTTGTTGGTACCGGGACGTAGAAGCATCCTAGAAGGAATTGAAAGGGTCTACCACGTATACTCTCCCCCATCTTGTGGATAGCGGAAGCATCCTAGAAGGAATTGAAAGTTATCTGTTATTTTTATCTATAATTTTTTTCAGGTTTGTAAGAAGCATCCTAGAAGGAATTGAAAGTGTTTTGGAGTTAATGCATTTGGGATGGAAACAAATTCAGGAAGCATCCTAGAAGGAATTGAAAGCTTTCTGATTTTAATTATATCGGTATTATTGATTTTTGTGAAGCATCCTAGAAGGAATTGAAAGACCTTAATGATTATTGGTATAATGCCCCGATACTGTCTTGAAGCATCCTAGAAGGAATTGAAAGCTAACTTCCTTCTTGATTTTATTCGAGTCAATATATTCGGTGAAGCATCCTAGAAGGAATTGAAAGCAATTTTCAGGCAGCAGACTTAGGCGTATAGCGTTACCCTTGAAGCATCCTAGAAGGAATTGAAAGCATAATTAGGCGATGTTATGAATTACAAAGATTATTTCTGGAAGCATCCTAGAAGGAATTGAAAGCGTTTAACCATGGCTCTTCCATCTGACACTTCCAGTTTTGAAGCATCCTAGAAGGAATTGAAAGTCTTTGACTTCCCATTTTTTCACACCCATTATTATCTTTGGAAGCATCCTAGAAGGAATTGAAAGTTTTTACTCCCACTTCAAGAAGGGAAAGAAGACTTTCCTGGAAGCATCCTAGAAGGAATTGAAAGATATCAACACGTCCTAGGGACAGGATAAC
>Ga0079044_1000103_pt1 | contig 21247 bp, 23 predicted proteins | sample ECH_Chost_MetaG_FD_76329 | JGI IMG/M metagenome (GOLD analysis project Ga0079044, IMG submission 76329) | Hot spring microbial mat communities from Yellowstone National Park, Wyoming, USA - ECH_C host_MetaG | ecosystem: Environmental > Aquatic > Thermal springs > Hot (42-90C) > Microbial mats ... | reverse complement strand
CAGCCAAGGACATGCTATCCTATCTACTTTTGCCTTTTCTCTTGTCACCCATTTCATGATACAATGCTTTCCAGTTCTATGTAATAATCTTTTGCCAAGTTACATTATGACAAGAAAGCAGCTATATCAAATAAATCTCATTTCATTCGTCTTGCTTCTCCCAGCATTCTTTCTATTTTTTGCTTTGATAATACATTATGTTTATCCCCTTTCTTAACCGATATTTCTTTCAGAACAAGTTTGTTTGCTTCGATTATGTCATTCACAGTGGGAAATTTAAAACGTTCCAACAGAAGTCATCGTTCCGACCTGATGCTGTGCTCTGCAACCCATAAGAGCTTTTTCTTTCTCTCCTCAAGTTACCTCTTAAGCTCCATTTCTTATCCCGTGGAACCCGTTCTTGTGCACCACGTTAGTCTGCTTTACCAGCGCGCAGAATCCAAGAAAGAGCTTGGACTTCTTCAGCGCTTTCCTCTCAACACTCTTAACCGCATCCCATACCAGTATTATTGGTTCTTTCATCACATCGCAGTCCGAATCTATGTCAGTTTATAAACAGATGATAAAGTGGGGTCGGTGAGATTTGAACTCACGATCGCCAGCGCCCCAGGCTGGTATCCTAGACCAAACTGGACGACGACCCCATACAGGCTGAATGGTTCGGCAATATTTACCTTGAGCATCATATTCACTCCATGCAGTTCATCAGTAGCTGTAGTGATTGCCAAACCCGAGCCGACTTGTGCCCTAAAAGCCAGCTTTAAGACTTTGCTCGGAACAAAGCAAGGCTTATAAAAACAAGAATAATTAAAAACATCACTGCAAAGAAAGATGCATGTAAAACGCTTTTACATGATAGCAATATTCAAAATTTAGAAGTTTCATCTGCTGATATTCTGAATTATTGTCTCTTTCAAGTGTAAGAAATTCTTTTCAGCAGGATTCCTTCTATAACCTCTTATAAGCTCTATTAGTGCTTTTTTCGATAATCTTAGCAAGTTTCCCATTCTCCTGATAAAGATGTACTGACATATTGCTGCAACGTTATGGCCGTTGCAATTTAACGAAACACTCTCAAAATCTATTATCGTCGGATTAACTCTGTCAACAATAACATGCCTGCTTGCGTTTGCCAGCTCTTTATGCCTTATTTTAGCCTTATCAAGAGCCCTTGCCTGGTCAAGCAGTCCTGATATCATTATAGTTATTTCTTCCTTACCAGCTTTTCTCAAAAATTCATCCAGAGTGCAGCCATAAACTCTTTCCATAACAAGCACTCTGTTTCCAGCTCCCACCAACTTCGGACCGACCGAGATTGAATTTGCTCTCCTCAGCATTTCTTCTTCCCACTTCATGTCCTTCCTGCTTGCATCCGAACGCAGTATTTTACATGCTACAATTCTTTCATTCATCAAACCTTCAATCACAATGCTGTTCTTGCCTTTACCAAGAACTGAGCAACCCTTAACTATTGTATTGCCAGTAAACCTTACCTTCTTTACTGCTAAATCAACTAGCTCCCTCTTTGTTTTTTCTATGCAATTCCTATCCATAGAAGGATAGCAGAATATCCATTCATTCTCCCCTAGTTCTTCAACAGGTATCCATCTTAGGGGAATATCCGAAGACTCTTCTGACAGCATCTTTCACCACCATATCTTTACATTCTGCAATAGTCCTTCCATGCATTATCTTCCAGCTCTTGCTGGCATCGCTAGCTATACCCCTCGAAAAACCCACTCTTTCTACAGGCTTCTCCATAAAGTATGCTATAGCATCGTTGATATTTTTTAGCCTTCTCTGCTCAATTCTGAGGCTTCTGAAATTGTCCAGAAAGAACCATGATATGTTCCTATCGTTAAAAAGGAACCTGTCTGTCTCTGATGCTCTAAAGACCTCTGGCCCTGTCTTTTGGGTCAAATCCATATGCATGTCTCCAGGCATAAGCATGGCTATGGCTGAATTATTCAGGTCTGAGCTAAATGCGTAATTTATAATCTCAAAACCCTCTTCTTTTAGATGTTTCACCAATGCCAGAGAGCTCCTTCCCAGCTCCCCCCATATCGTATCCTCAAGCTCTTTTTTGTGTCTGAAAGTTACAACAAGAACATTGTCTATCATGCTTGATATCTTATTTTCATCCAGATAATTCAGCAAAGGCTTTTCGAAGGGGTCGCAGCTGGTTCCTCTCATCATGATTCTGCTGAGGAAAATAAATTCTGAGATCTTCCATGGCGCAATAGCTTTGGCAAGGTTTCTCCTCTGGTCTACCGGGTCAAGAATAGCAAATCCTTCTATCTTTGTCTCTGCTTTTACATCATCCAAAGAAACAACAGTGTCATTCTTCCATTCTGATGCTGCGTTTATAACTTCTTCAAGCCCACCCCATTTCGCTATTAGCACTTCACACACATAGCCACTGAACCCTCTGATTTTGATTTCCGCTCCGTACAGCCTTTGTGTCTGCAACAGCTTCTTGAGCAGCCTTACATGAAGCCTCATTTTTTCATCCAGCCTTTTCGTCATCAATTCAGTATGAAATGGTGACCTGTCTGCTGCACTTATCCATTCTCCCTGCTTGACCTTTAGGCATGGCACTACATTTACTCTGATACCATCAACAAATCCTTCAAGGTAAGGATGCTCAGCAAATCTCTTTACAACTTCATAACCAGAAAGAGCCTGGTATGCTATCTTAAGCCCTTCTGTTGCAAGTATGGATTTTCCAAGCTCCTTGTCAAACGCAAGAAAGAGGTCTATATCCCCCTTGCCAGGTAGCCAAGTATCATGAGCATAAGAACCTCCAAGAATCACATCAACCTTCTTTCCATACATCTTCGCTGCTTCTCTGCATCTTTCTACCATCATTTTAGCAACCATTTCATTCTTTCTCTTTTCATCCTTGCTTGGCGTAACCTCTTTCTCATGAATCGACATCCAATGCTTCAGATGAAACTTCAATCAGCTCACCAATCTGTAAACTCTGACATCAGAGTATATTGGACCAGAAGGGGTCAAAACACTTTTTTTAAGCTGGAATTCAGAGAATTCCACCTGACCGAACTGTACCGCAGAGGAAAGAAGAAACTGTCTTAGAGATTCGATGTTTCTACCGCTCTTTACCCTTGCAAGTGTGATATGGGGTTTAAACCCTCTTTGCTCCTCCCCAATCCCATGCGTTATTTTGTTCACTTCTTCCCCCAGCTTTTCAAGTTCGGCGCTATCTCTTGATGACCCGGCCCAGACAACGTTTATCCTCCTCAACGAAGGGAATGCGCCAACCGTATCAAAATTAACAGTGAAGGCTTTTCCTTTTACCTGCTCGAGCGATTCTGCAATCTTCTCAACCTGATTATCGGGCACTTCACCTATAAATTTCAGTGTTATATGCAACAGCTGTGGCGCTACAAGCCTAATATCTGCCCCCGTCTTCTCCAGCTCCTCTTCGTATTCAGCAAGCCTGCTTCTCACCGCTTCATCCTTCAGCTGAAGAGCAACGAATAATCTCATTATCTGACACCTGAAGCAGCAAAAGGGATTAGATATAGCTAACGGTAGTGTCTAAAACATTTCCTTATGCTTAAAAATGCTTATCTGAATGTCTTGCCGAGCTGATAAAGGATTGTCTTCTTCCAGGTTTATCATATGCATAACAGGTATGCCAGGAGCTGGCAAAACAACAGCCATATCACGATTAAACTCATTAGAGTTTCAAAGCATCAGCATGGGTGATGTGGTAAGAGAAGAAGCAAAGAAAAGAGGTTTTGGGCTTGACGCAGAAGGTCAGAGAATGACCCAAAAATTACTCAGAGAGGAAAGTGGTCCTTCAGCAATAGCAGAGCTATGCTCAAGAAAAATAGTCGAGAAAGATATGAAGAGGGTTGTGGTTGATGGTGTAAGGTCTATCGACGAAGTGAAAACTTTTGGCAAGGTTGGCATAGTCAAAGTCCTCTGCATACATGCCTCTCCTTCCAAGAGGTTTCAGTACCTGAGCAGAAGAGGGAGAAAGGATGACCCGAAGGATAAAAGCGAATTTGATAAAAGAGACAGCACTGAACTTTTGCTAGGAGTAGGTAATGTAATAGCCCTTGCAGATAGAGTTGTTGAAAACGAACTGATATCCGTGGAGGAACTGCAGAGAAGCGTTGAAAAGATTGTTAACTCCTGGCTTGAGCAAATATGAGCAAGCTAAATTATAGATGCGAAGCTTATGCAAAGATTAACCCATCAGAAGACCCTAAAGCTGTCGAGACAGCTCTTCGTCTACTAGCCTACCCAGAGGTAGAATCAGAGACAAAATTCATGAATAATGAAATACGCATCATCTTCACAGGCTCTTCAGCCCTGAAGAAGATGAGGGACCAGGCAGCTGCCAGAAGAGTCAGGGCTGTGCTCAGACGATTGCTATTATCAAATTATTCTGAAGGGAAGATTACAATCATGCTTAACAAGCAGGCTTTAACGAGAGGTATAATTTCTTTCGTAGAATCAGAATCAGAATCCCCTTTGGGCCCTGTATATCTTGAGATATATACAAGTGATGTACAAGCTTTAGCATCATACCTGACTAGCGAAAAGTCTTTTCAGCGATGAAGGGGAATATCAAACTGGTCAAAATCGTTTGCTACCACGCAATTGGCATGATACTTTTTGGCTTCTTTTAACAGCTTTTTCACATCACTCACCCTCTGGCTTATATGAGTTAGCACTAGCAATCCAGCTTTTGCTTCAGATGCAAGTTTTGCAGCTTCTGATGCTGTTGAATGACCGAACCTTCTGGCTTCTTGGGAGTATTCATCGCTGTATGTGCTGTCGAACAAAAGAATATCAACACGTTCAAAAAATCTGCGCAATCTTTTTGTCGCTCTTGTATCTCCAGAATAGCCGAAGCTTCTCCCCCTTCTCTTAGGGCCCACAACTTCTTCAGGCAATACCCTTCTGCCATTTATCACTATGCTCTTGCCATGCTGCAGCTTCTGCCATAACGGCCCCATAGGTATGCCAAGAGCCTTCGCCTTCTCTGGATAGAATTTACCCGGCCTGTCTTTTTCATCCAGCCTGTAGCTGTATGAGTCTCCCTGGTGTGATGCTTTAACAGCTCTTATAACGTATTCATCTTTCTTCATAACTATCCCCTGCTTGACCTCTCTGAACTCTATATCATATACTACTTTTGAGTTCAGCTTTGAAAGCACATATTCTACCAGCTCCTTAACTTCCTTTGGCCCTATTATTGTCACTGGCTCCCTTCTATCATGAAGCGACATGCTGAGCAACAATCCAAAAATGCCAAGAACATGGTCTCCGTGAATATGGCTTATCAGAATCACATCCGGCTGATATTTGGCAAGTTTTGCATTTACCAGCTGTCTTTGTGTTCCTTCACCGCAATCAAAGATGAAAAGCTCCCCTTCTCTTTCAACAGCTACGCTTGGTAATGCTCTTTCTTTGCTTGGCATTGCTGCAGATGAACCAAGCACAGTGACCCTGAACATAGCCTATACCCTCCTGAAGATGGAAATTGTTCTCGTCAGCTGACTGTGCACATATAAATTATGTCTTTGCTTTAATTCTAGCCCATCATTCCCCTGAGGCAGCTGATTGGATGGGCTCATCATTACGCATAGTCCTCCTTTTGCCATAATACTCTTAACTTCTTTCAGTATATCTTCCCTCAGCTTCATGGTATCTATTCCCATGTTGGAGCTGCTTCTTCCATATGGAGGGTCTGTGGCTACAGCGTCAACCTTTCTCAAAGGTATCTTTCTTGCATCAGCCAATATTATCTCAGCATTCTCAGGGGCAAACATATGAATATTCCTTGAGCATCCATAAACCATCTTCTTGGAGAGGTCAAGACCTATGCTAATAGCATTTACCTGCTCACCCTCAATCAGGATACTCCCAGTCCCGGCACAGGTATCCAGCAATACCTTACCTTCTTTTATCATGCTTAAATTCACCATAAGCCTTGCAAGTTTAGGATGAAGGACAGAGGGGTGGAAGAATGGCCTAATTCTAGGTCTTCTTGCTACCCATCTAGCCTTTGCCATAGCTATTACTTTGCCCAGGATGTATGATTCACCAGCATTGATTACTCTTATGATGTTCTCAGGCTTCTTTAAATCAACCACAAAACCCCTGGCTTCCAAAGCCTTACCAATCATAACATCAATCTCAGATTTCTTATGAGCTTCAAAGCCAACACTGTCAACTTTGAATGTACTAGTATCATCAATGCTTAAACGATGTGCAAACTTGAACATTTCTTCTTTACTTTTAAAGAGTCCGTAGACCTCTCCAGCCTCTTTTACCAATGCATGCCTTTCAAAGAATGATTTAGGCAGACCTGGTGCTTCAAACAAACCTATCCTTCCATTTAGAACTAATTCCAAATTTGAAGAGATATTGTAAGCTTCAAGAAGGCTCTGTAATTCAACTAATGCTAGAGAATAGTCAGGACCGCTGAATACTGTATAGTATTTCAACCTGTGTTCAGCAGCTCTTTCAAAGCCTCCTTATGAAATCACTCAGCAAATGCCCAACGCTTACCTTGCTGTATTCTGTTTGTATAGTATCAGTTGCAACAATATCCTTCACACCAGACTCCTTCATCTTTGCCACTGCATTGTTAGCAAGGATGGCATGAGTGCATGCAACGCTGATACTCGCTGCACCTAAGGATGTCAATATCTTTGACGCTTCAGCTATAGAGCCACCAGTTGATATCAAATCATCCACAATAACTATATCCTTCCCCTTTAAGTCTGCTTGGCTCTTCAGCTGGCTTCTTATCACACCAGAAATTCTATCTCTAGTCTTCTCCATAACTAGGTATTCACAGCCTACTCTCATTGAAAATGTCTCAACCCTGACCTTTGCACCTTCGTCGGGAGCAACAGCTATCATGTTAGAAACATCAAAGTTATTTTTAAAGTATTCAGCAAGAATAGGAACTGCTGAGATGCTGTTCGCAGGTATTGTGAAATAGCCTAGCCCTTCAACATTATGAATATCTACAGTGAGGAATCTTACAACCCCTGATGCTTCCAGCAATCTTGCAACTGTCTTTATGCTGATAGCTTCACCGTTCAGATACATCCTGTGCTGCCTCGCGTATGCAAGGTACGGCACTACAGCCACTACTTTGCTTCCAAGGTCTCTTAACAAATCTGAAATCAGAAACAGCTGCATGAGATTCTTATCCTGAGGTGGAGAAGTGCTCTGAACCAAAACAGAGTATTTAGCAATCCATTGCTCTTCTATCCTTACATAATTCTCTCCATCAGGAAAAGTTTTGTACTCTACATCTATCAGCCTGGCTCTCAGCTCTTCAGCCATCTTCTTCGCAATTCCCTTTGACGAGGGTCCTGATACAACACAGAAATCGTCCAAATCTTAAACAGCAGACTGGCAATTTCTTGCATATTTTAACTGATTGCAAATCTATCTTCATCTTTCCGAATCTATAAGCTGGCAAATGCCATATAGTTTAAAAATACATAATGTCAAGCCTCGATTATGTCGACGCAAACCTGTCCAGAGTGCGGCGGCGCCATGGCTTATGACCTTGCCACTAAACACTTCACCTGCAAAAAGTGTGGGCTTTATGTGACTAGAGAGCAGCTCTACGACCTGAGGGTAAAAATCAGGGAAAGAGCTGAGGATGATAAGAGAAAGAGAAGGCAGATGCAGGACGATTACCTGGAGTGGTGGCTTTCGTCAAAGCATTGAGCGCCTATAGCTTTCAAGGGGCTAGCTCGTAGCTTGCTTTTCTTTTATCCAGCCATTCCTTGAATAAGCCAACAGCATATTCAACATTTTGAGCATTTCTCTCTCTACCTGTAAACTGAACGACAACTTTGCTGACCTTTTCATAGCCAGAGGGATGAGACTTAATGTACAGGTCAGGATATTTTGCTACCAGCTCTGATATAATACCTGCCATAGCTGCTTCAGGTATACCATAAACAACCACATCTATGCTCTTTACTTTTACTTCAGAAGTGGATATAAGTTCAGCTACAGCAGTATCAAATATACCCTTCATCTCATCAGGCACACCTGGAAGGCATACTACATTTGTCTCCTGAATCTTCATAAAAACACCAGGTGCAGTGCCTACAGGATTTGGTAAAGGTCTTGAGCCTTCGGGGATGGTTGCCATCTTCCTTCTTCCTTCAGAGATTGACTGCTCATCACCCCTGTAGACCAAGCCTCTTCTCTTAACTGACTCATTTACCATATTCATAGCATCTTCATCAAACCTTAACTGCTTCCCTGCTGCTATAGCAAGACCTTGCAACGTTTTATCATCGTATGTCGGACCAAGTCCTCCAGTTATAATCACCCAGTCAGCCTTTCTGCCGCATGCCTCTTTTATGGCTGAAGATATCTCTTGCAAATCATCACCAACAACAGTTATCCTCCTTATCCTGGCTCCCATCTGGTAGAGCCTCTTGCTAAGCCAGTTTGAATTTGTATCAAGAGTCCTTCCCATGAGAATCTCATCTCCGACACAAATTATCTCTGCAACCATGTCATTCATGGCTTACTGCAAGGAAAATCAAAAGGATATTAACTTTAGCCATAATTGAGCTGGCGATGTACAGCGTTTTTGTGGTAGGTACAGCTGGCTGCGGCAAGAGCCTTCTTACCAAATCTCTCAAAGACTGGATGGTGATGAAGGGAGCCAATGTTATAACAGTAAACCTTGACCCTGGTGCAGAATCTCTTCCCTATCAGCCTGATGTAGATGTAAGGCTTTACGTTGATATACATGAACTCATGCAGAGGTACCAGCTGGGCCCTAACGGTGCTCTGGTATTGGCAACTGACATGGTCGCTACCAAGCTAAACGAACTCCAGGAGGATATAGATTCATACAGGGCAGATTATGCACTTTTTGACTCTCCTGGGCAGGTTGAGCTCTTTGCTTTTAGACCCAGCGGACAGGTTATAGCTAAAGGCCTTTCTTCAGAAGAAAGGGCATTGTTGTTCGTTTATGATGCCTGGCTGTGTAACTCTCCTGAAAACTTCCTTGCCCTTTCGCTTCTTGCTTCTTCAGTTAGGTTAAGGTTTTCAATTCCCTTCATATCTGTTCTGAACAAAATTGACCTGGCAAGAGAGGAGGCAGGAAGAGTAATCAGCTGGTCGTCTGAACCGGAGAAGCTGATTGACGACTTGTCTCTGAAGGGGGAAGACCATTTGCTGTATACCTATTTAGCAGATGCACTGATAAAAGGCGAATTCATAGAGAAACTGATACCCGTATCTGCAGCAACGACAGAAGGGATTGAGGATATAAGCGGCAACCTTTCAATGCTCTTCCGCGGGGGAGAGGAATCTTATGAATAGGGGTGTTTGCATCTGAACAACTATATATCAGGTAGGAATGCAGAGTATACAATAAAGAATCTTCTCATCTCAAAAGGGTACAAATACATACTCAGAAGTGCTGGCTCGCACACCCCTATAGACCTTTTAGCAGCAGATGGAAAGAAGAAACTTGCGATTCAGGTAAAAAGGAGAAAATACATTTCTAAAGAAGAAAAGGACATGCTTCTTGCGTGGGCTGCTTCATTCGATGCCATGCCTATTTTCGCAAGCAAGGTAAGAGGAAGATGGACTTTTCATCACGTGAATTCAAAGAATATGAAAAGGTTAGATTTGTAATTCATATAATGTAGGGAATTGCTAACAAGGCTATGACTATAAAAGCCATGAGCAGTGTCACTATATTGCTTGTGTTTCTAACTATCTTGCTATCCCAGTCTGCATGAGTTATCGCTCTTACCAAATGCCTGAAGGCAACTCCTCCGTCAAAAGGGCCTAGAGGTAATGCATTGAAAAGAGCCAAGTTTAAGTTAACAAACCATATCCAGAATAGCAGGTTTGTCAGAGGAAAGGTCAGAATTCCTAATGGGCTTGTGTAAAACATCTGCATAGCGTTGCTGAAAGGTATTTGAGCTGCTGCAAGGCTTGGAAAGACAAAGTATCTTGATATTGAAAGAGGCGAAAAGCTGAGGAAATTCTTGAGAACAAGCGATGGGTTATCACTTGGTGTTATACCTAGGTAACCTATCGTCTTATTGTTGGGATTTGCGGCAAGATTAACCTGGCTAGTGTATATATGGTTTAAATGCTCATACTGCATAATCAATATCTCTCCCGGGTGAGTCTTTGCCATGAATTCTGAAAGTTGGGAAATTGTATTGAAATTTGTCGAATTCAAAGATATCAGTATATCTCCTGCTGAAAGCCCTGCATTATAAGATGGAGAATTTGCTTCAACGCTCAACACTCCTAGACCCTGGGATGTTGCTATGGGCGTATAGCTGCTGACTATCAGAAGCATTAAAATCAGAGCTAATACTGCAACGGCAAAATTGCTCCCGGCTCCTGCAGCCAAAATTCTTCCTGCAGATGATGGCGATGCTTTCTTCAGTTCTTCTTCATCAAGCTCGACAAAGGCTCCTATGGGTATAAACAGGAAAAATATGAGCCCAGAATCCTTCACAGTAAATCCCTGATGCCTTGCTATAACCCCATGTGAGCCTTCATGAACTATCAAACCTATCCATAGCGCTATCCAACCATAAACTATTGGTAAGTAAGGGTTAATTCCTGGAAGCAATATGTTTGCTTGAGGACCTAGTCCCCTCACAAACTGGCTCAGGCCAGGCGAAGTAATGTATCTGTATATTGCGAATAATGCAAGATAAATCATTGCTGCAGCTATTACAGGCATGATGTACAGGTAAAAACTGCTTATTGCTGGAGTTATTTTGCTTCTTGAAAGCTTATCCATAAGCCCTCTACCCTTTCTCGTCTTGACTAGCAATAAAAGAAACTTGAATTCTACATGTCTGAATTCTTCTCCAGACTCTTTGCTCAACAGTCTCCACTACCTTATGAACCGGGTTGTAAAATATTTCTCTCCTTGCAAATTACCTGTAATATGGTACAGGCGCCTTCTCTATCAGCTTTCCTTCTCTTGAAGCCCTTACTTTCTTCACAGCATCTTCAAGGTACTGCATGGATATTGCAGCTTCGTTTACATGCTTCTTTGCATCTTCAGGGTCAGGGTATTTGCTAAGAAAATCTTGAAGAACCAGAGATACCGCAGTGTTTATCACTGAGGCAAGGTCTGCCCCGCTGAATCCATCTGTGGAGTCCGCTATCTTCTCAAAGTTAACATCTGCTGCCAAAGGCTTTCCGGCTGAGTGTATCTTCAATATCTCAAGCCTTGCTGCTCTGTCTGGCAAGGGAACATATATCAGCTTGTCATACCTTCCTGCTCTCAGCAATGCAGGGTCAACCATATCTATTCTGTTCGTTGCTGCAAGCACAACCACTCCTGTAAGGGGCTGAATTCCATCAAGCTCTGTCAGAAGCTGACTGACTACTCTCTCTGTTACCATGCTGTCTGAGCTTACACCTCTGATAGGCGCAAGAGCATCTACTTCATCGAAGAATATTATGCAGGGGCTTGCCTGTCTGGCTTTTCTGAATACTTCTCTGACTGCCTTTTCAGATTCTCCAACCCATTTGCTCAGCAGCTCCGGACCTCTGACTGATATGAAGTTGGCAGAGCTTTCTGTAGCTACAGCCTTTGCAAGCATAGTCTTGCCAGTTCCTGAAGGACCGTACAGAAGTATACCTTTTGGAATATTATAGCCAAGTCTCTTGTATGCGTCAGGATACTTCATAGGCCATTCAACCGCTTCCTGCAATTCTTTCTTCACCTGTTCCAGCCCTCCTATTTCATTCCAGTGCACGTCAGGTGTCTCAAGATACACTTCTCTCATTGCAGACGGTGTTATCTCTCTCAGTGCTTCTTCAAAGTCTGCCATAGATACCTGAAGCTTGTTAAGAGTCTCAGGAGGTATCTTTTCTTCGTCAAGCTTTATTTCAGGGAGGTTCCTTCTCAGAGTCTTCATAGCTGCTTCCTTGCAGAGGTATTCCAAGTCAGCCCCCACATAACCATGAGTAACAGAACTCAGTCTGTTAAGGTCAACATCGCTTGTTAGGGGCATATGCCTTGTATGTATCTGAAGTATCTCAAGCCTCCCTTTCTTGTCAGGAACCTTTATCTCAATCTCTCTGTCAAACCTTCCCGGTCTCCTTAATGCAGGGTCTATTGCATTTGGCCTGTTGGTAGCAGCAATGACAACAACTTTGCCTCTTCCTTCAAGCCCATCCATAAGCGATAATAGCTGTGAGACAACCCTTCTCTCCACTTCTCCAGTCACTTCTTCCCTCTTTGGAGCTATGGAGTCTATTTCATCTATGAAGATTATTGTTGGTGATTTCTCCTTTGCCTCTTTGAATATCTCCCTCAGCCTAGCTTCAGATTCTCCGTAAAACTTGCTCATTATCTCTGGCCCGCTTATGCTAATGAAGTGAGCATTTGTCTCGTTTGCAACAGCCTTTGCAAGCAGAGTCTTGCCTGTTCCAGGAGGACCATAAAGCAATACGCCTTTAGGAGCTTCAATTCCAAGCCTTTCAAACAGTTCGGGGTGCCTCAGAGGAAGCTCAACCATCTCCCTTATCTTTTGAATCTCATCTTTCAGGCCTCCTATATCCTCATAAGTGACCTGCGGAACTCCTCTTAGAAGTTCACCCTTTTCTGAGAGCTGGAACACAGTCCTCTGGCTTATTATAGCAGCTTCAGCACTGGGCGTGAGACCTACAACCTGAAATGTTAACCTTCCTCCAAAGTATGGAACCATAATGTTATCTCCTCTTGTTACTGGCACTCCTTCCAAAGCATCTGTAATGTACCTCTCATCTATAGGAGGTATGTTTTCCAAAGGTGCGACTATAACCTTCTCAGCTGGTACAGCCTTTATCTTTCTTACAGAAACTGTATCTCCTATTGCAACTCCTGAATTATTTCTAGTCAGACCATCTATTCTTATAATACCCCTTCCTTCGTCAGAAGGATACAAAGGCAGGCATTTTGCAACAGTCTTTCTCTTCCCCCTTACCTCCAGCACATCACCAGTAGAGGCACCTAAAGAGTCCATTACATCATAATCTACCCTAGCAACACCCCTGCCAACATCTCTCGTATATGCTTCAAGCACTTTCAGGTTAACTGTCTCCGCGCTCAATGCAGTTCCCCCTACTCGACATCAAGCTGCTTATAGGCTTTATTACCGTTACCATGCAACTTGAACTTTATCTCCAGCACACCGTTTTTATACGTTGCCTTGCCAGAATCAGGGTCCACAGCTTCTTTCAATTGCACACGAGTCTTATATACTCTGTCCTCAGACTTTGCATCTATCGATACACTATTCTCATCGGCTTCGAGCTTTATTGAATCCTTTTCTACTCCTGGCATCTCTGCTATCAGGTTAAGCATCCCATTTCTTATCACCTGTTCGATAAGGGGTTCTCTTGCTCCAGCAGAAACATCTCCAAACGTCTTGAAAACTGGTCTACCATCTTCAAGTTCGAATGAGAATCCCTTTACGAAAGGTTTCCTGAACATTTCCCTTCTCTCTCTTCTGAAGTCCTTCATCATCTCCTCTATCTCCTTTTCCATTTCTTCTAGCAAGTCATCTATGTCGTCAAAGAAATCAGGAAAGTCTTCTCCCACTTGTTATCAACTTTTTCGAAGTTCTTGACAGATTTAAACCTTGACCCAAACCCTATTCTAACTCTAAAATCCCTGCTGACTTGATATCGAACTGTCCTGAGCATTTATGTTCTGGTTTATTACGTCGGCCATATAATGGTCCTTTATCTTCACCTTAACGCTCTTCACACCTTCAACTTCGAGAATGGACCTCTTAACATCTTCCGCTATCTGGTATGCAAACATTGCAGGGCAGACTGGGGTTGTCATCCTGACCTCAGTGTAAACTTCACCATTATCGTTTATTTCCAGCTTTTCTACTAGATTAAGCTCAATTATAGGCACCCCAATTTCAGGGTCTACAACATAGTTCAGTTTTTCCCAAATCTCATTCGTCATCTGCTCTTTGTCCATGATGTAATTTCTGTATGATAGGATTCTAATAATGTTTCCTATCATTCCGCAGACCAGACCGAATTTGACCTTTAAGAATTGATTAAAATTTGCTTTCTTCTGGCAGAGAGTATATAATATACCATATCTCTTGGCACGATTACTAGCCATGGAGCTGTCTGAGAAAAGGACAATAATTAGCAAGGAGCTACAAGGGCTGCTTAGTAAGATAAATACAGCATTTTTGCTCCTTGATAGAAATCTGAAGATAGTCTATGCCAGCAACTTCTTTCTCAGGATGCTCGGCATTGATAACTCTGATTATTACAGGATAGAATTTTTGTCACTTCTTCCGGAGAGGGACAAGTTAAGGGCCTCTGAAATACTACAAAGGTCCGTGAAGGGAGAAGGCCTCGATTCTGTCTTGCTCTCGATAAGAACAAAAAAAGGTGCTGAAAGACTTGTTTCTTGGCAAGTGGAGCCCATTGACCTTGAAGATATAGCTTTAGTGCTTGTTGGTCAAGATATTACGGAAAACGAGATGCTTGAAAGGCAGTTAATGGCAGCAAACGATAAGCTTGCATCTGTTCTGGATAATAGCACTTTTGCAATTCTTACCATAGATTTAGACTTGAGAATAGACTACGTCAACAGAAGAGGAGTACTTGCTTCAGGCTATACAAGGGATGAACTTCTCGGCAAACACATAGGAGAATTGTTCATCGGTCTCAATACAGGAGAGCTTGGAGGCTTTATGTCTACAATCTACAGAGGAGCAACTTTTGGTCCTGCGGAAGCAAGGCTAAGGACCAAGGATGGAACATTCATTTCTTATGAGATTACAGTAGACCCAGTCTTTGTACAGGGAACAGTTGTTGGGGCTGTAATAACAGCCAGCGACATTACGCAAAGGAAGAGGCAAGAAGAAAGGATAAGGTTCCAGGCAGCTATGCTAGACCAGGTAGAAAGTGCAGTCGTGGCTGAATCTCTTGAAGGGGAAGTAACATATTGGAATGTGGCAGCTGAAAAACTGTTTGGATGGAAGGTAAGCGAAGTGATGGGGAGAAAGCTAATGGATATTATTAGGCCAGAGCCTCTTGCCGGTACCTCTTTACCCTCTATCGATTCTCTTAAGACTCTGGCTAGCTGGAACGGAGATATTCAGCTTGAAAGAAGGGATGGTACAAAGTTCCCTGCAAAAGTTTCTGTTTCTGAGATAATGGGAAGGGATGAAAGGCCAATAGCTATAGCGTTTGTAGTTGTAGACCTTACGGAAAGGCTGCACCTTGAGGACCAGCTCAGAGAATTCAACGAGCAGCTGACAAGGCTCGTTGAACAGAGAACAAAGCAGCTCCAGATATCTCAGGAGAAGCTTGTGAAGGCTGAAAGGCTGGCAGCTATAGGAGAGCTTGCAGCTCAGGTCGGTCATGACCTCAGGAACCCTCTGACCAGTATAAACACAGCTATATATCTCCTTGACAGCATGCTTTCTGAAAATGCCAGCGAAGAAGTGAAGCTTGCCATAAAGACTATGAAGAAGAGCATAGACCATGCCAATAGAATAATAGAAGAGCTCCTGGAATACTCAAGAGGTACAATAGCAGAGACAAGGGTGGAAAGAATGAAAGGACTTGTTCAATCTGCAATAGAAAGGCTAAGAATACCAAAGAATATCGAGATAGAGAACAACATACCTGATGATGTTATAGCAGATGTAGATGCATCGAGAATGCAAAGGGTATTTGAAAACCTTGTGAAGAATTCGATAGATGCAATGCCAAAAGGTGGAAAAGTAATACTTGAGGGAGGGTCAGATGAAAACAAAGTATGGGTTACAGTCAAGGATAACGGAATAGGTATAAAAAAGAGTGAGCTGGCAAACATGTTCAAGCCTCTTTTTACCACAAAGCCTCAAGGTATGGGCCTTGGATTACCTATATGCAAGAGAATAGTAGAAGCGCATGGTGGCAATATATCTATTCAGAGTACCTGGGGAGTTGGCACTACTGTCAGAGTGGAATTGCCAGCTGTAAAACAGAGTAAGGCAAAGAAAGAGTTGTTGGATGTGGGACTAAGCAGTCAGGGATAACGTAGTGCATACATATTATCAGTATCTTCGTCAATTAAGAGTAAAAAGAGGGTATAGTTTGCTTGTAAAATGATATCAACCATGGATAATTGCAATATTCATCTTATTATAAACGAGTTTTTATGGCTATTAAAGCAGTATTGATAGCAAAACATCCTTAGCATGCAGTGCCATTCTATTTTTTACTTCCAAGTCACCCATACTGGGTTAACAAGCGCTATTGTTTCAGTTAGATTGATCATGAATAGATAAGGAGCAGCAGAAAGAACCACATTCTGAGCTGCTGGTACGAGACTATAAAGAACTGACCAGAAGATTATGATAACGAAATTCTGAATTAGAAAAAATACAGCGAACAGCATCAAACCCAGTGTGAACCCGGACTTGACTCTATTGTAGCTCTAAGCATATATAAAGATAAGAACAATTCAATTATAATAGCTAGACCTGAACTTAATGCTATCTAATCATAAAAATAAAACATTCGACTAAAATGTTGGCACATTTATATTCATTACAGAACATTACTCAGTTTATAACATACAAAACTTCATCGCAAGGCATCATTCCGACTAAGATAGAAGAAACTTGGTCGCTTTTTAAGTGCTTGAAAAGACTTTCCGGTATAAGGCTATTTCTGCTTCAAAAGTTGCAAGCATTGATTCAATTCAAACCGTAAAGGAAAATTCTACATAACGAAAAGAGCCGTAAGTTATCGCAGAAGCTGCTATGTCAAAGCTCATAAACAATACGATAGGATGAGGAACCATGAGGATAGCTAGCAAGTTGTGTACTCAGACCTTTCCGGGAATGATGATTTTAGAATGATATATTCATGTCAGTATACATAAACGAGATATGCTGGCGTTGTAAATAATTGAACCAATTTGACGTAGAGCCACGTTACAAGGCTAATCAAGACAGAATACATATATACATCCACCAAGTTCTTATTAAATATGAGTAAACGTAGTAAAGAACCTGAAGTTGTTGGTAGGGAAGTTTTGGAGAAAGCCGGACTAAATGTAAAGGAGCTTATAGACAAGCTTGTGGCTGCAGTTGCTGCAGAATTCACAACCTATTACTATTATACAATTTTAAGAATGCATCTTACAGGCATGGAAGGAGAGGGCCTTAAGGAGATAGCTGAAGACGCAAGGCTTGAGGATAGGCTTCACTTTGAACTGATGACCCCAAGGATATACGAGCTAGGAGGCCAGATACCTAATGATATAAGAAAGTTCGCTGATTTGGCTGCATGCCCTGATGCATATTTGCCAAAGGACTGGAAGGACCCCAAGAATATACTTGAAGTCCTGCTCAAAGCTGAACAATGCGCAATAAGGGTATGGACAGATGTATGTAGCATGACTCTAGGTAAAGACCCAAGAACCTATGACCTGGCACAAAGAATACTGCAAGAGGAAGTTGAACATGAGGCTTGGTTCCTCGAGCTTCTTTACGGAAGACCTTCAGGACATTTCAGAAGGAGATTTCCAGGTGAAGGGCCTAGGTCGTCAAGGTTTCCGGGCTCTTCTTAATAAATCACTTTTATTATCTTCTAATTATTTTTCTGATTAATGCTAATACCATTGCAATCTAAAGCATAAAAGGAGATAAGCTAGTTGTGGCACACAATTGCACAGCATAGTGAGGTCAAAGAAGGGAAGGTCTATTTCAGAGAGATAAATGGAAGAATAGTTGTTTATGGAAAGTTTAGGGGTAATTATTTTGCCTTTGATTCAAGGTGCCCTCATAAGGGAGGGCCCTTACAGCAGGGCGAGTTGATAGATGGAAAGGTCAAGTGTCCCTGGCACGGATACACTTTTGATGTATTCACAGGGAAGCATGGTAGAATACCATACCCAAAAAGATATGGTAGATGGAGAGAGACCGGGAATTTAAAGGTATACAAAACGAGAATAAAAGGGCCAAGCCTTCAGTTATACATGCCTGAAAAATGATTCTATAGAAAAGAGTGAATTGAATAAGGTTTCATTGCAATAGCATCTGCTCTTAAATATCTCTTCTATTGTTTAATCTGACCGCATTTCTGACCGTCTAAGGAAATCTTGTTTTCATATTTAACAAAGGCTATCAGCATGCGCATTTAACATCTACCCCTTTTGTTCGATTAATCATGAATTCAATTCAAGACGGCTGCATCATTCATGGTACAAGTTAGGATATACCATTAAAAATCAGGCCTCGCAAGCCGTATTGCTAGATTTATTCAGAAGGGGACCAAACAAAATCAGAATATTGAACAGGAAAATTATTTCCGCTAAAATATCGATGCTTGCTCTAATTTTTTCCCCGATACGATTAGACTATACATAAATTGAATAGGCCATAAATTGCCAGTATTTGCAATCATATTGCAAATGCATACATATATATCTATTTGCAACACAGCCGCAATTGGAAAGGTTCAATCCCTGGTGGAAAATGAAGAAGATAGTGCTATAGAAGAGTGGAGAAATGCTACCATGAAATGTTTTCCTGAAGAGATACTTAACCTTTCTTTGAAGCCATTCTCATTGGACTTTCTGTCAGGGCCAAGACAGGTGGGAAAGACAACTGCTGTTAAACTTTTTATAAACAAGTTGCTGGAAAGAGGCTATATTCTATTCTATTACTCTTGCGATGAATTGATAGACTTCAAGCAGCTCGAAGTCCTCGATACCTATCTGAATAGTGCTTTGGCTCGCTCATTAAAAAAGAGGATAATTTTCCTTGACGAAGTAACTTTCGTAGAAGATTGGTATCGGGCTTTAAAGCTGCTAATAGACAGCGGGAAACTCAGGAATGACGTAGTAACTGTTTTAGGTTCTGCCAGCCTTCAGCTTCTTGCAGAAAGGGAAATGTTCCCGGGAAAAAGAGGAGAGGGTAAAGATGTCATTATGCATACAAGGTCATTTTCAAAGTATGTGGAGATATTGAGTGATGTAAGACCTGAAAGGGCTAACTCTGTTGATGTGGCAGAAAAGGCTATTTAAGCTATTGCTGTTTATGCTGAAAAGCTATCTATACTTTTCGGAACTTAGATTAAGACATGAGGCTAGCCCAGGAGCATAATCGAAGAGGTATATTACTGTAAGAACAGCTCCGAGGTTGATGTAATAATTAATCAAAATGGTAAATTAATTGGCATAGAGACGAAATGGGGATTCAAGAAAAGCCATAAACCGAGACATCTGAGCAAGTAAGTAATTTTGAATAAAAGAACATTACCTTTATTTCTATGTTCGCTAGGATGAATCTATTGGTCAGCTTAATGGAGCCTTGCAAAAAGGCAACTACATTTTCCAGCTGCATTTCTTAAGAATGTCTGTTTCGTTTTAAGATTACACACTAAAAAACAAATACCTCTTCAAATCAGCTCAAGCCATGGTATCTCTTCAACATGATCTGGCTGAAGAAGCGATAAAAGCAGCAACTTCCTTTGGAGCAGAATATGCAGAAGCAAGGCTTCACTTCAATATGCAGCAAGAGGCAGCAATAAAGAACGGGGAATTTGAGCCTCCAGGATATTCCGAATCTCTAGGTATAGGGATGAGGGTTCTTTACAAAGGCGCCATGGCATTCGGAGCTACCAATCTGCTTACAAAGGAATCAGTAAGAGAATTGGCTGAAAGAGTAACAAAAAATGCAAAGGCTTCTGTAAAACAGTTCAGAAAGAAAGTTGCATTAAGCGAAGAGAAGCCCCATAAGGCAAAGTGGGGCGCTGTTGAGAAGGAACTGCTTGAAGACGTAGAAGTTGCAAAGATGATTTCATCACTTAAGGAAATAGAGTCTGAACTTTTAACCTCCTACGGAGCTAGCACTTTACCGTTCAGGCTGATAGCAATCAACCTTTTGCTTGAAGAGAAGTTCTATGCAAATACAGATGGCAGCAGGATAGAGAGCAGGGTTCCAAGGGTTAATCTCTTTGCTGTGCTGACAGGCATGGATTCTGGTAATGTTGTGCAGAGGTTTGTGCAGACTGGCAGGTCTGGAGGCTGGGAGGTCTTCAGAGAAGGAAGATTCTTTGAAAGAGTAAAAGAGGAGGCTGGAACGATTGTCAAGATACTTAAAAATGCAAGAAAATTTACGCCCGGCAAATTCGATGTCATAGTTGGACCTGAAGTTGCAGGAATAATGACCCATGAATCTGTAGGGCACCCTGGTGAAGCCGATAGAATACTGGGAAGAGAAGGAGCTCAGGCAGGCGAATCATACCTTTCATCGTCTGATATAGGCAGGCAGGTTGGAAATGAGAACGCTACGATTATAGATGACCCTACTATACCGGGCAGCTCTGGTTTCTACCTCTTTGACGATGAGGGTGTATCAGCAAGAAAAAGAATATTGATAAAGAATGGTAAGATAAACGAATTTCTTCACAACAGAGAAACTGCAAGTGAATTTTCACTCAAGAGCAATGCTGCTGCAAGGGCGAACCAGTATTCCGTTGAACCGATTGTAAGAATGGCAAATACATATGTGGAGCCGGGAGATATGAAGCTTGATGAGATGATAAAGGAAGTCAAAGAAGGTGTAATTATAAAGAACTTCATGGAGTGGAATATAGATGATAAGAGGTTCAACCAAAGGTATGTTGGACATGAAGCATACAGAATAGTTAATGGGGAGCTTGCAGAGATGATAAGAAATCCTGTGCTGGAAGTAACAACCCCAAGGCTGTGGAGCAGCATATCGTCAAAATCAAGAGACCTTGTATTTGACTCAGCAACCTGCGGAAAAGGAGACCCATCTCAGGGCATACCAGTATGGCATGGAGGGCCTTACATGCTTCTAAAAGATATGTACCTTGGGGCTAGGTGAGTACAAAATTGAGCATTGACAGAGCAACAGAAGAAAAGATGAACGATATTCTTGACTGGATAGCCAACAAATGTAAATCGCTTGGTGTTGAGAATTATGATGCCATAACCTTCAGCGAATTAAGCGGGCAGTCAAGGTTCAGCAACAACAGCATAACCACAGTAAATTATTTGCTTACGCTCGAATCTATGGTATACATGTCAAAGGGAAAGAAGAGGATAGTAGGTCTGATAACATCAACTGAAAGGGAATCTTTGGAAAAGACACTGGGAAGGCTGTATAATTCCATGATCACAGGCTCTCCTGACTCTGAATTTGCTCCTTTACCCAAAGGGCCTTTTAACTATAAA
>Ga0079044_1000088_pt1 | contig 23443 bp, 21 predicted proteins | sample ECH_Chost_MetaG_FD_76329 | JGI IMG/M metagenome (GOLD analysis project Ga0079044, IMG submission 76329) | Hot spring microbial mat communities from Yellowstone National Park, Wyoming, USA - ECH_C host_MetaG | ecosystem: Environmental > Aquatic > Thermal springs > Hot (42-90C) > Microbial mats ... | reverse complement strand
GCTAGCTGAGAGGCTTGGTGTTGCCAAGCACGTTAAGTTCATTGTGAACCCAAGCCTAGCCGAGGCGTACAGCGTGTTGGGTAGATCCAAGGTTTTCATTCATGGGAAGCCCCATGAACCCTTCGGCATAGTCGTCGTTGAGGCCATGGCCATGGGGGCGGTGCCCATAGTGCCCAGGTCCGGTGGGCCATGGTACGACATAGTTGAGGCTGGCAAGTACGGGTTCGGCTACGACACCGTTAATGAAGCGGTGGATGCGGCTAGGCGAATACTAAGCAACTACGAGGAATACTCGAGACTTGTGGTTGAGAGGGCTGGGGAATTCTCATACACCAGGTTCAGGGATGAGTTATGCAGGCGCCTAACCACCAATTAACTCACATGCATCTTCAAGGGTCAAGCCCTGTAGCAGCCAGTTAACCGCTTATGGCTAATTCACTGCACCTGCCCCCGCTGTACAGTATGGCCCTACTGTACCCAGGCGCCCTTAGGCCTACCCCATCATACTCTATAACCCTACTATCCCTCAGCCTTATTGAGCCCTTACCGTAGACCCTAACCTCACTGGTCGTTGGTATCACTGAGCCTTCCCTTATGAATAGTGGGAATTCACTACCGCTCTCAATCCAAGTAGGCCCCCTATACTCCACGCAGCTCCACCAATCCACCCAATTACCCCTAGGCAGGTAAACCCTCCTCGACTCACCGTAGATTTGGGGGGCATATAGTAGGCCGCCTCCAACCATGTACTCGTCTATTATATGGTAGGCGTCATCATCGTCCTGGAAGTGGTAGACCAGCGGCCTAACAATTGGGTGCCCGGTTTCATGGGCCTCGGCGGCTAGGGCTAGGAGGTATGGCATTAGGCTCCTCCTAAGCTCCATAGCCCTCTTAACGGCCTGGGCATGGTCACCCCTAAGCATGTACGGCTCCCTATCGGGGTTACTGCTCGTGTGCACCCTGAGTAGGGGGAAGAATAACCCAGCCCTAAAGTACCTAACAAGCAATTCACCCTGGTCCATGTAGGGCCTATACCTCCTCAAATCACCCCTCCCAATGAAGCCACCCAGGTCGCAGCCGAAGAATGGAATACCCGATAACCCCATTGACTCCACCAGTTGCATCTGAAGTAGTATATCGTCCAGTGAACCCGTGTTGTCCCCTGACCATAAAAAGGCGTAGCTTTGAATGCCTGCGTAGCCAGCCCTCGATAGTATGAAGGGCTTATTCACGCCAGCCCTCCTCAAACCCTCGTAGGTTGCCGCGGCTTGGAAGTATGGGTAGGCGTTCCTAGCTAACTCATGCCTAACCCTCCTCCCATCATCAAGCCTATGAATGGCACCCCTATCAATGGACCACTCACGCTCCCTAACGTAATCAGTGGGTTCATTCATGTCCAACCAAATGCCGTCAACCCCGTAATCCCTAACCCACCTCTCAACTAGGCTACTCCACCAATCCCTAGCCTCCCTATTGAAGAAGTCCGGGAACACAACCGCACCTGGCCAACCCTTACCCACGTAGAGTTCCCCATTCTGAGCCTCGCAATACTTACCCAACCCGCTTAGGAACACGTCGAAGTTTTGGTCAAGCTTAACCCAATGGTCAATTATCGTTATGAGCCTAACACCCCTCCTATGAAGCTCCTCGGAGAGCCCCCTTGGGTTAGGGAACTTTGACCTATCCCAGGTGAATATCTTGCCGGAGTCCATGTACTGGAGATCTAGGTACACGGCTGATGGTTTAAGGCCGAAGGCCTCGAGTTCATTAACAACCCTAACCACGACGTCCTGGGGCTCATAACCACAGCACCTGGATACTTGATAGTCAAGGGCCCAGTCAGGTGGCTCTAGGGGCTTGCCCGTTATGTCTGTGTAGTTCTCAATAACCCTCTCAACGCTAGGCCCCCTTATGACGTAAACCTCAACGTCGCTGTGGGGCACTGTAACCCTAACCTCATTATACCTGGTTAGGCCAATGTCGAAGTGGAGCTCGGCTGGTGAGTTAACGAATAGCCCAACCGCCTCACTGTGTCTGACGCTTATTAGGAATGGTATTGAGGCGTAGAGGGGGTCACTGTACCAGCCGTATGGGGTGGGTGCGGATGCATCCAGGTTCCACATCCTAACCCTAACCCTCCTCCTATCAAGCTCATAAGCCTTCTCCCCAAGCCCAAGCACATGCTCCTTTAAGTCAAGGTCCTTGACTATGGTTAACCTGCCGTTAGACTCCTCAACCCTAAGCCTATGCCCAAGGAACTCACCCTCGTAACTAGGCCCCTCAAAGACGTCGACAGCCCTACTCGGCCTGTAGTTGAAGGTTACTATTGGCCTTGGGTTGTTAATGAGTAACCTAAACCCTGGTTCACCCTCCTCAACGCTAACCCTCATGAAACCAATGCCAGCCCGCTCCTTTTTAACAGGTGCCTCATTTGCTGCTGCCGAGTAGCTTGAGTAGTTCGCTTAGCCTGGCCTTAATGTCGGCTAGCTCCCTTGATAATGCCTCGTTCTCACTCTTCAGTCTTAGGTTCTCCTCCCTCAATTTATCATAATCCTCCTTAAGCCTCTTAAGCTCCTCCTCAACCTTACCGCAGGACTCAGTTGCCTTAATCTTGTCGCTCCTAACCCAGTAAATCACCTGGCTATTCTCCTTAATCCACCTAAGCTCACCCGTCTCAAGGTCAAGGTCCAGTTCCGTGAGTATTGCGAACACGTCACCCTTGCCTATGTCGTACTGCTTGGTAACCTCAGTGAAGAACCAGTTCTTAATGTCGTTAAACACCTTGGTTAGGGACTCCCTGAACTCATGCCTATTCCTCAGCTCGTTAAACCTAGCCTCACCCTCCTCCCCACCTAGGCTTGTCCTCAGTCCATTGGCCACCGCCCCGAATATTATCCTGAAGAAGTCAGGCCTACCACCCCTACCATGCCTACCGAACAGTTTACCAGCTGAGGTTTTACCGGTTGATAACTTAATCTTAACTATGCGCTTACCCGCCTCCGTGACAAGCTCTGATGTAGCGCTCTCCCTCTCAATCTCCTCACCCTCCTCAGCCTCCTCAGGCTGCTCAGAGGACATAGATTATTATACTTAAATTTAGCTTATAAACCTATCCTTAAAACGAGCCATTGGGCATTTGCCAAGGGTAAGCTTGAATTAAGGCCCGGGTTCAAATCTTGACCGCGTTAACCACTCCATCCTGCCCGGGGCGTGACGTAACCACTGCCCTACCCACCTCAGTCTCTATAATAGTCCCCTTCACGATTATACCCCTCTTGGCGAAGTCGCTGTTGGCTGGGGACTCAACTATCCTAAGTATCTTAGCCTTCCTACAGGTGCCGCTGCCCTTATCATACACGTTAGCGTAGCTAACCTCAGCCAGCCTAATCTTAAACCCACCACCCGTAACCCTCTCAATAAGCCTCCTATCCACACCCCCCAGCCTAGTGTTGGTGGGTGGCCCACCGCCTAGGGCCTTCCTCTTAACCTTATAGGGCCTAGCCCTAAATCCACCACTCACCTTCCTATTGTCATTACCCTGGTAATAGGCAGCCAACTTAGCCATTACCAAGCACCTAAGCCTAAGCCTTTTAAACATTAACCAGTGCGGCTCCACCCCAGTTATTACCACCAAATATCTTTATGAGTATTCCCTGTATGGTTAATCGATAATCCTTAATAAGACCCTCATGGCGGAAGTATACGTGTCCCTCAGGAGAATTGGGGCCGTCCTACATGTGGCTAAGGATGGCTTAATAGTGGCTAGGGTTAACGTGGATAGGGCTGATAGGCTTGTTGGGTTAACAGTCATGGACTACTCCATGAGGAGGATAGGGAGCATTAAAGACATAGTGGGTCCGGTCTCATCCCCCTACGCATTAATAAAACCCGTCAAGGGTTTGAAGGCATCAGAATACGTTGGTAAGCAGGTTTACGTTAGGGGTGTGGACCTTGAGAGGGTCATGAGGGGTGGGCGCCATGAATAAGTGCCCAGAATGCGGCTCAACTGAGTTTATATACGACGAGCAGAGGGGTGTTTTATACTGCGCCAAGTGCGGCTATATAATTGAGGAGCATGTCATCGACATGGGGCCTGAGTGGAGGGGTGTGGATAAGAATGGTAGGTCACTGGCCAGGGCCAGCCCAGTCAACGCAGCCGCCCCTGAGCATGGGATGCTGATTAACATAGTTAAGCTGCGTGAGTCAAAGCTGAGGATTGTGAAGCCCGTGGCGCTGCTCACCACGGGTGAACGCAATGTAATGGAGTTGAGGTCTATTGTTAAGCGGGTTGTGGCTAACGTGGGGCTTCCTGAATCCATAATTGATGAGGTTGTTTTGAACTATAGGGCGTTGGTTAAAATGAGCTATAGGGGTAGGATTAAGGAGACAGCCCTAGCCCTAGTTTACATAGCGTGCAGGAGGCGTAACATACCGTGCACCATGAAGGAGCTCCTTAAGAACAGTGATGTGAACATTAAGAGTTTTAACAAGGTTTACATGCAGATAGCCAGCCTAATGAACATTAAGGGGATTTACAACGACGAGCAGCTCATGAACATGACCCTGAGGATGCTTGACTCAATAAACATCAACAATAACGTTAAGCACAGGTTGATCCTACTGATGAGGGACCTGATAGAGAAGGGTAAGGCGAATGGCCTATTCAACGGTAAAACCATCACCTCAACGATCGCCGCCATGGTGTATGCATCACTGTTAATATACAACGTTAACGTTAGGCAAAGGGACATAGCATCAATAGCTGGGGTAACTGACGTGACAATAAGGAACAGGTACAATGAACTGTTGAGGCGCCTGAACTTCAGGATAATAATCTAGGCCTTAAAACAACGCACCAAATTCTGGCCAGTTTCTGAATTAAATTTATTAACATACGGGCTCAGTGTCGTATTCATGCTAAAAGTGAGAGGGCTAATGGGCTACTTAACGTTAATAGTCGTGTTAACGTGCATTAGCCTAACTACGGTCACCCACGCCTCATTGATTAACACACCGTTAAACCCACCCCCCACACCACTAAGTGGGTTTCACTACGCTGGGACGCTTAGCAATGACAGCCCTGTCATAGTCACCATCTACATACCCCTCAGGAACATTAACCTACTCCTCTACTACGCCCAAGCCGTATCAACCCCAGGCTCACCCATGTACCACCACTTCCTCAGTAGGGAGGAGGTGAAGGCACTCTTCTACCCAACCGATGAATACAATGAGGTGCTCACATACCTTAGGGGGCATGGGTTCAGGATACTGCTTACCGCAGCTGACTCAATAATAGTGGCTTGGGGTAACGTTAGCATTGTTGAGAGGTACCTTGGCCTAGGCTACGCCGTCTACAGTAATGGGTCCTTAAGCTACTACGAGTCCTATGGGGTGCCGAAGCTGGGCAACATCATGGTCTACTCATCGAACTTAACAATGCTTCTCCTCCAACACCCGCAACTGTTGATCATGGGCGGTGAACTGGGCAACATATTGCCAGGTTACGTTAAGGGTGCTGTAAACTTAACATACCCCATAGAGGCCTATTGGCCCACTGAACTGCAGAGGGTCTACAACGCCACCGCCCTGTACAGGGAAGGTTACTATGGGCAGAACTACACCATAGGCATACTTGACTTCTTCGGAGACCCCTACATAACCTCCCAACTAGCCTACTTCGACAATGCAACCGGCCTCCCGAACCCACCAAGCTTCAGTGTAGTGCCAATAGGCCCATACAACCCCAACCTGGGGGTTTACAATGGCTGGGCCTATGAGGTAAGCCTTGATGTTGAGGTTGCCCACGCAATGGCGCCCAGGGCCAACATTGTGCTTTATGTTGCGAACCCAGCCCTACCACTAGCGGCCATAATAGCCTACATTGTTGACCAGGACGCCGTTAACGTGGTCTCCCAGAGCTTCGGCTTCCCCGAGTCCATACTGCCGATGATTAATGGGCCCGCCTTCTACTTCAACATCGTGCTAACTGACGAGTACTACGCCTTAGGTAGTGTTGAGGGTATCACCTTCCTAGCCTCCAGTGGTGATGGTGGTGGGGCTGGTTACAGCAATGGGCCGCTGGGCACAGTCATTTACCCAGCCGCCTCACCCTACGTGACGGCGGTTGGGGGCACCACCACCTACATTCAATTACCCAACGGCTCCTACTACCAAACTGCCTGGTCCAGCTACGGCTTCATACCCCTCGGCCTGAATCTAGGTGGCTCAACGGGTGGTGTTAGTGTTGTTGAGCCTAAGCCCTGGTACCAGTGGGGCATAGCCACACCTGCGACATACCCATTCGGTAGGATGGTGCCTGACTTAGCCATGGATGCAAGCCCATACCCAGGGCTACTCATGGTTGGGCCAGGGAACACACCACTCATAGCTGGCGGGACCAGTGCATCATCGCCACTGCTGGCTGGCCTACTAACCCTCATCATGGATGCAGTAGGCTCAAGCCTCGGTTCGTTAAACCCAACCATCTACGAACTGGCCAACAGCGGCTGGTACGGTAAGGCCATAGTCCCTATCACCTTCGGCTACAACATACCTTGGACAGCCCACTACGGCTACAACCTGGTGACTGGCCTAGGCACGGTCAATGCCGGCTACTTGGCTGAGGCCTTCTCAGCCTTAAGCAGGTTGGAGGGCGGTGGATTATCCATAACTGTGAACGTCTACAACACCACAGGCGGCCAGCAGAGGTACTACTACCCAGGTGAGGAGGTTGTCATAAGCGCCTCTATACTTAACTCAACTAGGCTGGTCACGTCAGGTAGCTTCTACGCCCTCATAGAGAGTGTTTGGGGTAATGTGACCACGGTGCCGTTAAGGTTCAGCGGCATTAATGGCTGGACAGCCTCGGTTGCCCTCCCAAGCAACGCCACCGGTATACTTGACATTATTGTTTACGGGGAGGCAGATGGCTTAAGGGGCTATGGTTACACTACAATATACTCAGGTTACTATGGGCAATTCCTACAACCCCTACCATTCACGCCCCTCTACTTGGGGTCAGGGATACGGCTGGTCGTTAACCTAACCACCCCCGTGGGTGGGGTGCCCCTCAATGTGAGTGGGGTTACGGCCCTCATCTATTACTACAATGCGCTTAACAACTCCTATTCACTCATCGGTAACGTAACCCTAAGGCCGTACCCATACTTCGCACACGGCAACGTGACGTACATATTCGTAGGTGAGCTACCCAGCAACCTACCCACCGGTGTATTGTTTATTAGGCTGCTTAACGCCTTCGGCTTCGTACCATTCGTGAACGGCGTAATGATGCAGAGCATGTACGTGCTGCCGACGGTGGTGGCGCAACCAGGTTCAGTGGCCCCAGGGGGGAGTGTAGTCGTGGTTGGTTACCCCATACCACCGTTGAACCTGGTTCAAGTGTCGCTGGGTACGGGAACCTACGTGTTCTACGACGTCCTATACGGGTCTAACGTAACCGCCTACTTAACATCACCCACGGGTAGGGTTATCAGCATGTCTAACGTACTGTTTAACCCATCCGTGAACGCCTACTACGGCGTACTGAAGGTGCCTTCAAACGCAACCCCTGGACTATACACCATTATCCTAAACGCCACCTACTCATCATACACCCTCAACGCTACCATAACGGGCTCCTACTTCACACAAATATATGTGGCTGGGGGCTACTCACTACCATCCGTGAGGGTCTCGTCAACGTACGCCTTTGAGGGGCAGGTTATAACCATCTACGCCAACATCACTTACCCAAATGGCACTGAGGTGAAGTACGGCATGTACTCGGCCACGGTTTACCCACTGTCCTTATCGGGCCTATACCCATTGATAAGCCAGGTTTTCGAAACCCCACTTTGGTATAACCCAAGGTTGGGCCTGTGGGTTGGCAACGTCACGCTACCATCCCAGTACTCCCTAGGCAGCCTAACCTACCTTGGGGGTAACCTGTACTTCTCATCGCCATACGGCGTTCTGGTCACTGGCACATCTGCTGATGGCTACCCAACCCCAAGCAGCCTATCAACCCAGTACACGCTTTACGTCATACCCTACACGATGTTGAATGGGGCAACGTTAAGCGGCATTAAGGCCTACCACATGGCCCTAATCAACGACACATTAATAGGCGGCGTCTACGTTGACAGCATCCTAATCAACGACACGTTGATAGGCAACGTCACATTGGTTAACTGCAACGCCAGTGAGTTAACGGTCATAAACTCCCACCTACTGTTGGTATCCTCAAGCATCGGTAGGGTTAGGGTCATTAACAGCACCGTTGAGTTATTCTCAAGTAGGGTTGGTGAACTGGACCTATCATCATCAACCTACGTCAACGAGAACTCGGTGATCAGTTCAATATACCCCAAACCACCCATCGTAATAATCAACTCACCCGTTAATGGAACCAGCCTAACCGGGCTGGTGACCGTGAACTTCACGGTAATCGGCAATGATGTATTGAACGTCAGCCTCTACCTAAATAACCACGTGTTAATTGCCTTCACGGGCAACGGCACATTCACCTACACTCTCAATACCACAGACTACCCAGATGGCACATACGAGTTAAGCGTTATTGCCGTGCAGTCCAGTGGGGCCGTGGCTTCATCATCCGTTGAGGTTAACCTAGCTAACGAGTTATTGTCCTTAAGCGGTGGTCTCAGTAGGTTGACTGGTGAATTAGCCTCAAACGCAACAGCAATGCGTAAGGCACTGGTTGAGCTAAACAGTAACCTAACGATGATTGAAATCCTACTGTTAGTGTCCCTAGCCCTAAGCGCAGCCGCCCTAGCCTGGTTTGCGGCATCAAGGGTTAAATCGGCTTAGCGCCAATGCCAGTTTAAAACACCGCCATGTGAGTGATTACTTGTAGAAGGCTATTGACGCGTAGCCCACGGTCTCAAGTAGGTAACCGCTTGTGTCACCTGAAGTTGCGTGCTTAAGTAGCTTAACGCCCGTAGCCCCCTGCTTCCTGGAGTAGACTATGGCCGCCATTATTGCGCCGAAGCCACATACGGAGACGTCGTACTTCTCCATTGTTGAGTAGAAGCCCTCCTCATCCATGTTGAGCACATGCTCAATAACCCTCATGTCCTTGTCCGTGGTCACCTCGTGAGGCTCGTAATGGTTCAAGTCACTTGAGGCCACCAGAACCACCTCACCAGCCCTCCCATTAACAACCTCGCTTATGGCTGAACCAAGCCTCCTGGCCATGTCAATGGTCTGGTTCCACAGGACTATTGGCACTATCCTTGAGCCTGGGAACAGGTATTGTATGAAGGGTACCTGAACCTCCACTGAGTGCTCCCTCTCGAAGGCTATTGGGTCTTCGGCCAGATCCTTAACCCTAGCCTTGATTTGGCTGGCCAACTCCTCATCAACCTCAACCTTACCCAGTGGCGTCTCCCACTCACCACTTGTCATGATTGCCGCTGGTGAGCCTACGCCGTAGTGGTTTGGGCCGATTATGATGAATACCTTGGGCTTGGCGTACTTGCCCACCTCAACGTAGGCATGCGCTGCCACCGGGCCTGAATAGACATACCCAGCATGCGGCGCAACTACCGATAGCACGTATTGCTTATCCTCCTTAACATTCATGGTTGACTTTGGTCCAATCTCATGCTCAATAGCCCACTTTATCTGGTTAATTAAACCATCCCTACTGGCCTCGTAGAACATGCCAGCAACGGCCGGTTTCCTAGTAACCCTAGTAACCATAGAGTGCACACGCACCTTAGTTATTTAAATCATTTCGCATATCTTTCTAAATGACAAATGTGTAGTAAACCGTGGATAAGTATTTAAATCCTAGTTAGGTAACCTAAAGATACATGGGTAAAGAGAACATGAGGACATCCATGGCTAGGGCTCTTAGGTTGATAAACATTTCACTTTATGTATTTGTAATATTACTGACCGTGGTGGTTAGCCTACTCTCACTATACATAGCCATAACGAGCATCCTAGGCTCAATACGCAGTATCGCTTCATTAACAGATTTAAACATCATAAGCATACTATCATCTCTATTCCTAGTCGTGTTAACAATGGAGTTGATAGAAATGTTCATAGCATATATGGAGAGGGGTATGATAATAGTTGACATGGTCATAGCCATAGTGCTCACTGCAGTGGCGAGGGAACTGCTAATAAACTTCGCAAACATAGAATCCCTAACCCTCCAAAGGGGAATCATCATAACCACCGCAATCTTAACACTGTCAATATCCTACTGGCTAGTCAATAAAGCGGAGCAGATTAAGAAAACTTAGCGGTTAATAAACCCCTATGCCTATTGTCAACCAATGCCTCATTCATGAGGTGAACCTTAAGGAGCCTAAAGCTTGGGAACCTGGCACCGCAGACTGGGCACCTCCTAGTCTTAGGCATGTGCTGGCACTCCCTAGTGTAATGTATGAAGTACTCCCACGCACTACCCATAGTCTTACCACAGTACTTGCAGGTAACCTGCATCAATGAACCATGCCGGGTGGTGGTTTAAAACTTAACCCCACATGGTTTATGATGGTAATCAATTTAAATCCAAAGCCTGCGAATGCTTTATGGCTGTGATAATTGAGGTTGCGGTTGACCCAATAGGGACTGGTTCAACGAGCGTTGGTGACTTGGTTAAGCAGGCTGTATCAGTGATAGCAAAGAGGGGTTATAAGTACCAGGTATGCGCCATGGGAACAGTCATCGAGGTGCCATCCCTAAGGGAAATTGGTGAACTCATAGATGAAATCCACAACGAACTTGTTAAACTGGGCGTGAAGAGGATTGTCACGGTAATTAGGATTGATGATAGGAGGGATAAGAGCGAGACAATAGAGTACAAGGTAAGCAGGGTAACCCAGCGTTAGCCAGCCTTCTCCCTTATTATTGGGTTTTCCTGTTGCGGTTTTTCTGGTCTTGAGTGAGGTGAGGAATGGTAGGTGAGGTCGGTGAGTTTAACCCACGCTTATCCCACTTAATTTCCTCCTAAACCCCACTATAAAACAACCCATGAAGCCCAGCAGCACCTAAAACACCAATCCTCATGGCATATCTAGAAGCCCCCTATGCCTAAAGGCTCTTGCTTAGAGTCGCTAACCTTAGCAAGCGTGTACCTGCCCATGTGTACTATGCCCAGTGGCCCTTAGTAAGCGTCACCTGAACCTTGCCTTAACCCTCTCCTCAATGGCCTTAACCTCCTCGTCACTGAGCCTCCAGCCAACTGCCCCAAGGTTCTCCCTAACGTGCATTGGGTTTGATGCCCTTGGTATTGGGAAGGCGTTTTCATGCTTTGTTATTATCCAATTCAGGGCTATTTGGGCAGGGGTCCTTGGTCCATGGTTCCTGCTTACCATTTCGACCAGGTCCTTTGGGAACTCCCTGATTAACCTTCCATGGCCAAGTGGGTAGTAGCATAGTATGGCTAGGTTCTCTCTCTTGGCATAGGGTATTATATCCGCCTCAATCCTCCTATCGATTAGGCTGTAGGGCATTTGGAGGGAAACCACCTCGTACTTCTTCAAGGCCCCCTGAGCCTCAATAACCTGGTTTAGGTTAAAGTTGCTCAGCCCTATGAACCTTATTAAGCCTTCATCCACCAGATGCTCCATGGCCCTCATGGTTTCTGCAATGGGCACCCTCCTGTTCGGGAAGTGGACCTGGTAAAGGTCAATGTACCTGACCCCAAGTCTCCTTGCGCTATTCCTAGCAGCCTTAATCACTGAGTCATATTTAAGGTGCGTTGGCCATACCTTAGTGGCTATGAACAATTCATCCCTATTAAAGCCCCTAATGGCCTCAGCCACAAGGGGCTCACTACCGTAAATCTCGGCCGTGTCTATTAGGTTGATGCCGTTCTCCAAACCCAGCCTAAGCGCCTGCACCTTAAGCCTCCTGGACCTTAATATGCCTAGCCTTGATAACACTATCCAAGCCAGGTCGTAGTACGTCCCCATGCCCACGGCCGAGACCTTAACACCACTCCTCCCAAACACCCTGTACTCCATACTTAAACCCACGGCTAAGGGCTTTTTAGTCTTCGTAATTGTTTATTATGCTCGTTGTTCCTTAGAGTTGTTTGTGTCGTTTGGGTTTACGTACTTAACCTCTATGCCGTATAGAGAGGTCTTCAATGTCATCATCTCAATGATCGTGCTTCTGGAGACTATGACCTTGTACTTGCAATTGAAGCTAAGCGTGTGGATGGGACTCCTTACAAAAGCCCCGTAATATCCTCTATAAGGTAAATAGTCTAAGAATTTAACTTTACCTAAAATTAAATCCTCGCATCAACTCGTCTCATGCATAGTTTTACATCAAAACAAATATTAAATGCTTTCTTACAGGAATGGTTAAATATCTCTCTTCATCGGAATTCTAACTATGCAAGCCTATTTAATGTACCCAGACGTAAGGGATGAATGGGTAGTTTTCGTAACCGAAGACGACCTATGGAAATATAATACGAGAACCGGTGAGTTAATAAGACTTACCTCAGACTTTGGTATAGTCTTAAACCCCAAAATCTCACCGGATAAGAGGTGGATAGCCTTTGCAAGGTATCAGCCTGGTGACCAACCATTATCTGAAGTTTATTTGATTCCCTTTAATGGTGGAGAGCCCAAGAGGTTAACCTATTTCGGTAGCCCGGTTACTAACGTTGTAGGTTGGACCCCCGGTGGAAAGATTATCATCAGGTCAGACTTTAAGAGACCATTTCTAAAGTGGAGAGAGTTATTTTCTATAGATCCAGTAACTGGAGAGATTAAGAGGTTACCATATGGGCCAGCGGACTCAATAGCCTTTGGTGAAAAAGCATTAGTAATCGGTAGAAATACCATAGATTTACCTTATTGGAAGGGATATAAAGGTGGAACGAGGGGAAGGTTTTACATTGATTACGGCTATAGGGGAGAGTTCAAACCTTTCATTGAGCTCAATTCAAACCTAACCAGCCCTATGTGGATAGGGGATAGGTTTTACTTCATTTCAGACCATGAAGGTAGTGGGAATATATACTCAGTGGACTTGAATGGAAATGACATGAGGAGGCACACGAATTTCAATGATTATTACGTAAGGAACGCGAGCTCAGACGGCAAAAGTATCGTCTTCCAAATGGCCGGAGACATATACTTAATGGAGGGCAAGGAGGTTAGGAAGCTAGAAATCAATGTGCCGATAACGGGAAAGCATAGGATGGGTAAATTTAAGGAGGTTGATAAGTACCTAACTTCCTTTCATTCCGACGGAAATTATCTCGTATCAATTGTCAGAGGTAAAGCGTTTTTGATGCGTAATTGGGATGGCCCAGTAATTCAGCTAGGTGATAGGAGCGGTCTGACTAGGTATAGGAGTATAAGGATTGCTAAGGACAAAGTGTTCACTTTAGCAGACGAAAATAGAATAGAGGTTTACTCACTTGAAGGTAAAAAGGTGAAGGAAGTTAAGGCCAAGGGTTACGTCGAGAATATATTCCCATCACCTGACGGTAACCTAATTGCTGTTGTTAATAACAACTTTGAGTTATGGATTATAGATTTGGTTAACGACACGCAAATGCTTTTAGATAAGGCTAAGTGGTATATTGAGGAAGTAGCGTGGCATCCAACTGGGAAATGGCTGGCTTATACTTATCCGGAAATCAGTTACTGGATGTGGAATAGAGTTAGGGTAAGTGATTTGAGGAACGTTAAAGACGTAACTACTCAAGGGTATACCAACTTCTCATTGTCCTTCGACCCTGATGGAAAATACTTGTACTTCTTGTCCTCGAGGAATTTCGAAGCTATTATGGACTATATTTACTTTCATTATGATTTCGTTAATCCAGTCAAAGCCTATTTAGTAGTCCTCAACAAGGAGGCGTTCTCACCGTTTAACCAACAAATAGTAAGTAAGGAAAGTGAGGCAAGGGTTGACTTAGATGGTATAGAGGCTAGAGTGTCAACTATCCCTATTGACCCAGGGTATTACTACAAGATAAGAGGTGTAAAAGGAGGTAAGGTAGCCCTCCTTAAGTTCCCTCCTAAGAGGGTTATTGGGCAAAGGCAAGATGGTGTTATTGAAATTTTCGATTTTTCCACGAAGGTTAAGGAGCAGTATATCGATAACGTTACTGATATGGAGGTTAATGACGACAACATAATAATAAGGCAGGGTAACACTATAAGGGTTCTAAAAGCCGATAAGAAGCCCGAGCAAGGGCAGAACGCAAACCCCAAGACAGGGATAATTGATCTTTCGAGGATTAAAGTATTTGTAGACCTAAAGAATGAATGGAGGCAAATGCTTAGGGAGGCGTGGGTGTTAATGAAGGAGAACTACTGGAAGGAGGACATGAACGGCATTAATTGGGAGAAAGTCCTAGAAAAGTATGAGCGGCTGATAGATAAGGTTAATACACGTTATGAGTTATCTGATTTAATTAAGGAAATGCAAGGGGAACTGAGGACCTCCCATGCTTACGAGATGAGTGGTGATTATGATGTTGAAAAACCCTATAACGTTGGCGGTTTAGGAATTGATTATAAGTATAATGGTGAGTGTTATGAGATTACTGAAATCTTTGTCGGTGACCCTAACGAAGAAAACGAGAGATCACCATTATTAGACCCTGGTGTTAACGCTGAGGTTGGTGATTGTATAATATCAATTGATGGTGTAAAGTTGGACTTAGAGAACCCACCTGAAAAGTTACTCGTAAATAAGGCCGGAGACCCCGTGGTAATTGAGCTTAAGAGGAAAAGTGGTGAAGTAAAGACCTTCTCCGTAAGAACTTTGAAGAACGAGAAGTACGTTATTTATAGAAGTTGGGTTGAGAAGAATAGAAGGTACGTTAATTCGAAGGGACTTGGATATGTTCACATACCTGACATGGCGGCTCAAGGGTTTTCTGAGTTCTTTAGGCTGTATACTTATGAAGCTTTTAAGTACGGTAGTGTAGTAATAGACATTAGGTATAACGGAGGCGGACATGTCTCTCAGTTATTGTTAGAGAGACTTCTGACTAAAAGGATAGCTGTTGACATTCCGAGAAGAGGCGAACCAGCTCCTTATCCCGTTGTAGCCCCTACCCGCTTAGTACTTATAGTTAATGAACAGGCTGGCTCAGACGCTGATATATTTACTAATTCTTTTAAGCTCTATAAACTCGGTAAAGTTATAGGAACTAGGACCTGGGGTGGTGTTGTTGGAATTGATGGTAGATATTCATTAGTTGATGGAACTTTAGTTACTCAGCCTAAGTACGCTTTCTGGTTTATAAACGTGGGTTTCGGCGTTGAGAATTATGGTGTCGATCCAGATATCGTTATTGATAATCTGCCACAAGACTACATGAGAGGTATTGATAGACAATTAGAGGTTGCTATTGAGGAACTTGAAAAGGAAGAAGTTATGGATTCTGTTAAAGCATTCAGAGATTCAGTATCTCTGACCCCCTCCCCGCCCTGAAGGGCAAGGTTTATCGTTTGTTTTATCATGGTAAAGTTTTTAAATGCCAGTCTCCTTGATGTGTCGTGCCGTTTAGCCACACTAAGATAGTTGGGTCAACTGGTAGGTTTGGGGCTAGGTATGGGATGGGTGTTAGGAGGAAGGTGCTTCAGATTGAGGTTAAGCAGAGGGGGCTTCATAGGTGTCCCCAGTGCAGGTCACTGGTTAGGTTGAGGAGACTTGCCTTCGGTATTTGGCAGTGCCCAAGGTGCGGCTTCACCTTCGCCGGTGGTGCATACGTGCCTCAGACCATCATGGGTAGGACCATAACCCCCGAGGAGCTTAGGGCCCCTGAAAGGCAGAGGCAAGCTATGAGGGAGGCGGCTAGGCAGAGGGCTACTCAATGATGAGTGGCCAATGAGCCGCTGCTGGGTGAATGCTTATATAAGTAGTTGAGTGTTGGTTAAGTTGAGATGCCGGTCGAATTCATGAAGTTTTACAACGCCAAGACGGCGTTGAGTGACATTAAGAGTGATGTAGATGCGTTGAAGGATGTCTTATCCAGTATAGAATCCACATTGGCGTCGTTGCAGAGACAGGCTAGGGGTGAGAGGAGGCTGATGGCTAGGGGTGGTGGGGGTTATTACGAGTACGTTAGGTTCACCTACTTCAACTACACCATTGACGTCCACGTGATTCCACCAACCGCCGAACTCAGCTCAATCATGAGTAGCATCAGGAATAGGCTTAAGGTAATCCTAGACGCCCTAAACAAGTCAATAAGCCTAATAGAGAGGATTAGCGATGAGGCCAGCGGCCTAAGCCTAATTGGGGTTGCGATTGAGGATGGGAGGGTTAAAGTCATTTTAATACCTTAAGCCGCATCACCTTCAACGCAACCTTAAAGGCCCATGAACTAACCAGCAATATGAATAAACCTAATTAGGTAGGGTTAGCTTAACTCACCATTGCGTATTACTGCCCCCTCCTAATACCCCTGACCAGCAATTCACCCCTTCTACTCAACCTGTAGTACACGTGGTGCTTCCTAACCTCACTGCTGAGTTTAAACCTGGCCATACTCCTCTTAAGCGTCTTACCACCCCTAACCCTCTCAACAAGCCCCATGTCCTCTAGCCTATCAAGGATCATCAAAACCCTCTCCAGCGGTATACCGGTGTTTAACGCTATTGACTTGCCATAATCCACGTTAGCCCTCTTAAGGTGAATTAAAACCGCCAACTCCTCACTGTCCAACTCCACGAGCCCAACGTAGGTCCTGGGATTTAACCCTTAGCATGTCCAATGCATAACCTTTTCTAACTAACCCTCACGCCACTTGCACACGCCTAACGCTGAACCCATTGGTGTCTTTAGTAACCATTAACAGCTCCACGCCGTTTAGGTTAAGGTTGGCCCTTAGGGCATTGATGAAGGCCTCAACCCCCTTCATGGGTCTCGTTAACGGTGCCTTAAACTGGGCGCCAGCTGCATAGGAGTGCCCACCACCGCCTAGGGCTGTGGCCACCTTGGTGCAGTCGAAGCCGCTTGATGGGTCTGCGCCGCAGTAGTACCTAAACGTCCTGTAGCCTAGTCTAACCAGTAGGTTAACCATTGACGCCCCCCTACGCTGGAGTTCAATGGTCAATTGCCTGTAGGATATGCCCAATTTAACGTTGAAGTAGGCGTTAATAACCTTATCAACACCGAGGGCATCAGCAACCTTAAGCATAACCTCCCATGACCTAATCCCCCTGTCAACAATACCCTTAACGTATGGTGTTTTGAGGGCCTCAAGCCCCGTCTTAGCAAGCATAGACGCCGCCCTCACCTTCTCCCCATACCTTGAAAACCTAGCCAACATGTCCACTTGCCTAGCCTCCTCACTGCTTATCCTAGCCGTATCGGTTTCAATGGCCACCTTAACTAGGGATTCTGCTATTGGGTTACCTGCTAGGTTGAGGGCCCTCATGGCTAGTAAAGCTGAGCATGGGGCTTCCGGGTCGTAGTACTCGAGCTTAGCGCAGGGCTTATTCGTCTCATGGTGATCAGCCCTGATTATAGCCTTACCTGGGCAGGGTAGGTCGGCGACGAAGTCCCAGGTGAATAGCCTGTATAACCTACCCCTCTGTACCTTGCCTGGAGGTGCGAAGACCACCACACCGTTGGGGTACTTGATTAGGAATAGTGAGGCGCTTGTTAAGCCATCAGCATCCCCAATGTCACACAGGGCCAGTGGCCTATTAGCCAACTTAGCCTTAATGATCGCCCCAAGCGCCCTTAAATCCTCAAGATCCACGTTAGGTTACGCAAAGTTTGGGTTAATTAAACCTAGCGTGGGTGACCAGTAGTGGTTTAAAAGGTAGCTGAACCCATCCTTAGTGGGCTGCGCCTTAAGCCTAAGCGGACTCAAGTGCGCTGGAGTTGGGTTGCTCTCAACCTGCATTGGCGACGGCTACTCGCTTAGGGTTCTTCAAAGCCCCTGGAGCGGAAACACGTACCTAATCACACACGCACCAGGAGGCTTAAGTACTGTTAGGGTTAACGCCAAGTTGGATGCTGAATGCGCGGTGAGGCCGATAGTGGCCTACTGCTATGGGTTAAGTGAAGTTGGGCCATTCATGGTTAAGGAGGCTAACGTCAATGTTAAGGTTTACGGTAATCAAATTGAGGTGGTGACCAGTGGTGAGGGTGACTACTGTGACTCAGTCATAGTCCTAACCAAGGATTCAAATGGCCTAGGTGATGTGCTTGGCAGATTACCTAAACCGCTGCCATTGATCCAGGGAGGGTTCTTCGAGGATGGCTTAATATGGGCCATGGTTAGGGCAGGCTACGTCAAGGAGGATGAATTACCCAGCTTCATAAAGCCTAACCAGGCCTACTATTGGGCTAGGGGTGACGTGGTTAACCCATCACTGGCTGGTTGGGTTGAGGAGGGTAACCCAGCCTACCTAGACGTGTTAACCATGGCCTATGAGGAACTGCTCAGCCTCATGAATGAGCACGGCGGTGTCAAGATACCCTACATAACCGCCGCCAAGGCTAGGGACGTTTACGGGTCACCTCAGCAATCCTACATCTTCAACACCCTTCTCAGGGGTTTTGAACTCACAGGGGATTCAAGGTACCTGGACGGCGCCCTCAAGGCCCTTGAATGCTACCTAACCCAACCACCCAACTGCCTAGGCTACATAGACCTCGGGGGTGGGATGAGGTGGTTTAGGTGGGGTAGTAGGCACTTCCTGTCCACGGATCCCCAGGGTTGGGAGAACCTAATGGTCCTCAACACTCACCTAATGGCGGTCCTATCCTTCGCCGAGGCCCACATTAGGGGCCTATGCGGCAGTTGCCTTAGCCACGCCCTAAGTGGGGTTAAGGCAATAATTAAACTGGCGGATAAGTTCCAGAGGGGTGATGGCTACTTGTACTACAGCCTATACTCAAGGGAGCACATGGGTGAGGGTGAGGATGATAGGTACCCACCCTACAGGGGTTACAGCCTACTGAGCAGTAGGCTAGCCCTGAAGGCATCCATGTACCTGGGTGATGATAAGCTCTACGATATGGCCAAGCGGGCTTGCTTAATGGGCTACAGGATGGTTGAGGGGGGCAGGTGGGGTGAGTATGAGGCCGTGGCCAGGTGCCTAAGCCTAATCTACCTGAGGGAAGGTGACGCCGATGCATTGAACATGATTATCAACGTGCTTAAGGCGGCTTACGGTAATAGGGTTTGGGTTAAGGCTACAGGCTACGACGTTGAGGGGGCCTTTAAGGCGCATTACCAGCCTGCAACACTAACCAAGGGTAGGGTTCAATTAATCTACGTAGGCCCAATGGGTGGTGCGTTGAACATGGTAGCCTACTCAGAGGGTTCAAGAATAGTGATTAAGGGTTACAGGTCACCCAGTGGCCATGGTGTCCTGGTTAAGGGTATTGAGGCTGTGGGGGTTAACGGCTCCGTTAGGGTTAACGGCAGTGAAATTGAGGTTAACGGTGGCGCCTTGATAAGAATAGATGAGGATGTTGTTAAGCCCGCCGTCGCAGGATTGAGGTAACGCTTATAAAAGCCTGGGGCGGTAGGCTGATTAGCGGCCGTAGTCTAGCCTGGTTTAGGATAAAGGGGGCTGGGGCTTTTTCCAAATCCCTTCTCCACGTTAAACCGCATGTAGGAGTATTATCACTGGGACGAAGCCCAACAGGACGGGTAAGGGCAGGGCGGGTGCATAACCCCTGAAGGGTAAGAGTAGCCTATAGGTTACGTAGAAGCCTAACAGGACCCCTAGGACGAGTATAATGAGTATCATTACCATTGCCTCCCCGGCTAGGGATACGACGAAGCTTGACATTAGGGAGTAGACCACCAAGTCCCCCACGCCTATGGCCGTGTCCCTTAGGTCAAGCACAAGGCCCCTTAGCAGGCTCCTCCCAACCGTACCCTTCATGGACTCCGCTAACCTACCCAACAACCCCTTGTAAACCATGAATGCGTCGTAGACGGCTAGGAATATGGGCACCATTGCCGCCGTGACTGGGGGTAGGCTTGTGGCCAGGAGGGAGCCCGCCATGGCGCTGTAGGACACTATGCCAACCCCCCTGAGGACCTGGCTATTGCTGTATAGGGAGAAGTAGCCCAGCAGCGCCGTTAGGCCTATGCTGAGCGGGTAGAAGGTTACCACGAGCAGGAGTGGGTATATGTTGTAGTAGGTTGCGTACTCGTAAATGTAGAAGGTGACTAGGGTGTATATTAAAAACAGTATCATGGCGTCCTTGAAGACGGCGAAGGCCCTGAACTTAGCATACCTAATCAATAGGTAAACCACCACTAGGCCCACCAGGGCCATTAGTAGTATAACCATTGTGTTGTAGAAGCCGGCCGACACAGTGTTACTGCTGCTTATCACGGGGCTTGGGGTAGGTATGTAAGCGTGCTTCGTCGTTAGGCCAAAGGTCACTAGGGCGCCCATTAACATTGAGGCCAATGGGGGTATTATGAAGTATGGCTTAAAACCAGCCTCATTAGGCATGGTTAATGCGCCGTGAATAGGCTTATAAAAATATCGCCGGGGCGCAGCCGTGAAGGCACTTGTAATTGAACATTGCAGGGTAGGGGTCTGCGTGAACTCGGCGCTAAGGCTAATGATGAACCGTGGCGTTAAGCCAATAGCCGCCGTCGACGATGGAGTAATCGTCACAGCCGGTGAGGCAGTAGCCTACTTTAACGATGACCAGTTAAATACCTTAAACCAGGCCATGCAGTTGATTAACCTATCCATATGCGCCTCCACGGCAATGGCTACGGTTAGGCTGAACACGGGCCTAAGGCCATTCATCTACTCAAGCGAGTTAAGGGAACTGGGCGAACACGCAAACATACCTGTGATTACCAGTGGAGGCGGCGTTGTCGACGATGCCAACCTATTCAGCAACGGAGGCCCCATACCCGTTGTTAAAAATTACACCACAAACCCAGCAGAGGGTGGTGTATTGGTAATAAGGCTGAGTGGTGACTTATCCGGCTTAGTGGAGACAGTAAATAAGACCTATGCAACGGGCTATAGCGGCGACGTCATAATAGAGTCTGACGTGGATTCAGTCCTCAGGTTTAGGAAGACTCTAAGGAGGATTGCGCCTGCCATACTCGGTATCGTGGTGACTGGGGTTAGGCGGCTATGCACCCTTAGTGTAGTCGACGTTGATGCGGTTAGGGGCATTTTCAGGTGTAGGAGGTGTTGGATTGACTATGTGGGTGTGGGTCAACTTAAAACATGCCCAAGGTGTGGGGGTAGGTTAGTGGAGCTTGTTAAAATGGCCGAGAGGATTAGGCCAATGAGTGATGATGCGTTGTTGGCTAGGTCACTAGGCGAGTTAACTAGTAGCAAACCAATGAGGCCAATTATACTGCCTCTATCCTGGTTCACCCAGGGGAAGCGTGGATATGGCTATAAACCACTCTCTTAACTTACCATAACCCTTACACGCATGCGCATAACGGGAATTGGCACCACACTTCACCGGAAAAGCAATACTAGATCATAGTTTAAAATTTCACTGATTAGCATTAACCCTTAATTCCTCCCTCCTAATCCTCTCAAGTGTCTTCAAAGCCTCCTTAACGTGGTTAGTTGGGTTCAATTGGGAGTTGTATACATGTCTAATTACACCCCTCTTATCTATGATGAACGTTACCCTGGCTGGTATTATGAATCCCTTAGCCCCGTATAATTCCCTAATCTTGCCATCAGGATCACTGACCAGTATGAATGGGAGCCTGTACTTTGCCTTAAACCTGCTGTGGGAGTTGACATCATCAGAGCTAACCCCTATGACAACCACGTCATAATCCTTTAATGCATCCCAATTATCCCTAAAGGCGCAAGCCTCCCTGGTGCAGCCTGGAGTATCATCCTTTGGGTAGAAGTAAAGCACTATGTTGTGTTTGCCTATGTAATCTGCAAGTGAAAACCTATTACCACTATCATCCACGGACTCGAAAATGGGAGCCTTATCCCCCACCTTCACCATAATGCTAATGTCTAAACTTGATATTTCAAGGTTATGCCTCTGTTCTAAAATCCTTCACAAATACAGCTGAATAGGCTCGTTAAACCGGCTAATGGATGCAGGTTATCAATGCCAAATCGCCAGTTTTATGGGTAATGGATTAATTGGATTGGGAGTTGTAATTCATTTTTAAGAGAGTTGCAATAAAAAGCGGAAATACCTTATTAGGCGGCCTGGGTCATGGCGCCTTGATCAATATGGATGTTAGGGGTGTGGGTTTGGTTGTGGCTGTGGTGTTGGCTGTGGTGGGGTTTGGGTTGGCTGGTTACTTTGCGGTTAAGCCACCTATGAGGGTTACGGTGACGACAACCATGCCAACCACAGTAACAACCACAACAACAATACCAACAACAACCACAGTAACAACAACAGCAACTACCACTGCAACAATACCAACAACAGTAACAACAACCACCACGGCAACAAGCACAGCAACAACCACGGCAACTGTTACCGCTGCGGTAACCACCACTACGACAATGGTCTCTACAACAACAGCTTATCAACCAGCAACTATGACACCTGAGCTTATCCCGGTGGCCTCCAGTTCAGTAATAGTGGACGCTGCTAAGGGAGCCACATTAAGGTTAGGTAACATTATAGTTATAATTAGGCCTGGGACATACGTAATGGCTCCAAGTGGGCAGATGCTAAGCACCTACAACTTCTCGATAATAGATTATGAGCCTGTTTGGGTAGGCAGTCCACCAATGACTAATGAGGAGCCTGTATTCGCCTTCGCGTATGCCGTTAATGGTCATGTGTCACCAGGTTACACCTTCGTTAACCAGGAGGGTAAACCATATGCAGTGGTCACCGTTGTTAGAGTTCCAGGCACGTGGACAACTTGGACTTGGCTTGGCTTTATGCAGGAGCCAAATGGCACACTGGTGGGTGGTAAATACGCCTTCATTAATTCATGGGATTACGCAGGCTCTGGGTTATTCGTCAATTACCAGTTCGTTAAGCCAGTTCCCTGGATATTTGTCAACACCGGTATGCCAGCAATGTCACCAGTTACTTACACTGAGCCAACTACGCCTAGTTCAAGTGAAGTAACCACCATGGAGCCTGAGCTGATACCAGTGGGCATCGGGACAATAACCGTTAACGCAACCAAGGGAGGCGCTGTTGCTGTCGGTAACCTGCTAGCCATAATACTACCTGGCACCTACGTTAAGACTCCCAGTGGCCAAATACTGAGCACCTATAACTTTAGCCTAGTTTACCAAGCCGTGATGAACATACCGCCTCTAAATGAGAGTGGGGTATACTATTGGCCAGTGTTCTCCTACGCCTTCGCAGTTAACAACCAGATTAGCGTGGGGTATACCTTCGTTAATGCAAGTGGATCCCCAGTACCAGTGCTCACAGTGGCCTTCCTACCGTCCTGGTTTACCTCATGGACTTGGTTAGGCTATAGCCAACTACCCGATGGTAC
>Ga0079044_1000008_pt1 | contig 50736 bp, 43 predicted proteins | sample ECH_Chost_MetaG_FD_76329 | JGI IMG/M metagenome (GOLD analysis project Ga0079044, IMG submission 76329) | Hot spring microbial mat communities from Yellowstone National Park, Wyoming, USA - ECH_C host_MetaG | ecosystem: Environmental > Aquatic > Thermal springs > Hot (42-90C) > Microbial mats ... | reverse complement strand
GTCTGTGATAGCTAGTATTAACTGGGTCAACTTTTTCTTTTCTTTTTCTAACTCTTCAGGTGGTATAATGCCCCGAGGCTCTCTTCCCCTTACGTTGAAGAAAATTCTGGCATAATACCCTCCCCACCTCCAGCCTTTGTTTTTGTCCAGTCAATTTCAGCCTTTTCTATTTCTGTCTTTGCAATTGGTTTGTTCTTGAATACAAGATATCCGACTCTTTCAAGCCACTCATTTATACAGAACGCTCCTTTCATACTTGCAGAACCATGGTCAGAGAGGAGAAAAGTTGTGCAATCTTCTGGAAATAGTTCCATCAGTCTTCCTATTCTTTCGTCAACCATTACATAATACTCCTCGTCAATCTTTTCGCAAGCATTTCCCTTAACATGCTTTGGATGGTTAGGGTCAAAGAACTTCCAGAAGGCATGATGCAGCCTATCGAAGCCTATTTCATGCAACATGAAAAAGTCCCAGTCTTGTTTTCTTGCCAAGTATTCGGCCACATCGAATCTCTTCTGAGTCATTTCAAACAGTTCCTTTCTTAAAGTCTCTCTATCCTCAATCCTGAAGGCTACATCAAAAAGTTACTTGCCGTCTGTTAATCTCAAAACCTTTTCTTTCAGCTCTGGAGGATTCGTGAAATCCTTTTCCTGGCTTGGGGTCAGAAAACATGATACCATTGTAACGTTCTTCAAATGCCTGATAGGATGGCTGGGAGGAACCCCCATTACAATCGACTTTCTTGCTCTTTCAACTAAAATTTCCCATATGGTTTTTTCCTTTATATGTGTAGAATTGACGATATAACCTTCATTGTACGAATTATTCTTTCTATGCCTGAAACCATATATCCCCAATTTTCCAGGATTCTTTCCTGTCATCATAACCATCCAAGCTGGCACTGTTATTGGAGGATCACAGGTGCGTAATGGACCATGAACGCCTCTTTGGTACATTCTTTTTATATTAGGTAACTTTTCAAGCAGCTTTTCAAATATCATCTCAGGTGGAACAGAATCAAGACCTAACACTGCTACTTTCAAAGGCTAAACACTCCAAAAATTTCAGATATATCCAAGAGCTACTAACCTCTTTTTCAGTTCTTTAAGGTCGTTTACATTGAACGGTTCGGGCAACTTTTTGGTCTCATGCATTGTTACAACCTCTCTCAGCACATACGTAACATAATCGGAAACTGACTTGAAGCCCGACTTTCCTTCAAGCAGTCTTTCGATTATTTTGTGCAGGTTGAGCGGTATAGATACTGCGGCATATTTTACTATTTCCTGTCTGTAGAAGAATCTTAATTATATAATTATTCAGTATACATTGCTATGAATCTTCTATTTCAACTTGTCTTTTGTTATTTGGCTGGTGTTTTCTCCTGGCTAGCGGCTTATATTTATAATTGTGATATATATTATATACAAAAACATATTATTATGCATAACAACGATGCAGCAATATCAATAGTAGCCTGTTATCTTCCATGGGACTTTAAATAAGGAATATAGAAGGCCAAACATAGCCTTTGTCCGCAACAACTACTACCACAGAAAATGAGCCAATACGTTCGGTTCTCAAGAGATGCATAGTCTCTTCAAGGCGCAACGGCTTATGGTTCAAGCTAACAAAGGAACAAAGGTCCCTCCTCAGTCTTTCACTCAGTCTTAAGATAAAGTTCGAGAGTTTTGCACTGCTGAGGGCCTTGGTCTCGGTGATAAAGCGTCTGGCAGAGCTCGGACAGGGCATCTATAATGCAATAATGAAGGGTATGAGGCTTGCATGGGCATTTTCAACAGCTGCTACTTCTTGGGGTAATAATTCATCAGCAAGGTGGAAAAGCGACAGGAATTACATACTCTATTTGGGGCTGCATTATCTTTAGAAGAGGATAGGTCTGTGTTTAAATGTTCGCGATATTTACCAGTCAAAACATCCAGGAGAAAATAAAGCCTTGGTGAGACGTTCGAGGGCGGAGCTTGCGTACGCTCTTCTTGATACGGCAAGAAGGGGAGCTAACAAGACAAAGCTTGTTAAGGCCTCAGGTCTACCTCAAAAGTCAGCAGAAAGGCACATCAGCATGATGCTGAGAAGAGGGCTGTTGCTGGAGAGACAAGGGCTTTACTTTGTAAGCGAGAAAGGCAGGTCTTTCCTATCCGAGTTTAACAAGTACAGACAGCTGAGACAAGAATACCTGCAGAAGCTGAAGGCTGTGAGAGAAATGATACCTCCATTATATCAGCTGCAAGGAGGGGCAGATACCTGAAGGCTGTAATTTTGGCTGGAGGAGCAGGCACAAGGCTTAGGCCCTTAACCTACGTCATGCCAAAATGTCTATTGCCTGTAGCAGGAAAGCCTCTTTTGGAAAGGACAATAAAGTACCTTTCTGAATACGGGATAAGCGAGTTTATAGTCTGCGTAGCCTATCTTAAAGACCAGATAATTAACGCATTCGGAGATGGTTCCAGGCTTGGAGTAAAAATACAATATGCACAGGCTGATATTCCTCTTGGCACAGCTGGTCAGTTAGGTACCGCAAGACATTTGATCGATGACCAATTTCTGGCAATGAACGGCGATATAGTGACAACATTGAACATTCACAATTTAGTTGCGACTCACAGAATGAAAGGAGGCATAGGGACAATAGCTGTCAAAAAGTTTGAAGTAAAAGTTCCATATGGTCATATATCGATAGCTCTCGATGGAAAGATAGAAAGGTTTGAGGAGAAACCAACACTATCGTATTCTGCAAATGCAGGAATATACATTTTTGAAAAACGCATCTTTGACTATATACCTGAAGGTAAAACATCCAGCCTAGAAAGGGAAGTCTTTCCAAAGCTGATCTCAAGCGGTGAAAGGTTGAACGCTTATTTTGAAGATGCAAAGTGGGCAGATGTCGGCTCAATGACAGACTTCGAAAGGGTCAACGATGAGATACTATCAAGTGAAAGTAGCTCTGTTGAAGGGGTAGTCTCAAATCGTTGACGAAAGCTGATGTAGTTACTGTAATGAGCCTTGGAGTTGTGGGCTTTTCAGCGTTTTTGATGCTATTGGTATGGAAGGCTACTGACTTTCTTGAACCATTCTGGCACGGAGTTATCTCTCTTGCTGCGTGGGTTGCAGGTTTTGCATTAGGTTGCATGCTTCTCTGGAAGGGAGTAAGCAGATTGAGCAATAATAAGGGAGCAAGTATATGAATACTCTGGCAGCATTCATTCTTCTTGGTGTAACATCTGCTGTTACATTCGCATTAATGCCATTCCTGATTCCAAGGTTGATAAAATACGGCATAACTGGGCTAGATATTCACAAAGCTGACAAGCCAGTAAGAGCAGAAATGGGAGGAGCATCAATACTGATAGCATCTCTGGTGGCATTGGTTCTAGCCTGTCCTTTATTGGACCCGTTATCTCTGACATTTTTTGCAGCTTTTTCAACAGTTGTGCTTGTTGGTATAGTTGGCATGATTGATGATGTGGTTGGATTGAGGCAACGCTACAAACCATTTCTTGTAGCAATCGCATCTATCCCTTTGGTGTATGTCTTATGGGGAAGGACTAGTATAAATTTTCCATTAATAGGCTCAGTTCCTTTTGGTCTGCTTTATCCAATATTGGTAGTTCCTCTTGCAGTAACAACATCAGCAAACTTCAGCAACATACTGGCCGGGTTTAACGGTCTTGAAGCAGGGACTGCTAGTATTGCTATAGCGGCATTGACTTTCCTTTCATGGATAAGAGGTCAATATGATGCAGCGCTGATAGGTATAATATTCTTGGGAGGCTATCTAGCATTTCTCAAGTATAACTGGTACCCTGCAAAGGCATTTCCCGGAGACACAGGTACACTCATGAGTGGAGCTGTTGTTGCAGCTATAGGCTTGGTTGGCAGGCTGGAATTTGCAGCGATAGTTGTAAGCATGCCCGCTGCATTTGACTTTACGCTGAAGATGCTTCACAGAAGACCTTTTGCGCAGAGAGGGATATTCGGAAATACAACTGTTACAAATGATGGGAGGCTGATACCCCCATCATACCCGGCACTTGCCCATGCTTTCATGAATATATCAGCTATGTCTGAAAAGAATCTTGTCAAGTCGCTTCTTATTATGGAAGCTGCATATGCTGTTCTTGCCATCATAATAACCCAATTCTTGATGTAGATAGCTATGGCCGAAAAGACAAAAATAAGGAAAATATGGGTAGCTATGAGCACTCCTTTCCAGGCAAACTTCTTTGCTCCCCTGATAAAGGAGCTTGAGAACGAATTTGAGTTCATCGTTACTGCTAGAGAGCATGACAGGATATCCTCTATACTCGAAGCTAAGGGGATACCTTATAGGATTGTAGGAAGGCATGGCGGGAGAGATATAGCAAGCAAGCTCGAGGCTTATGCAAGCAATATACAGGAGCTTCTACCTATAGTTAAGAACGAAAAACCTGACCTATTGCTGACTGAAAGATGGCCAGAAGCAGTAAGAATAGCTTTCGGTCTCAACATACCGGCATGGACACTCTTCTACGATGAGAGAGAAACCCATGTTAATCAGATGGTATTTCCATTAGCAAGCAAGATATTTGCTCCAAGGTTCTACACATTTCAGGAGTTATACCAAAATGGAGTTACAGACCCCGAGAAGGTTGTTCTCTTCAACGGTTTTCATGCATGCTACCTAAAAGATGAAAAGGTAGAAGGTTTTGACCCTTACAAAGAAATGAGTGTTGATAGGCCTGTTCTGTTTGTCAGGCCGGAGCCAGAGTTCGCAAGCTTCTTCCCAAGCTCTCAGCCTATACTTGAGAAGGCAGTTCAGATAATCATGGACAGAATAGATGCAGGAGTTGTTGTATTGCCAAGAACAGAGCAGCAGAAGATTACATATTCCAGAATGGGTGCTACAATCCTGACAAAATCAGTAAGCTCTAACCCTGTTGCTTTTGCTGATGTAGCACTTGGGGCTGCAGAGACAATGCTGATGGAAGCGTTCATACTAGGTAAACCTGCAGTCAGTTCGATATACTGGACTCCTTCAAAGCCAGTTACGGAGCTTCATCGCTACATCAATCACTCGACGGAGCCAAGAATAATTGCGAGCTACGTTGAAAGATTCGTTGAAGACGAAGAAGAGAGAAAGGCTTTCCAGGAGAAAGCTAGCCTGCTTGTGAGAAGCATGGATAATCCTGTCAGGCTGATGATAAACGAAATAAGGGAGACGAATGAAAAAGAAGGACAGGAAGAACCTCTGAAGCGCAGGTCACAGATGGATATTCTCATGGATATACTGCAGGCTGTATCTCTCAGACCTCTAAGGCCTACGCATATAATGAGGTCCGCAAACATATCATACAGCGAGCTGAAGAAGATAATAGAAACGCTTGAAAGAAAGGGACTGGTCTCAGTGGAGAATACGTTTGGTGGAAGGTTCTATCAGGCTACGGAAGAGGGCCTGCGTCTGGTGGAAAGCTATAAAATAATAAAGGAAAGGCTGTTCGATTGAATAACGGATTTACAGGTGTGGGGGGTGCCCTGGGCCAAGAGTCCAGAAGAACCCAGGTCACGCCCTTTACTCCGACCTGCTCGGCACACCCGTTTTTGAAATTATAAGCAGAAAAATATAAAACTTATGGGTTTAGGCTCCATTTTTATATCTTTATAATTCATATTATGTATTATTAGAAGTATCTTTGACCATGCTCCGATTTAAGTCTTATGTCAAGAAATCTGCCATTGGCTTTGCTTTATCAAGCAATCCTCTGGCATTAGAGAGCACAAAAAGAATAGTCATGGATTTCATGAAATTAAAATATGAACCGAAGTCTGATATGAAAGAAGCAGTTTGCTGTATTTCTATCGACTTTGACGTGACAAATCCTAGCAGAGCGCTAGCAAACTCTGAAGGGACAAAGGTATTGCTTTCATTGTCGGAGAAGTACGAGGTTCCTTTAACCTGGGCTATTTGTGGGAAGACTGCCCAAGATTATGATTCTGTCTTTGAACAGATACTTACATCGCCTTCAGAAAAGGAAATAGCTGTCCATACTTATTCTCATCTAGATGTATCTAGATGCACGAAATCTGAACTTCTTGAGGATTTTGAGAAATTTAGGTCTATAGTAGGAATTTCACATTTTTCCACGTTTATCTTCCCCTGGAATAAAGAAGGTCATTTTGATACGTTAAGAGAACTAGGGTTCATAGCATACAGGGGAAGAGATAGAAGGATAGGAATGGCAACAATGAACGAGGGGCTTTGGAACATATCTCCAGTAGCATATGCAGGCGTAAAAACGTATTATCAGGATTTCTTACCAGTTCTTCTTTTGGACCTATGTGTGAAAACAAGAAGTGTCTTTCATCTATGGACGCATCCATGGGATATAGCTCTTCCTACAGCCAAGGAATATGCTGATAGAGTACTGGAGCCTCTTTTTAGCCGCTTATCTAGCTATAAGAAATCCGGACTGCTAAAGACCATGACTATGGAAAATCTGGCAAAATACATGAATCAGAAGGAAAGTTTACCTAGGAAAGTTGCCGAAGGGGTTCTGCCTTAGGTGAAGATAGCGCAGGTTACTCCATATTTCTTTCCCGTCGAAGGGGGAGTGGAAAGGCATGTTTACGGATTATCAAGAGGTCTTGCAGAGAGAGGTCATGAAGTTCATGTATTTACTTACATCGGCGACAGAAACGGTGGCAAATTTTGCAGCAGGGAATGCATGGACGGAATAGAAGTGAAAAGGTTCAGGTCTTTATTCACTCTGGGAGAATTTGCAAGACTCTGGCCTGGAGTGGTAAGCGAGTTGCTCAAGGGCAAATTCGATGTTGTTCACACACATGTCTACAGGCATCCCCATTCTGACCTATCCTTGTTAGCCTCAAAAGTCTCTGGTTGCAGGTCAATTTTGACAGCCCATTCGCCTTTTCCACCTCTGTCTATGAGAAAACCTTTGACAAGGTTAGCTATCCCCCTCTACGACAGAACGTTGGGTAATTTTTCTCTGAGAAACTTCGACACTGTCATCTCTCTGACAAAATCAGAGGCTGAAAAGCTTTCTTCACTGGGAATTAGCAATAGCAAATTGATTACAATACCTCACGGGGTGGACCCAGAACACTTCGAAGAAGTTGACGCTGAGAGGTTTCTAACACGTTTTGAGTTAAAGGACAAAAAATTCATACTTTACCTTGGAAGAATCAACAGGATAAAGGGTATAGAGTACTTGCTTCATGCTTTTGCACTTATCTTTGCAAAGCATAAAGATGTTTACCTGGTAATAGCAGGGGGTGTAACTGAAAGAGATGAGGAAGAATACATGCAGAAGCTGCTTTATGAAACAAACCAGCTTGGCCTGAGCAAAAACGTCTTGTTTACAGGGCCTTTATCCGAAGATGATAAACTTGCAGCTTATCAATCATGCTCTGTATTTGTTCTGCCAAGCATATATGAGCCATATGGCATAGTTTTGCTTGAAGCAGCAGCTCATGGTAAGCCATTAGTTGCAGCCAATACTGACGGACCTGTAAGCATAGTTGAAGACGGTGTTAACGGAATACTGGTAGAGCCCCAAAGTTCAACTGCTCTTGCAGAAGCATTAATGACTATTATAGAAGATGAAGGATATGCTAGAAGAATGGGAAGTGCTGCGAAAGCCATGGCTTACGAGCATACATGGAAGAAAGTAATAGATTCTGTAGAAAGTGTGTACAAAGTAAAAGCTGTTGGTAGCCTCTAAATCCATAGCCATAGTAACACCCTCCTTCTATCCTATGATAGGAGGAATTGAATCATACATAAGGGGAATAGGAAGCCAGCTTGTCAGAATTGGCTTTGATGTGCATATCTACACACCTGATTCAGTTCTCAAGAAGAAACTCGAACCGAAAGAAGAAGTCATAGACGGAATGTATATTCACAGATTACCCGTTGCAATAGACTTGAGTTACAGGCTGAGGCTCTGGCCCAATTTATACAAGGCTCTCTTATCCATGAAGCATGATATAATCCATGTTTACAGTCATGACCTGTATTCTTTAAACGCCCTTTTTGCAGCGAGGAATACCTCAACTCCATTTATACTTACAACATACGGACCGTTTACAACACACGCAAATTACGGCTCGTTAAAGCTCGCCATGTTTGGAATTTATGACGGTTTGGTGACTCCAGCTCTGTTCAGGGGTTCAGAGCTGGTTTTTGTAAGATATCCTGAGCTGGTTAAATGGGTGAGGTCATTCGGTATAGAAGATGACAAGGTTGAAGTGGAGCCTAGCGGGATGCCTTCATCATATTTGGTCCCAGGGGACAAGGAAGGATTTACCAAGAAATTTGGTCATGGGCCATTCATTCTCTATATTGGAAGAATAAGTCCCCAGAAAGGGCTGAAGCACCTTATACTCTCAATGAAAGCAATTTTATCCTTCTCCAGAAACGTAAGGCTCCTGCTGGTGGGGCCGGATTACACAGGATACTCCAATTATTTAGTCAGGCTTGCTTCAAGTATAGGTGTTCTTGATAATATATTATTCCATGAACCTGTGACTGATGAAGAGCAAGAAAGGAATATTCTGGCTTCATGCGATATACTGGTTATGCCCAGTAGTTTTGAAGGATTCAGCCAGGCAGTTCTCAAGGCTATGGCTCAGGGAAAACCTGTTGTTGTTACAGACGTTGGAGGATTGCCTTTTGAGGTGGGTTATGGTTCATGCGGAATGATAACACGTTTTGCTGACCATAATGGTATGGCCGAAGCCATAATCAGACTTTTACAGGATGAAAAATTGAGACGAAAAATGGGCAAGGCAGGGAAGGAAAGGGCACTATTGTTCACGTTTGAAAATCTTGCAAAGAAAATAGCATCAGAATATCTAAAGGTTATAAACTGAATGCTCGAGTTAAGCGGAACCAAAGTGCTTGTAACTGGAGGAGCAGGGTTCATAGGTTCACATCTGGCTGATTCTTTGCTCAGGTTAGGGTGCAAGGTTACCGTTCTTGATAACTTTGATGATTTTTATCCTGGAAAGGAGGATAATGTCAGGCATAACCTTACTAATCCAAAGTATACCTTGGTAAGGGGGGACATAAGAGAGCAATCATGCATCAATTCAGCCTGCAAGGGTGTAAATATAGTCTTTCACCTGGCAGCTCAGGCTGGGATCAGATACTGTAATCTCGACCCGGTAAAGACAAACAGCATAAACGTAGACGGTACATTAAACGTTCTTAATGCTGCTTTAAAGCATAAGGTGAAGAAGTTTGTTTATGCTTCATCCTCCTCCGTCTTCGGAAAGATTGTCAGGGTTCCGATAGATGAGAACCATCCAACAAACCCCACAAGCGTGTATGGTGCCAGCAAGCTTGCAGCTGAGAAGTATTGCCTGGCTTATTATGAAAGCTTCGGACTGCAGGTTACTTGCCTCAGATACTTTTCGGTTTATGGGCCAAGGGGTAGACCTGACCAAGTGATACATTCTTTTGTTAAGAGCATAATGAACAATGAGAGTCCAGTGATCTTTGGCGATGGAAATCAGTCAAGAGATTTCACATTCGTCTCAGATATTGTATCTGCAACGATCCTTTCTGCAATAAGGGAAGAGAGTTCTGGTAAAGTATTCAACATAGGTTATGGCAAGGAATATAAAATTGCTGACGTGGCTATGATGATTGCTGAAGCGCTTAGCTCAAACGAGGAGCCTGTATTCAAGGAGAGCTACCAGGGGGACTTCCCCAGAACCCTCTGCAACAACAAAAGGGCACAGGAATTGCTTGGATGGAAGGCCCAGGTTCCGTTAAGGGAGGGCATCTCCTATTTCATAGAGTGGTACAGGCAGAATAGAAAAGAGGTATTCCAGAGGGTCAAGTAACTTCTATGAACGAAACAACATTGAAGAATGCAATAGTTTTGCTGTTCATCCTGACAGCAATATCAGCCGTGGCAGCAAACTACCCTACCTACTATGCAATGTATTATTATGGTCCTTCAGCATTCTTTTCTGGAGTATCGATAACTCAGTATTCTATAAGGATGTCCCTGCTTATTCTAGCTGCTGTAGTAATAGCCATCCTGAATGCATTTCTCATCAGAAAATATTTGAAAGACCCAGAGAAAAAGCGAAGGATAACAATACTTCTTTCTCTGGCGGTAGTCTTTGCTTTATTGCTGGACTATCCAACTTACTACGTTGCATATCATTATGGTATTAAGTCTGTATTCAGGGGAGTGCCAATAACCCACTATTCAACAGTAACCACTGCCATACTAGCTTTAATGCTCATATTTCTGGCATCATCATTTCTGGTATTCGTTAGAACTATACCCAAAAGAGCAGAGTCTGTTGAAGAGCAAAAGCAGAGCGAAATACTTACCCAGGCTGAACTATTGCGAGTAAGGTTATGGAGGTCAAGGGCTCAGAATTCAAGACTGCTTGGACTTGTAATGCTTATTCTCAGCGCAGGCCTCTTCATACTGTCGTATGAGACACTAGCCCTAGTTTATGAGTTAGGCTCTCTTGCTGCGTTTATAATAGGTGCAGCTTTGATATTAACTCAGCTGGAGCCAAGAATAAAGCTATACCCTGCAAGCGATGCTTCGCTTGGCTCACTTCTTGCTTTATCCAACATTATCAGGCGGCATTATGGCGATTTCAAAGCAGTATTTGTTTCAGACTTTGGAGGGGACCATATGCAGGTGATGAAAGGAGAAGATAATCAGATGTACTCTTCAACGCTTGAGCCTGTCGGGGAAGGCTTAGTAAGAAGCTACGAAAGAGAATTAGGTGACCTGAACGGAAAAGGTGAAGATTACATAGAGAGCTGGTTGGTCAAGACCATAACCCAGGGTCTTGGTCTTGCTGAATCTGCCAAGATAAATTTTGAAGATGGAGAAATGCAAAGCGTTTTGGATAAACCGTTTGTTAGAAGCCTCTGTGTACAGGAACAGATGACCAAAAGTGTGTGCAGCTGCATGGGTTGTCCTCTGATAGCTTCCATAGCACAGAGCGCAGCAAAGGCTACAGGGAAAAAGATTGTACATGTTGAATGCAGATATGACCCATCTACTCAGAGAGCAATTTCAAGGCATAAGGTGCAGGATTAATTCAAGGGGTATCGGTTGAATCCAGGCACCAAGAGGCTTTTATTTTCATCCTTATTATCGCTGCCTGTAGCCCTAATCATGCTTTACTATTCTTATGTCCCAGAGCTGCTTTATTTCAGCTATTCTGTGCATCCATACAGGTTTCTAGCATACACAGCATCCATAGCACTGCTCTTTTCCTTTCTTGAATTATACCTTTTAAGAAGGTATTTAGGCTATCTATACCTGACATCGCCTTTTCGTCTTTACTTTGCATTTCTTACATTCTTAATCTTTGTTGCCGGAACATATCTGCAAAGTGAATTGTTGCAAATGGCTGGAGCAGTCCTTACTTTTTTGGCTGTGGTTGGGTATTTTGGAGGAAGAGGTGCAATGCTTTTCGCTTCGCCCTCACTGTCTTTTATTCTTCTAGCTTTATCTTATTTAACTGGGCTTGAATTGCCCCTTACAATATTGCTCTTTCTAGCCTCTGGCCTAATCGGTTATGTTTCGCTCAGGGTTAAAAAAGTGGAAATGAAGGATTGCGAATTCTGTCCCCAATACAGGAAAGAAGGTAGAAATTTCTGCCTCTATTGCGGGAAACTGCTGAATCACATTCCCTTTCTCTTCCCTTCAAAGAGAGCTCTTGTATTGTTGCTTGCAATGCTTGTGCTGTTGGGCTCTTTCCAAGTCAGTATATTTGCCTATGAGCAGGAGAATGGATACCCAGTGTTAAAGATGCTGAACCTAGCAAACACAAAGACACTTGCTCCCATTCCATCCTTGCCTGGTATATCAATTTCTAATCCTAAGGTTGAAAACCTTGCAACTGGTAATGTATACATTTACAATATGACATACGGTAATATACTGACACAGAAGGCCTATCTCTCTTTAGCAAGTACGCAAGGTATAGCCCAGTCTCAGCTTCTAATCCTGACTTCAGCAAAGCCTTTCGGTTCAAAGACAAGCGTATATTCACAATATGCATGGAATGTATCAAATATACCGTATATCGGTTATATGGTATCCTATCCTGTGAAAGTGGTCAATGGACAGAACATAACAAGCGGCTTTATAGCTATTCTTGTTGGTGAGGATGCACAGACATTTCAGCAGGAAGACGGCACATCTCTTCGCTTGATTGTCAGCTCGCTTAATTCATTTGGCGCTTCTCAACATTCAACAAGCCTCCTAACAGATATATATTCAACATTTATAGCGAAATGGTCTGGCATTATCGAATCAGTCCTGATTATAGCCGTGATGCTGGCATTCACTTCCTTCGCTAGGACTCTAGATTCAAGAAATAAAAGGGTCTTTGATAACACATTAGGCCTGAACTTTAAAGATTTCACACTTCTTTCTTTGCTTGTTGACGAAGGCAAAATCAACAGCGGAATGGAACTGATGCAGAAAGCAACACTTTATTCCAATGACCTCAACTGGCAGAAGATTGCAGGTTTTATCGACCGATTAAAATGGTTAGATATAGTTGAGGAAAGAATTTCCGTTCTGAAAGGAGAACCGATACTGGTCTGGAGGTTTAAAGTATGAAAAATCTTATTTTAGCAGTACTTTTAATCTTCTTGCTTGCAGTTGTAATTGTTGCCGGTCCTAGCGATGCGCATATTTCATCAGCCCAATCTTTTGGTTCCTCATTCAGCTGGTGGAACACAAGTTATGTATTCGAAAGAAACATCACAGTGACAAATCCATTCAATCAATCTTTCCAGATGAAACCAGTTTTCGTAAGTTTGAACTTTGAGCCTGGACATCTTCTCAGCGCAATTAAAGAGATTAGGATAGTCAACGCAACAGGCTACGAAATTCCATCGTTCATAGTCTTTGAAAACCGTACTGGAGGTTTTGTGACATCAGCGCTGGTAATGTTCCTGATTAACATTCCTCCTGACTCTTCTCAAACCTACCAAATCTATTATGGCAATCCATCATCATCAGTTCCATCCTATAGGTCATCATCAAGCGCTATGCTGCACGCAGGAGTGCTTACACTCTCTTCGCAAGGTTATCAGCAAGGTTCAGTTCTGAATATGAGCATTGCAAACACCTTCTTTCTTTCATTGTATGACAAGCTTTCCTTTTCCAATCCTCAGAATCAGGACTACGGTTTTTCCCAAATAGCTTCTTCAAGCTACGAAATCCAGAAGCAATGGAAAGCCATAGGAACAATACCACAGTATAATTTTACAGCCTCAAAATTGGTGGTTAATGCAGGCCCTGTTCAGATAACGAAACTGCTGCTAGCATACAACGATACATTTGACTTGTTTACTTTTGTTTTAAATCCCTATAACAATCAGGTCAATGCCCTGCGAATCACTCAGTTGTTCGACGTTTCACAGTTGGCATCGTTTGGTGTTTCAAGTGTTATTTACAACTCATCATCAAACATTCTTTACGGCTATGTAGGTGATACATATACAGGTATATCTTCAAATTATACTCCTCAAATTGTTGATGCTGGAAACATTCAATCGATTATCAATGCAACAAGGTCAGATAACTTGACCAACAGTTACACTTCCGGGGGTCCCTCTGTTGCAGCCATCTCATATTCTGTAGGTCAACTGCAGCCTTCAGCATCCTTCATTCTTGAAACAGTATGGTCAGTTTCATCGAGTTCATCAGGTCTAACTGCACAGATAAAGTCACAGTTCAAGAATCTGATTATAGCCATAGGTAATGAAGTGTTTTACAATCAATATCTTCCAGATTCAGCTATACTATGGAATGCAGAATTCAACCGTTCAAACCTGACATTGCCTTCAACAGGCACTTCTGTTCTAATTCCACTTAAGAGTCTGAGCTGGGTGCCTGAGAGTCTCTCGTACAATGGACTGATATACTATGATGTCCCATCCCCGTCGTTTGCTGCATCGTCATCTGCATGGTATACAAAGACATCGTTTGTAGGGAACGCATCATCTTATGCGTCTTCCAAATACTACTCAACTGTTCTGGGAACCTTTACAGGCAGGGTTGCCAGCTGGGTCTTCACACCTAATGCAACATCATCTGCGATGCTTCTGTCCAACAATTACACTGTTCTGAATTCTCTTGGAACCAATTTATCTTTAATCTATTCTGCGGATATTGCATCATCAGGCTTAAGCAGCAAGATACCTTTTGCATACCTTGCCCTGGATATTGACCCTACACTAAAAGGTAACTTCACCAGCACTATAGTATTTCCCGTAGCAGGTTCATCTACTCCTGCGAATACAACGCTAGCTTCCAGCCTGATAGCTGATGGCAACTGGCACAGGCTATCAATATCGCTTAACAACTATGTCAATTATTCAACGTTTGAGTTTAGGTTAAGAATCGTTGCCTACAGTCCCCCGGGCTTCGTTGGGCAAGTTGAATTGAACTTTGGCGCAGCAAGTATAAGCTGGTATACCGGGGCTAACGGATTGCTTTCTGCTTCTCTAGGATATACTTCTCCTGCTCTGATATTCAGCTACAAGCCATTAAAATTCTCCCCTCCTCCTACAGGAATTTTAAGCTTCAATTCATCTTTTCTTGCAGCTCAGCAGCTGAACTTCACGCCATCATCTGGTTCGTCATTCTCAGCGATAACAGCTTCCCCGACTGGTAATGTTAGTCTTACACCAAGCTCAATGATAGTTTATTCTTCTTATTCTTCAATGAACCCTTCCATTTACTTTAACACCACAAAAGTTGCATCGCTGCAACTGCTTTCTCCAGTACTGCTTATTCCCCATAATGAAATACCGATAAGGCAGGCAGCAAACGTCTCTCTGACAGCAATAAACCTGAATTTTACCGGTAACCAGATGAAAGTTGTGGTTTTGAACTCTGATAAAAACCCAGTTCCAGGTGCCTCAGTTCTGATAAACCCACTTGGGTCTTCTCTGCAAATCTCTCTTAAAACAGATTCTTCAGGGATGGCAGCTCTTCAGCTGGTCCCTTGGACATATCTAGTGAATGTGTATTATCAGAATTACCAACTGTATTCGGTATTTATAGGCCTAGACAAACCTCAAACCATAACTATCAATGCTTCCATTTACAACATTCTAGTTGAAGCGAAGACCATGGGAGGAAAGCCGTTGACAAACTATCCAATATCCGTCAGTACAGGCAATTTCACAATTCAGGGGATGACAGACATGAACGGAGTGTTCAGCTTCCCGGCTGTTGCCAATGCTATTTATGTAGTGAATCTAACCCAGCCAGACGGCAGTCAAGTATCTCAAGCATTGAGGGCTTCTATGAACAACGAAGTTTTTTCAATAACTACCCCATATCATTCAGCACAAACACAGCTTCTTATAGAAACTGCTGCAGCAGTTGCAATTATTATAGCAGCCCTTGCCCTCTATATCTTCAGCAGACGCGGCTCAATCAAATAAGGTTTAATGAGTTTTATGATTAAAGCGAGACGCCTTATCATTCTAATCACAATTGTATTAGCGTTATCATTGCCCTACAACACCATATATATTCATGCACAGCAGGAGTCGCCTTACTTCAATGTTGTCTATCAGGTTATTCTAAGCCAGCACTATTCGCTCTTTGGCACTGTTGACCACAATGTAAATTTACAGCTGACGGGTCATATTGTCCCATATAATGCAAGCAATCTAAAGATAACAGTTTTCTATTCCTTTACGCTAGAGGGTGTATCGGGACTTCCTCAAGGGGCGAACTTCAGCGCTTCTCAGGGTTTCTATGGAATAAACAAACTAGTAGTGACATTTCCGGAGGGAATTAATGACTTTAACTTCATCATAAGAGGAAGCATAGGCGACCCTAGTATATTCTACAGGAATGTAGCAGATATACCTGCAGTAACAGTATTTGCCAATGGTGCTCCTTACATACCTGCACCTTTTGGAGTGCTAATACCACAAGCTACTGGCATGCAGATATATTCGGTTTTTCCTTCACCAAGCTCCAAGTCTATCAGTAATCAAGTGATAATAAACGGTCATTTATATTACTCTATAGAGGTGCCAGGAAATTCACGCTATGTAGAAGTGCTATATCAGCAACCCTACAGGGATTACTTTGTATTCCTCTATCTTGCAGCTTTTGCTATAGTTGTTCCGCTGGTAATAGTTCTATACAGGAACTTCAGGAATTATATGAACAGGGTAAGGAGCTTTGCCAGTGCTAGAATAAGAGCCATAGGGAATGGTATACCAAAACATACATTCAAGCTTAAAATAGGTATAAGACCTTTCGATGCAAAGAAATGGCTGGCATTCTTTGTACTTTCTAGTGTATTGATGATTGGATTTGCATTTGTGTTTGGTCCTTCACCTGTACCAAGAGCATATCTAGCCTCAACTCCAGCAACAACTCCTCTGATATCACCTTACATAACGGCTGCAAACTGGACATATCTAACCCCATTACAAGTTACTGGAACTGATAAGTTTGATACAATGTCTACTTTAGGAGCGTTTGATGCTGTGATACTTGCTGATTATCCTCCTCCCCTGGATACTGAAGGTCTTACTTCTTCTTATCACATAATAGTTTTAACTCAGTACATGAACAGTACTGAAACTTTAGTACTCCAGCAACTTTATCCAAGCTATCGACTTATATTTCTAAATGATGTTAGCCAGCTTACCACAGCACTTCTGTCAATTTATCCTAGGGGAAACCCCCTTGGCATAGTAGCTCCTGAGAATATCTACATAGCTGTCGTTATGTTTGAAGGAGTAATGTCTTTTGTTATAGTGTTCTTTGCGCTTGGGTTTCTTTCAAGTGCAATCATAGAAGGAAGTAAGAAGGGATTAGGAGGTATTGCAGAAGCTGTTGCATTCTCAGTTCTGACGTTTTTGTTCGCTCAGATGGTATATATTGTAACAACTGTATTTTTGGGGATACCTGTTGGTCTGCATGCAAGTACCAGTCATGATACAACTGCAGTAGGGATGCTCGGCTTCGGAGGAGGAACAAGACCCAGGATGCTGTCAGGAGCACTTGGTTTCCTATTCGGAGTGCTACTTACAAAAGAAGCAAGGTCAAAGCTAGATTTCTTGGGTTTCTTCGCCTTCGTTGGGGCAGGTCTTTTCATATTGATAGACCCGGGCAATCTGGGCAATCTGTTCAGTCAGCTTGCATTAGTCAACCTATCAGGAGTCCCAACTTTAGGAGCTGGTGGACAAACCTATGAAGGGATAAGACATATTATAGGCACATTTATGGATTTATTCGGAGATAATGCAACTGTCAACTACTACTCTCAGCATGGAGCAGCTGCGTTTTATGCTGGAGCAATACCGTTTGCCCTCTTTTCAAGGCTGGGTAAGAGCACCGCAACATTTTTGGCTTTATTCAGTGCTTATGTAGCTGGTACGGGTTTCGTGAGAATCTCTGACATGATACCGCTAAAGGCTATGGCTTCAGTAATTCCTGGAGTGGCTCTTGGCGCAGTAATTCTTCTTGTCTTTATTGCAGTTGGAATGCTCGAATTATTGATAAGAAAACATATAGTGAACAAGTAAATGAAATTTGGTATCTGTTACGTTGCGCCCGACGTTCATGTTCCTCATTATAGAGGGGCATCTACGCATGTCTTAGAACTTTCCTTGGCTCTTGCCAAGCTGGGAGATGATGTGCATGTTGTGTGCAGGAGGTCACCTCATGAGAAAAGATCCGAGAAAATCTCTGGTATAACACTTCACAGGCTTTACAGAGGTTTTGTAGGGCCTCTGACAAAAAAAGAAGTTTCGTATGTTAATGAAAGCGAAGATTCCAACATCACTTCACTTAGTTATGGTACTTACCTAAGGAGCATATTTGCATTGTATGCAGGGCTAGAGTCATCTTACATTTCAAAGATAAATGAAGTAGATTTTATCATAGAGAGGGAGACTGCTTTTGGAGCTGGTGCCTTAGCTTCCAAGATAGTAAAAAAACCGTTGATTCTTGAATTGATAGGACCTAGATACAGCAAAATTTCCATGACCACAAGCAGTTTAGTTCTTGCATACAACGAAAGAATGGTCCCAGACATGGCAAAGAGTAAGACTGTTTATGTAAAGGCTGCAGTCAATATAAGTCTGTTCAAACCTGACAAAACAGCTAGAAAGAAGATTAGAGACAGTTTAAACATAGACGATTCGACTATAATTGTTGGTTATGTTGGTACTTTTCAATCTTGGCATGGAGTAGACGACCTGCTTGAGGCAGCAAGACATTTTGAGAAAAGGAAGGATATCAAGTTTGTCTTTGTTGGGCCGATAAAAGGTACACATAAGCCTCTGGCATCAAATGTAATTATGGTGGGCTCCATACCATATGAAGCAGTATATAAGTACATAAATGCCTTTGACATAGCAGTAGCTCCATACAATTTGCTCAAAAGCTCTACGGAGAGAAAATTACGAGGAATGGGGTCTCCGCTGAAGATTCTAGAATATATGGCCTGTGGCAAGCCCTGTATTGCAAGTTCTATCAAGCAGGTAACAGATATACTAGAGGATGGAATAACAGGCAAGATCTATCGTGAAGGTGATATATTCGAACTGATGGGAAAAATAAAGGAGCTGGCAGACGACGAAGATGAAAGAAGAAGAATTGGCACGAATGCTTTAAGAGTAGCTCAGAACCATACGTGGGATGTTCTGGCAAAGCAGATCCATGCATTGATTGAGAGTAAATAATTAACTCATGCAAATAGAATTGCAAGTTTTAAAAGTAAACCAGCTCAGCAAATCTTACAGATTATATCCTGACCTGAAGGTAGGCAGAGCGTTGGTTATCAATATCTCTAACTTTTTCTAGAAAATCACAGGTCATGGTTCACACAAAGTGGTTGCCTTAGATTCTGTTTTCTTTAACATAAAAAAGAAGTCTTCGGTCTCCTTGGTCTGAACGAAGCTGAAAAGACAAATCTCATAAAAATATTATCTACGTTAGTTTTGCCCGATTCAGGAAAGGCTGTTGTGGATAGCATTAATAAAGAGGCCAAGAGAGACGGTTCACTCGGTCATTTCCAAAGGTAGCCTACAGACTTTAGCTGATTGATCACCTTTTAGTCTTTTACCTGTGATGTAGATTTGATCTTTGCGTTCGTCTTTCTGAATTTGATATGAAGAATATAAATAATATAATCGTCAACAGTGGAGAGTCATGTATTCTTGATCTCTTCTTGGATCCCTGTAAAGCTCTTCACAGTAACTTTGTTATTGGTAGAAGTGAATTCGAAAGCAGCTCCTTTCCGAAGATGTTTTATTAACCATGACGATAAAATACAGTATATGTATAACTAATTACAACAATAGAGGAACCATTTCTGAATGCATAAACAGCATTCTGAATCAGATAGATTCTAGATTTGAGATTGTTGTTGTCGATAACATGAGTAATGATGGTTCGGAAATTATTCTCTCTGAAATGGCAGAGCTAGGACTCATAAATCTCGTCAGGAGGAAATGCTCAAGGGGAAAAGGAAGACAGATCGCATTTGAGAACTCCGTAGGTGAATACATAGTAGCGCAGATGGATACCGATGAAGAATTTAACCCTGTTCTGCAAGAGTTTTTGAACCTATACCATAGTTTATGTGATGGAGATCTGCTTGTAGCTGCAGATCTTGTAGCTGCAGGTGGACAAAGAAGTTGGAGGCAAAACATTACTGTAGGACCAAGGAGCTTGATAGCTGAATTGGGAGGATGGAGAGATCTGCAGCATGCTGAAGACTGGGACCTGTGGAGAAGAGCTGCGCAAAGGCAGCATTATAAGTGGACAATATATCCAATTGTTAGAGACGAGAAGAGTGTTAAAAAAAATTAGGGGCAATACAGAGCTTCAAACAACAAGTCGTGAGGTATAGAGACGTGTTGCGTCTAGGAAGAAACTTGTTTAACACTGGAGAGACTGTAACCTATAGGCAGAGATTAGCAGAAATCTGTGCTAGGTTGATAGTTCCTCTTTATGACTCATATGCAGATGATTTTAATATACAATTCGATAGCGGCGACCCCAGATATTTCATCAAGTTGAAATGAGCTGTTGTCTATGAAACAGGTAATCGCTAGAGCAGGGAAAGTGGAAGTGATAGATTCGCCAATTCCATCGATAGGAGATAATGAAATCCTGGTTAAGACCCTATACTCTGTTATAAGCTCAGGAACAGAAACTTGGACCATCCAGTCCACCCAGCCTATAGGAACAGATGACATATTGAGTAGTAAACTGAAAAAAGCTATTGATTTATCAAGTAAAGTGCTTGAACAGGAAGGGCTCCATGGTTTATTAGATTATGCCAGATACGTTAGAAATCCTACAGTGCCGTTGGGCTACAGTCTTTCAGGTATAGTAGTCAGAGTCGGAAAGAATGTCAGGGACTTGGTTATTGGTGACAGGGTTGCTTGCGCAGGTGAAGGTAAAGCTTGCCATGCTGAATACGCTGCTGTACCGAGAAATTTGGCTGTGAAGGTACCAGAGGAAGTCGATATGTCTGAGGCTGCATTTACAACTCTCGGGGCTATAGCTTTGCACGGATTCAGAACGAGCGGTTCGCATATAGGCGAAGTAGTCGGAGTTATAGGCGCTGGCCTAGTAGGAAACCTCACCATCCAAGTTGCATGTGCAGCTGGGTGTACAGTTGTTGCTATAGACCAACGCAATGATAGACTGGAACTTGCCAAGCAATCAGGCGCTACTATAGCAATGAGCCCGACAGACCCGCTTCTGGTTAGCAAGGTTCAGAACATTACTTCAGGAAGAGGCCTAGATACTGTAATTATATGTGCAGCAACAGAAAGCAGTGAACCCGTCAATCTAGCTGCAAAATTGCTGAGAGACAAAGGAGTGGTCACGATTGTTGGGAGGGTTGGTATGAAATTTGAAAGAAAGGACTACTATCAAAAAGAGATAGAAATTAGAATGTCTAGGTCACTTGGTCCTGGAAGGTACGACCAGACTTATGAAGAGAAGTCAGTAGACTATCCCATAGGATACGTAAGATGGACCCTTAATAGAAATATGGAAGGATTCCTTCAACTTCTAAAGTATAAGAAACTAAACCTTCCATTATTAGTTGCTTCAAGGGTTCCTATAGATAAAGCACCGGAAGCTTATTCCCTACTTGAAAAGGAATCTAAGGCTGCAGTTCTGTTGCAGTATTCAGAAGTGGACCAGTCAATGCAACATACTTCTTTGATTACTAATGTTAGAAAGAAAGAAGGGGCAATAAATATAGGATTAGTGGGGCCAGGCAACTTCGCAAAAGAAATAATACTTCCACTGTTGAGAAGAAATAAAAATTTCAATCTTAGGTGGGTTATCGCTTCTAATCCTCTCCATGCAAGGCAGATTGCAGAGAGGTATCATTTTGAAAGATTCGGTACTAGTTATGAGGAGTTGCTACAAGACAAAGAGGTAGACTTGGTCATTATAACTACGCCCAACAACCTGCACCATGAGATGACCGTAAAGGCTGCCAAAGCAAATAAAGCGGTCTTTGTAGAAAAGCCACTCTGTCTGAATAAGGAAGAGCTTCAGGATATAGCGCAGGTTCAGCGAGAAACTGGTGTGCCAATTGTTGTTGGATTTAACAGAAGATATTCTCCTCTTGTGGTCAAGCTGAAGGAAGAAATGAAAAAGTTGTCCCCTCCGTTTATGATCAACTACAGGGTAAACGCAGATTTCATACCTATGACCAGATGGGTTCAGGACCCAGAGATAGGAGGGGGAAGAGTCATAGCAGAATGCTGTCATTTTATCGACCTCTTCAACTTCCTACTTGATTCTTATTCGCCAGATATCTATGCAACATCTGTTATGGTCAATAATTCAACAACAGTAACACGTGACAACATAGTTTTAGTTTTGAAATACCAGAATGGGTCAGTCTCAACGTTAACCTATTCGGCTCTTGGAAATAGAAGCATGGAAAGAGAAAGGATAGAAGTCTTTGGTGATAATCATGCTTTTGTCCTTGACGATTTTAAAAAACTAGTAATTTTCACACCCAAGAAGGTTTCTACGGTTGAAGTGAAAAGAACGGAAAAAGGACATGCTGAGGAGCTAGCACAGCTTGCTAGGATGCTACGCGGTAAGCAGCATTCGCTTGTTTCTTTTGACGAGGCTGTAGCTTCCATGAATTGTACCTTCTATGCGGAAACGATTTTGAGGTCATCTAATGAATAGAGATTCTTTGGTTGAGGGTAATTTATCTGAAAGTGTAGCTGGGATGTTTACCGGTAAACATCACTATTATGGCGAATTAGCCTCAATAGTTTTACCTGTTTTCAACGATGCAGAAACGATAATCGAATGCTTGCAATCCCTATGCAAACAGACATATGAAAACTATGAAATTGTTGTAGTTGATGATGGTTCTACAGATTCAACCCCCTCTCTCCTTAGAGATTTCTCATCTTTTAACCAAAGAATAAGAATCATATCCACAACTCACGTAGGGACAAGCGAAGCCAAGAATATCGGTCTGCAAAGGTCTCTTGGTGAAGTCATTTTCTTTGCGGAAGGGGATGCGATTTATGATCCAAACTATCTTGATGAAGCAATCAAATGTCTTGACCTGGATGATAATACTGGCGGGGTTTGCGTATTAGGTGAGCCTTGGATGGTCAGGGATACTTTCGCAACAAGGTCGATGTATGCTGAAAAGATGATTATACACGAAATGATACGCAAGAGAAAATTGGAACCTTACTATTCATGGGTCTTCCCAAGACGCGTGTTGGAAGAGGTTGGGGTTTTCGACCCGAGATTAAGTCAGGCTGAAGATAGGGACTTGTTTGCAAGAGTGAAGAAAAGAGGCTACAAAATAGGCCTTGTTCAGAAGGTTCTCTGGCGTCATAAGAGGAATGAGACAACAATACAATTTCTGTACAAGTGCTATAACAAGGGAAAGAGGAGAATTGATTACCTTTCTAAGAATAGAAAATACTTTGAATTCATAAGAGGAGTTTCGGGTCTGTTCGGACTTGCCGTCATAATTGCACTATTTTTCATATCTCCGACGATTGCAATTACATGTCTTATTGTTACACTCGCGTTGTATTTTATTAGGTATCTGCGAATTCTTCTTGTCGGACTTAAAATAGGCATACAGAAAAGAAGGTTGCTTCTTTTACCATTATTTCAAATACTCAGATATCTTGCAAACGCTGTAGGCTATACGATTGGTTTGCTTACAAGAGTTACGCTTGACAAGGATTGATAGAATGCACTTTCATTTTTGTCATGGTGATTATTTACCTAGATTGAAGTTCTGTTTCTACAAAAAGCAATCTATTTTTGATGTTCTTCCTACAACACTTCACTTAATGGGAATACCTGCACCCGATGGTCTTGAAGGGGAGACAATTAATTTTCAGCATAGAGACACTGATGAGAAAATGTCAAAAGGTGCTCTCTCCTGAATCTTGGAGTTGCAGTCCGTTCCCTTATCTCTGCGCCTATAGCTTCGTTGCTTGCACCATTATCCCTTTATATCTTCAGATGGGGAATGAGAAGGGCAAAGATGGATGGAACACTAGGCTGGTACTGATATTAGTGAACATAATCAGATTAGCCTGGGATTATCCAAGAAACGGCCAGCCAACCTACGGCCTTCAACCTGTATTCGTTTATCTTTCAAAGGAGCAAGCTACGAAAGGTAACGAGGTCCATGTGGTCACACCTGGTGATGTAGCTTCCAATGAAGAGTTAGATAATGTACAAATTCACCGTGTGCCTACTCCCTTCAACATAAATGCTCCTCGTATCATGGGTAGGTTGATACATGGAAAAAATGGCACTGTGGTGCATAGCCATGCAACATGTGGTCTTTTTATGTCTGTATACAAAAGAATGACCAGGGTGCCGTTCGTAGCACACACCCATGGCACATCCAAGTCACATAACACACCGTTAGTTTTAAAGGGGTCTGAACTCAGTATAGACTATTCAGTCTTCAACATAAATTATCACATGCTGAGAGAGCGTTCGCTCTGGTCTGCTGCCGACCGAGTATTAGCTGTTAGCAGCTCATCTGCGGATGATTTAGCTACGTCTTATGGTATAAAGAGAAATAAGATAAGGGTTGTGTACAATGGGGTTGACGCCGATATCTTCAAACCGATTGAAAACCCTGCTCTTCCAAAAGGTCTAGCAGACCTTTCATCCAAGAGGATAATTTTGTTCGTAGGTCATTTTGGTTTGAGGAAAGGGATCATCTTCCTTGTAAGAGCACTTGATATAATAAGAAGAGAGATTCCAGACGCCCATTTACTCTGCATAGGCGGTACACCGAAGTGGCTCGGAGGGATTGATTACCGTCAGATACTTTTATCCGAAATAAATCGCCTTGGTTTGAATGAGCATGTCACATTGTCTGAAGCGGTTAAAAATCATGAATTGCCTCCAATCTACAATTCTTCAGAATTGCTTGCACTTCCTTCGTATTACGAAACCTTTTCAAAAGTATGCTTGGAAGCAATGTCTTGCGGAATTCCCGTTGTTGCTACGAACATGGGTGGAATCCCTGAAGTGGTTGAAGAAAATGTGACAGGATACTTGATTCCATATGGCTCGGTAAAAAAGTTGGCTGATGTGATAATTAGCCTGCTGCAGGATAGAGGTAGAGCAAAAAAGATGGGTATCAACGGAAGAATTAGAGTACTTAAAAATTTTACCTGGTCAGCAGTAAGCGAGAGAATTCAAAAAGTATACAACGAACTATTATTTAATCAAAGCTAGAGATTTATGACGGTCATGCTCTGCATCTTTATACATAGGTACAGATGGGGGGTGCAAATTAGGGGAGACGAGAGAGGATTTTATGAAAAGGCTAGGATTTATAGAAGAAAAGGAATCAAGCTGATTGTAATCGAGAAGCAACCTTCCATGAAGGATAGTCTGGACCCTGACACCTATGAATCGCTAACTATGAGGAGTGGGCATCTGCCGCTGAGAAATATCTTCGATTTGGCATTAATCCTCTACAACGCTTTCATGCTGATGTTGAAAATAAAAAAAAGACCTGATCTCGTATATGTGTACAATCAAGATCCAGAAAATGTTATAGTTGGCTATTTGGCCAAATTATTCTTTAGCGTACCGACTATAATAGTATATCATCATATTTCGCCTTCAAATTTTGAAACACTAAGACAAGGAGTGGTCAGAAGGCGTATGTCTAGACAAAGTATTCCTTCATCGATTTGGCGTAGCATAATCCCTTCTCTTAACCTATTTTGCAGCAGAAGAGCAGATATTCATTTAGCTCTCTCCTATGCTACAGCTGAGGAAGTAAGAAGGTACATTGGCATAAAAGACTGTGCTGTTGTGGGCAATGGGGTTGATACTGCTACCTTTAGAAATCTAGGACTAGAGAGAACAATTGATGCAATTTTCCTTGGCAGAATAGCTCACCAAAAAGGAATAGATGTATTATTATCTGCATGGGCAGAAGTCATAAAACATGTTCAAGGAGCTAAGCTGATAATTGTAGGAGGTGGCGACTCCATGCCTGTAAAAAGGTTCAGAGACATTGCTGTCTCCCTTGGGCTACAAGGTCATGTTATATTTACCGGCTTTGTGAATGACGAAGAGCTGGTCCTCCTGTTAAACAGGGCAAAGCTCTTTGTATTCCCTTCCCGAAAAGAAGGTTTTGCGCAGGCAGTGTCACAGGCCATGGCATGTGGTCTGTGCTGCATTCTTTCAGATATTCCAAGCCTTCGGGAAGTTTACGGAGATGCAGCAGCATACTTCCCTACCGAAGACCACATAACTTTGGCATTTTTGATCCTTGAATACCTTCAGAACGACAGTCTACGACTTCAAAAAGCCGCAATTGCAGAAAGGTTAGTAAGAGATATGAAATGGGAAAATGTTGTTGAGAAGGAAGTTTTTCAAATACACACCGGCGTAAAGAAAAGAGTCACAAATTGAAGGTAGCATTGATATTTGATGTCAAGATCAGATACCCGCCGGACTACAATAACATGAAATGTTACTATGTGACTAGGGAGTTATGCAGCAGGGGGATAAAAGTAGGACCTACCGAGAAGTACGCATTCAGCACCTAACGTGATAGCTTTGAGAACATCAACGCCGGACATAGTAAGGGAAGGTCGAGTAGGAATAAAAGGTAAATTTATCGTGCTGGTAAGTACAGCCAGCATGGAACTCAACAGGTTCTGCCTTAGTAAGATGATGATAAGGTCTCAGATACCAAATACGGCAAAGATGAGCAAGCCAACCAGGAAGACCAAGACTCTTCGACAAATAGACTTGCAAAAAGGTCAGGTATACAGGTGAGAGATTCTTCGCACGTATAGAAGGCTTCGGGAAGCCGACTAAGGTAAAGATACTATAAAAGACATTCCTAGTATTAATCCACTAGCCTGCACCATTATACTATAAGGGGTATTGAGATATGTTCATAATGGTTGCCCTTTACGATATTGGAGGAGTAAAGGAAAGAGGAGAAGGGATAGGGTCACAATTGAAGGTGCTAGGATATATGGCCTGTCAAAAGGCAGTAGTAGGCGACTTATTCCAAGTGCCTCAAATTACAGAGAATAATAGAAACGACATCAATTTATGGGCTAGGGATTTAAAGGATCCTAGGGGATGGCTTGTGATTAATGCTTTTAGCCATATAAAAAAGGATATTCTTGGAATTCCTTAGCTAGCTATTTGCATTCAGTGTTGGAGGATATTGTGAGTAGATTTGCATGTAGCTGAACAAGATGCAATTAAAGTAGAGGGCTTGAGTAAGAGCTATGGATTCAGCGCCAATGACATACTTAGTGCAACACAGCTTCGTAAATTGCTTAAACTACTAGGGGGAAAAGGCGAAAGAAATATTCTTGCCTTAGATAACGTTACCTTCAATGTAAAGCCTGGAGAGGTTTTCGGACTGTTGGGTCCGAATGGTGCTGGTAAAACAACACTCATAAAGATACTTTCCACCCTTCTTTTACCCGATTCCGGAAAAGCGTATGTTTATGGAGTGGATGTGGTGGAACGGCCTCGCAAGGTAGTTCAATTATTGCAAACTGTGCTATCAGAAAGTCTAGGGTTTGAGAGAAGGCTAACTGCCAGACAGAACCTGCAGTTTTATGCTACGCTTTACGGACTATCAAAGAGAGAAGCTTCTGAAAGGATAGATGATTTACTCGAATTTTGTGGCCTTATGGATCGGGCTGATACAATGTTTCAAAAATTCTCGACTGGGATGGCTCGCAGGCTATTGGTGTGCAGGGCTTTGCTCACAGATGCTAAAGTGTTACTCTTTGATGAACCCACCAGCGGTCTTGATCCAATATCAGCAGCTAGCTTCCGGAGCCTTATGAAAGATGTTCTCATAAAAAAAGGGAGAACCATTCTTTTGGCCACGCATAACCTATGGGAGGCTCAGCATATGTGTGACAGAATAGCCGTACTGCAAAAGGGGAAAATTTTGGCTGTCGATTCTCCAACAAAAATCAGAAATACAGTAGCTGAGGTTGTTCATTTGATAATTCGATTACAGGGTGACGATAGTGGATTCATCAAGGTTATCAACGAACACATCAAAGATATTTCTGGCGTACTGAATTACGAAATAAGATATTCTGACCAATCTACCGAGCTCAGAATAGACTGCGAACGAGACGTCGATTACAACGAGATCTTCAGTCTTCTCAATTCTGCAAAGGCCAAAATAAATTATTTAGAGGCCTCGCAACCTTCTCTAGAAGAGGCATTCCTAAAGTTAACTTCAGGAAAGTGAACGTCATGGAATCTCCGCTGGATTTTAGAAAGGTGTGGGCTCTTGTCAGACGTGACGCCACAAACTGGGCATCCTACAAAAGTCAAATAGTGACTACTATATTGACTGCGCTTGTAGGCATAGGGTCTTGGGGTTTGAATGCGACATTTAGGAACGTTGCAGTTCCAGAGTATAATACGGATTACGTATCCTTTTTGATAATCGGAATTCTAGTTTCGAATCTTATTATGCCACTTTCACAGGGAATACAAAGAACCATAAACCCCTGGACTTTGGAAACCATACTGATGACAGGGATAAGAACTCCCACCTTTGTTCTTGGAACAGTGGCCTTTGGATACATTCTCTCCGTGGTGCTGTTCATACCTCAAATGATAATAGGCATATACATATTTGGTGCGCATCTGGATGTCAACATTTTATCGCTTATAGTCGCAGTTTTAATATCTAGCATTATTGTTTTTTCCCTTGCAATAATAACGACTGGGATTCGGATAGTCACGAAGGTTAGCGACCCCGTAACTTGGGCATTGAACTTCGCTCAGCAACTTCTTTCAGGAATGACCTATCCGGTTCAACATCTGAACGATTTCTACCCCGGTTTGTCTACGATATCGTGGTTTTTGCCTCAGACATGGATATATCATATAGTTAGGCTGGCTTCTCTTACTGATGCTTCCCTTCTTAATCCAAGTATAGCAGAGAGTTTCCTCATTACTTCCGCCTTTGCAATCGTATTGTTTCCTTTAAGTTTTCGTGTATTCAGATGGGGTATGCGTAGAGCAAAGAGAGATGGAACATTAGGCTGGTATTGAAAATATATGAAACAAGTTGTAGCAAGAGCTGGGCACGTTGAAGTTATAGAGGTCCCAGTGCCAACTTGTAAGGATAACGAAGTCTTGATTAAGGTTCATCATTCTGTCATCACTTCGGGTATTGAGCTGTAGACAATTGATACAACGGGCCCGATTGGAACCGATAGTGTTTTATGGATAAATCCCTAATGCTGAAAGTTGTCACTCTTTCTCTCGACATGCTGAAAAAGGGGGGTGACCGATGGACTAATCAGTTATATTTCAATAGTTCGACATCCAATAATTCCACTTGGTTACAGTGTAGCAGGACTCGTTCAGCAAGTCGGTTGCAAAGTTGTTGACGTGGCTCATGTCGAAGTTATTGCAGTGGCTGGAGAATGGCAGGCTTGTCATGCAGAATACGTCGCTGTCCCAAGAAATTCGCTTGAAAAGCGATCCGAAGGGAGGAGTACAAAAGGAGCATTCGCCGCAATCGGCACCGTGGCCATCCTTGGTTTCAAGTTCTGGAGTTCTAAAATCATGCTGTGCTTCGTACGGGAACACAGCTGTCGGCAACTAAGTGCTGGAAAGTATCAAGATTAGGCTTGGGTTTACAGACTAGAGTGCTTAGAGAAAACAAATAAGTTTGATGAGCATTTGAATCAAGGCCAGAAAGAGGGTGGAAAAAGAATTTACTTAGGAGAAAGTTGCACTCATAATCAAGAGCGTATATGACGCGCTACCTTAATGAACTAACCTTGATAGAAAAATTGGCACCGATGACTGCGATCGCTGGACGCAAGGGGTATAGAATTGTCAGATATATCGAGGGTTCTTGTTACAGGAGGTTATGGCTTTATAGCTTCACACATAGTTGATTCACTAAAGTATAAGGGATGAGGTGGGAGTACGCGACAACTTAATCACGGGCAATTCCAATAACATTGTAAGATGGTTAAAAGATGGCGATGGTGTTAAGCTGCATACTGGACATATCAGGGACTTTCGATTAGTATCTGAGGTAGTCAGGGAATACGATGCTATATTATATCATGCTGCTTTAGTGGGTGTTGCCCGAACCGTCGAAGATCCACTGCTAACAAATGAGATAAATGTGAACGGGACGTTAAATTTACTTGTGGCAGCGCCCAAGTGGAACATAAGAAGGTTTGTATACGCATCCTCATCATCGGTATACGGTGAAACTTCAAAATTACCGAAGGAATCCATGAAAACTGCTCCAATATCACCTTATGGTGTATCAAACCTCTCTGGTGAGAATTATTGCAAAGTATTTGCGCTAGTTTATGGTTTAATGACTATAAGCTTAAGATACTTCAACGTTTATGGGCCTAGGTAGACCCCGGGTGACTATTCAGGAGTTATACCAAGGTTCATAAACATGTCTGTTAAGGATAAACCATTACCTATTTATGGGAATGGTAAGCAAACACGCGATTTTACATATGTAGGTGATGTCGTGCAAGCGAATCTCTTTGCTTGGAAAGAAATTACAAAGCTGGCTAGATGGTAAACATAGCACGAGGTAGACCTGCAACGATAAACACTTTAGCCTCCTTGGTGTGCAAGTTAACATGGACAAGTCCAATTCTAAAAAACCTACCTCCCAAGAAGAAAGGGAGATATAGTACAAAGCTTTGCTGATATATCTAAAGCTATGAAAATTTTAGGATACAAGCCTAGGGTTACCCTGAGCCAAGGTCTAAAACGAACTATAGGATGGTAAACCAAGAAAGATTGACTCTATCGGGAATTTAGATTGACTCCAGACGTCAAAGGTCGACTGGCGATACTGGCATTTCTCATACGCCCACCAGGCAATAAATATGGTGCGGAAACGCGTTATCTTTTGACAGTAGAGGCCATGACTAGGAAGCACATTTCCGTTATTCCAGTTACAAACGAGAAGCTGATTTCCATGATGAAGTTACCAGCCAGTAGGGTTTTCCCAGTTAAGTTAACTACCTCGCCTCAATCAATACTTTCAGAGAGGTTGTACAATTATTACCAGTCTTTGAAAATGGCTCTATCTATTGTCATTAAGCCTCTTGAAATCGACTTGGTGGTCGCGTTTGATGGGAACCTCCTAGATATGTTCGTATCATTTGTGAGCTCTCAAATCATTCGCAAACCCTTCGTTGTGTTGGTCCATCATGGAAGAGGATCGGAATCAACAATGTGGAAAGATTATCCGAAGACGGTTCGTCGTCGTGGACTTAAGGCAGCTACTGTCCTGACTGTAGGAAGAATCATTCAAAGGTTTATAGCCAAGAGAAGCACGCTTATTATGGCCGTAAGTCGAGCGTCCCGGAATGAATATTCAAGATACTGGGGAATACCATCCTCCCACATATTTGTCACAGCTAACGGTCCCAATATTATGGTTCAAAACCTTATTCCGATAAAGGAAAGAAAGATAGACGTTTTGTATGTTGGCAGGTTTTCTCCGTCAAAAGGCATCGATCTTTTACCCCTACTCTGCAAACAGCTTGTACATAAATACCCAAACCTGCGGATGGTTGCCGTAGGAGGCTCTAGCACGGACCTTACCTCCATTCAAAAAAAGATAGCGGAACTGAGATTAGAACGAAATTTCGAAATTAAGGGGTATCTGCCTGATTCGGAGCTTGAAAAGATTGTAGAAGACTCCAAGATTTTTATTATGCCTTCGTATTATGAGGGTTTTAGCATAGCAACGTTAGAGGCGATGTGTGCGGGTTGCGTCTGTATAGTTTCGGATATTCCATCCCTCAAGCAGATTTATTCTCCTGTTGCAATTTTTGCAACGAAAGGAGATATAAATTCATTCGCTCAACAGATAGACATTCTTCTAAGTCAACCCGATAAGATGGAAAGAATTTCAACAAAATCAAAAGAGTTCTCCCGTCGTTATGACTGGAACGAAATAATCGGAAGGGAGATCATGATTTATCGTAGAATTGCTTTTTACCACAAAAACAGGAGATGGGTTTCGGATGGAACATAAAATTTTAATCTATTCATCGGCTTATCCTCCAACCATTCATGGAGCTGCGACAGTTGTCAGAAATATGGCTCAGTCGCTTGCAGCCAAAGACCTTTCCGTAACAGTAGTCACACCAGGATTGAGAAATAGCACTGAAGACGATGCAGGTGTTCTTGTTAAACATTTTAAGGCGTTTACAACTAACAAACTTTTGATATTTATAATACTAACTATCACAGGGCTAAGATGTTCCTTAAAGGAGAAATTTGACCTAATTCATGCTCATGGCACTGTAGGTGGTCTTGCAGCATTCATTACTAACGTAATCATGGGAACACCATACATAATGACTTTTCATAGAGACGATCTTTACCTATCTTCAATAAGAAACTCAAAAGAGCTTACGTTGAGATTAGTAAATTTGATTCTAGCACGTCGTGCAAGGTACGTACACGTCCCTCACTTGGAACTGGCAAAAAGAACCAGTCAAGTTTTGAAAATCAAATATAGTAAATTGGCGATCATTCCATATCCCGTACCTATCAGATTCTTTTTGAATGATATTGAAGAATTCAATAAAAAGACGGTAAATATCCTTTCATGTGGATTATTAATAAGGAGGAAGCGATACGATCTTTTGCTTCTAGCATTCGCCTCCTTAGTGGCAAAACATCCTGAGGTTCGCCTGATAATTGCTGGGGAAGGAAACCAAAGACGATATCTTCAGTCACTTTCAGACTCTTTGGGTATCTCCAAGAGCGTCAACTTCTTAGGAGAGATTGATGAATCCGAACTGATCAAACAGTATCATTCCTGCATGGCCTATGTGTCAGCTTCAGATTCGGAACTTTTTGGAATGACTATTGCGGAAGCGATGGCGGCAGGCAAACCAATAATCTCCACACGAACAATCGGTGCAACTTTTTTGATCGAAGATAACGTCAACGGCTTATTAGTAGACATTGGGGATGCGGGTGAGTTGGCTTCATGTTTAGAAAAGGTAATAACAAATCCAGATCTTGCTAGGGAGATGGGCAGAGCATCCAGGCGAAAGGCCGAGAATGATTTATCACCTGATGTATTTGCTAACAAATACACCAAGGTATTTCTTACATGAGAGGGAACGTTAATCTTTTGCGATTGGTCCAAGTTTGTACCGGATATCCTCCTGACAGAAGAGGAGGTATTGAAAATATCGTTAAACTACTTCATGAAACGGCGTTACAAAACTCATATGAGTCATTTGTTGTAACTAGGTATTGGAACACGACGATCGACACGAGGAATATTATTCAGATTAGAACACCTAGCAATGAGATTGCTGGTTACGCAACGTGGGCAATCAGAGCCTTCAAAAGGATAATCAATTTGAAACCAAACTTGGTCCACTGCCATGGTTTGGAAGGAGCCATGGTCGGTCTGATGACGTCACACGTTGGAATCCCTACAATCATGCACCTTCACAATTCTCTTTCGAGGGAAGATGCATTTTTTGAGTCTCTTTTGCATCGCATGGGTTATGCAATTTTGAAGTCAGCTTGTAAAGGTGCGTCTCTCATAATAGTTCCGACCAAGGCTGTGAAGGATGACATAGTTAAGCATACAAGCGAGGAAATCGATAAAAAAATAATGGTAATTCCTAACCCAGTAGAAGTTAGCCCATCTTGGAGCGAAACAGATCTATCTAATTTTAAAAAACAGCACGGTTTTGAAGGTAAAAAAATTGTCCTTTACTTCGGAAAAATCAAAAGAACAAAAGGGATAGAATCATTGTGTAGAGCGTATGAAAAACTGAACGACGAATCTGTACTTTTAATTATAGCTGGCGCACCAACAGCCACAAGTAACTTTCTAGACTACCTCCGTAAGCAGTATCCTAAAGTTATATTCACAGGATATGTCGAAGATGCAACTCCCTATTATCAGTCTGCGGATGCTTTTTGCATATACACAAGAGGGTTTGAAGGCGGTGAAACATTCGCAATATCCCTGGGTGAGGCTATGTTTTATCGAGTACCCCTAATCTGCTCTGATTCACCTATATATAGAGAGGTAACTGGTGGGTTTGCTACATTTGTGCCACCGAACAACGAGGCCGAGCTAGCAAAGGCTATTAAATATGTTTTAAAAACTGAACATAGAGATTCAGAAAGTACTCTACTCGCGTACAGGTTAGCTTATGAAAGATACAGACCGGCCATTTTTTGGCAGAAAGTGGTCGAATCATATTTTCATGTGTTGAAAACCTATTTTCGCGATATCTGAAAATAAGCTTCCATCAAGTGACTTGTAAGAAGCTGTTAGATAAATAGTAATATCCTTAAGTCAAAACGTTTAAAAAACCAAAAGGTATTTTTATTTGTGCACCTTCAATGAAAGAAACTCATTCTTATTTTCTTTTATTCTATCCCGTATTGATGTGAGGACAAATGCAGGGTGGTATGCTCCCGTGAAGAAAACTCAGCAGATCTTTATTTTGATGATTGCAATTTTATATATCTTACAAATTTTTACATCAATATCAATTTCGTCATTCGTATATCAAAGCACCAAAGCAAACAACTCGGCGACGGGAAGTTTCATTCTCCCTTATCTCACATACCAACTAAGCGCTTGGGCCGGTGGAGGGATTTATGCCTCAGGCAGTGATACCCAGATTCAAGAGATGTATATGTCTACTGCTAGTATGGCCTTTCCAGAAGCCGGTTTCGCTGGTGGCTATGGTGGTCCAACGGATCCATACGCTGGATGGTGTAACGGTGCAAATACTACAACTACTAAAATACCCCAACCGATCACTTATTCTAATGCTATTATCGATTTTCAAATGCCATTCTTTATTCAGGAACCGCTTGACGGCTATGGTTCAGAATGTCCTGTTTGGTCCCAAGAAGTGGTCGCCCAATACCCCGACTTGTTCACTTATAACCAAACTGGAGCAAAAATAAGTAACTTTGTTACGCAGGGAGATTACGTAAGAGTTGATGACCTTAATTTTTCACACCAGTTTTACAGTGACCTGCTTAATATATATATTAATTTCAAAAATCTTAATCCAAATTTAATAAATCTTTGGTATGGGATTAGAATATCAAGTATAGGGGCAGATGGGGGGGCGTACGGTGGTAAGCTTGATTCACCAAGCTTACCAAACTACATGTGGGGCGCTAATAGTATTTTGGATTTTGCACAGTCGCCCTTGTGCAAATTACCGGTAAATTGTGAAACTTTAGCAGGGTATGCCAGAAATAACTCTATAGCACAAGCGGTTCAACTTATTAAAAATTCAGGGCAAGCAGGTATAGACCAATATCATACTTTTGTTAATGTCGAATTTTTGTTAGGGATTTCTTATGCATTATACCTCATGCAATCTAATGGTTACATCAATCATCAATTTGTATTGGCGCCTGCATATAGCATTTGGATTCCTACTTCTGAATATCCTTACCCATACAATACAACGTATTTCAGGAGCCTAAATCTTCTTCAAAGGTACGAAATCGGAGCAGGCGCATATACAGAAAACGGGAATGCGCCAACAAGTAGCTCAGTTTCGAGCGACTTGGCGATTTGTAAGAACAATGCACCGTATGGAAACCTTGGAGGTTTTCTGGCATCAACTGTTACCTATCCAAACTACATGTACAGGTATGTACAAAATATGATGTACTACGAGGCTGCTTGTGCGGCAACCTCGATTATGGAACCAGGAAACCTCGACTACTCCCCTTCTAGTCCATATTGGTCTATTCTCACTGGTTATGGTACTCTACTTAACAGGATGCGTAACCTTGGAAATTACCAGATATTGGTGTCCATATCCGCATCAGATCCCACGACGAGCGTAACAATGATAAAGACAGGCGGAGAAGCGTTAGCTTGGTTTTACACCAACAGCACAACAGGTGATAACGCAGAACTAACCGTAAGTGCATCACAACTGGGTATCGATACACCATGGGTCGCTATTAGTGTACTTAACTGGCAGGTCGTAGGTTCGGGCACAGGAGACACGATCAACATCAATGTTAGGGTACCGGCCCAGAGCTGGAATCCTATCTATATTGTTCCAGAAGTTCCGAATCTTCAATTGCTATATAGCAATCTTCTGATGACATCATATTCTATAAATTCAAGTCTAGCGACTTATGTGTTTTCAGGCCCTCACGCACTCTCGGGATGGGCTATAATGCATGTTTGGTCAAAACCGGTTTCGGTTGCAGCATCTAATACTGGTCAGATACAAGAATATATTTCACTTCAAGCTCTTAATAATACATATGTGGGTATGCATTGGAACGGAAATTCATGGCAGAACTTAACCCAAACTGGATGGTATTACGACCCTGTTAATCAGCTGCTTTATGTTCATTTTGTAGGCGATCGAAAGGTTATTCTATCAGTCATGTCAACAACGTCTACACAATCTGGTAGCCTGAACATATCTATGCCTCAGACTTCTGTATCGATAATGCAAGGAACAAATAGCACTTTGATGTTTAATGTATATAGTACTAATATTGCGTCACAATTAGTAACGCTTACATCATCGCAAGTACCTGCAGGTGTGTATGTCAAAATCTCGCCCTATGCATCTTACACAAACTTCTCCTCAACTCTTTTAATTTCTGTCTCAAACACCACTCAGCCCGGGTCATATTATCTGATTCTTGAAGCCAATTCCTCAACTCTGTTTACCTCTGTAATAATAACTCTGTCTGTAATCGCAGCCCAGCCTACTGGACAAGGTAGTTCGGGAAATGGCGGCTCTGCGTCGAACCAGTCTGGCAGTAATACTGGTCAAAGCGACAATAATACTGGTCAATTGAGTAGTAAATTGTATACTCTAACCATACTTTCCGGTCCGGTCGGTTTTGGGTCTACATCGCCTGATACTGGAACTTATCAGTTGACTGCTGGTACGTCTGTGAATATAACTGCATTGCCTGTTAAGGGATGGGGTCTTGGCAGTTGGTTCGTAAACGGAAACTACGCAGGAAATGGCAGTAGCCTTACCATTAAAATGCTCTCTGATACAACAGTTGTCGCTCTCTTCACCGAATTAACCAGTTCTTTACCAAATGGTACTGTCTCCATATCAACGGACATAGCAAACACTACGGCAATGGTCGATGGCAAAAAATACGTTTTGCCTGTCAGTTTCAGTTGGCCTATTGGCACAATTCACAACATAAGCGTTGACCCATTGATTCAATTATCAGATAACGAACAAATTCTTTTCAGTAATTGGACAGGAGCTGTAAATTCGAATAGCAACAGTATATCTGTTAACGTCCAGGGTGATTCTTTTGTATTAGCTAACCATGTTATCAAATACAGAGTCGAATTAAAATTTGTTGATTCTATAGGGACGCCTGTGAAGCCAGACTTGGCTGAACTCTCATATAATCAAGGCAGTCTCCGACTTAACAGTAGCTTTATCTTCTGGGCTCCTGCTGGCATACCATTCACATTTATTGGTGTAAAATGGGACGGTACAGGAATAAACGCACTGAATAATTCAAATACCTTCATTATTATGGCTCCTGGAAGTATAACCATAAAGCTTAACATTCATCCTCAAGCATTTAAAGTGCAAGATATCTTTGGTGAACCAATAGCTGGTGCCGAAGTTGTTGTTCAATTGCCTAATGGAACAAAGATCCAAGAGATTACGAACTCCTCTGGTCTAGCCTACTTCCCTCAGCTTCCACCGCAGGGATACCAGGTTATAGTTTCTTATATTGGCTCTACACTTACTCTATACCCTGATCAAGACCCAAGCGGGATTCAGTATGTAACGTTTGCATTAAGTTATCCTGTGATAGGAGCCATAGTTGCAGTGATGGCATCGTTGGGCCTATCCTTATCGTTCAATAAAATAAAGAAGATAATATCACCGAGTCTGAAGAGACAGAAACAAGAAATAGCAGACCAAAAAGCTTCCTGACAATGAATGTGCTAATAATTACATTCGACCCTCCTTACGGGATAGGTGGCATTGAAAAAAGGTCAAGACTTTAAAGGATTAAGAAAAAAGGTCATGACGCACAAATTCTGTCCTTCTTACCATTCCCATATAATTTTACTTTCAAAAATGCAAAGAATTCTCAAATGACGATGCCTTCGTCTCCTGTATGCCTGCCTTTAAGAAATATCTTTGACTTGGGGTTGATTCTCTACAATGCCTTCACAATTATGCTAAACCTCAAAGAAAGACCTAATCTAGTCTATGTGTATAATCAAGACCCGGAAAATGTGATAGTGGGCTATTTAGCCAAACTTATCTTTCGCCTACCAATGGTGGTAGTATATCATCACATATCTCCTTCAAGCTTTGAGACATTCAGGGAAGGAATTCTTAGGAGGCGCATCGCTGGTCAGAGCGTTATAGCATCTATTTGGCATAGCTTGATTCAATATATTAACAGGATTTGCGTCAAAAAAGCTAATGTGCATTTAGCTCTCTCTTATGCTACAGCCCAGGAAGTAAAAAATTACCTAGATATTCGGGAATGTGCAGTCATCGGCAATGGTGTTGACACCATAACCTTCAGAAATCTCGGTTTAGAAAGGAAATTTGATAGCATATTCCTCGGCAGACTGGCTCAACGAAAAGGAATAGATGTATTGTTATCTGCATGGGCAGAAGTTGTCAAGAAACTACCTTCAGCCCAGTTGATAATAGTGGAAGGTGGTGATTTAGAGTCGATTAAGCGATATAAGAATATGGCTGCATCTCTTGGACTGCTAGATTCTGTAAGGTTCACAGGTTTTGTCGGCGACAAAGAGTTGGTCAACCTTTTGAACAGTGCAAAAATCTTTGTATTTCCTTCACGAAAGGAGGGATTTGCGCAGGCTGTATCTCAGGCTATGGCATGTGGTCTCTGCTGCATTCTTTCTGACATCCCCAGCCTTCGAGAGGTATATGGAGAAGCTGCGGTGTATTTTCCATGCGAGGACCATTTGGCATTAGCTAATCTTATTGTAGAATACCTTCAAAATGAACAATTGAGACTTAAGAAAGCCGAAAGCAGAAGAATACGTAAAAGATATGAAATGGACCAAGGTTGTTGAAAATGAACTTCTTCAAATCCGCAACGGAATAAGGAAAGACATCTCTATATGAAAATTGCATTCATATTTGATGCAGGTATCAAATACCCTCCAGATTTCAATAACATGAAATGCTATTATGTAACCAGAGAACTTTGCAGAAGGGGAATCGGCGTAACCTGGCTTTCAATTGGCGAAAGAGTTAGTGTGCGAGAAGATGATGGAATAAAATTCGTAGAAATAAGGGTTCCAAGGCTAAGATTTGTCTGGCCATTGGTATCAGCACTTAAAGTGACAGCTTACTGCAGAAAGGAAAGAATAAGCGTAATTTACGCGGACGATTGGCTTTTCATGAGAAGACGTATATTATCAAAAATATTTTTCCAGTTCATTATACGAATTTCTGGGATTTTCTGGGTTTCAGACATGAGAGACCCTCTCCTAGATTTTGAAATTGCCACTGGACGTGTGAAAGAAGGGTCGTTAAGCTATTTCATAAAGAGGGTCGAAGAATTCCTCTTCTATTCCCTATCCACCCTTATCATTTTACCTTCAGAAGCATATGCGAAGTTGATGAATGAACGGGGAATTGACCGTAAAAGATTGATAGGTATATTTCGTGGCATTGACAGAAAGTTATTCACTCCAAATGCAAGCATGCATAAATTGCGCGAAAGCCTTGGAATCAACAATTCATTTGTTATAGGGTGGTTCGGGATTATGCAAAGGTATAGATTAATAGATGAACTACTTGCTCCTCTAGCAGCCAACCTAGAAAGGATTTTTCCTGATTCTTATCTCTTAATAGGGGGCAAGGGGTCAAGATTAGAGTCAATGAAGAGGCTAGCCAATGGGAAGATATCAAATCGAGTAATCTATGCAGGAACAATACCTTACAACAAGATGCCTGAATATATAGCAGCATGTGATTTACTGCTCTGCCCAGTGAGCACAAAGAACAGATTCTCTCTTTTCAGTGCATGGTTAAAGATAGCTGAAGCACTGGCTGTTGGGCGTCCAGTAGTAGCCACAAGAACCTTCACTTCATTTGTAGACTTCAAAGATTTGCGGGGTGTCGTCTGGGTAGGCTCAACATATGAAGAATTTCTAAACGGGATCAAGTGGGCGAGGCAGAATTTCCATAAAATCAAGGAAGAAGCAATGAAACAGGCATCGGATTTCCATTTATACTCTATTGACAGAAACATACCAAAAATTGTCGATGCCATAGTAAATGCTGTTGAGAAAAATTTCTGATTTCTTAAATAATTTTGGATAATGGTTAGGAAGCTTGCAATGCAACTAAAAGTTAGCTTTATACATACTTCAACAATATATAACCTTCGTGGTTCAGAGCAATGGCTTTTGAGCCTTGCATCGTCAATCTCAAGATTAGGAATTTCTGTCAAGATAATAAATTTTGATTATGATAAAAGATTCATGTCTGGTCCAGAGGAGTACAAAGTCAAAGAAGGATATATCAAAAGCATAACCAAAAATTTGGAACTGATTCCTTTAAAGGGAACACGTCTTCGTCTTCCAAGCTGGTTAGTTAGAAGAAATGACAGGTTATCGTCTTTCATAGTTGAGAGTTCAAGGTTCTTTCCGTTAACAAAGAAATTACTGAACTCCATATATAAATCTGATATAGTATACTTTGTCCAGTGCCAGAAAGGCGCAAGTCATTTAATTCCAATCTTATTTTTTGCAACGTTGGCAGGAAGGAGGCCAGTGATTGTGGGTATCCATGTGAAACCTCAAGTTGGTCTGGTACATTCTTTGATGCTCAGATTTTACGCTATGATAGGAACGCTGAAAATGGCTTATGTATTGAATAGGGATATATATTCATACGTAAATAAAACGTATGGTTGTCCAGTAAGGTACATATCAAACTTTGTTGACACAGCAAGATTCACGCCTCGTCAGAAAAAAGTCGACTCTATCTTCATCGTGCTGTACGTTGGAGCTTTGACCGAGGTTAAAGGCGCAGATTTGTTACCTTACATCTGCTATGGTCTGAAAAAATCATCGATACCAGCGGAATTGTGGATTTGTACGCAGGGGGGTCCTCTTCAGCAAAGAATAATTGAACTCAGCAGAGAGTACCCTGATAGTGTAAAATACTTGGGTTTCATTGAACACTCTGAACTGGTTAACATATACTCGAATGCTCATATTGTAATAGTACCAAGTAAGAGGGAGCAATTTCCATTTGTTCCAATCGAAGCACAGGCTTGCGGAACACCTGTTGTTGCTTCGGATATACCGGGATTAAGGCAATGTGTGTTGGATGGAAAGACTGGTCTCTTGGTATATCCACGGAAGCCTGAGGAATTTGTGCGCAAAGTAGCGCTAATGTATAGATTGATGACAGAGAGGACTGAAGATTATCTTCAAATGTGCAATAATGGTGTGAAATATGTGAATGAAAACTTTAACAACGAAATAGTCCTGAATTCAACGATTCGCATGTTCAATTCTGTCCTCAACGGAACAGATTAATTCAACTGGTTGCAATGGAAGACAGAAGCGCTGATACCAAGCAAGCTGCATCCGATATCATATATTGGTCGGCTGGAGATTCTACACTCTATGAACCCAAGTCAAATATTTTGGGACTCTTTGACCTGATAAAAAAAGACAACTGGCGCCATCTGCTACTCAAAGATGATGAAATAAAGCGCGCAATCATACTGAGCATGCTTGCGCCTGATCATGCTTCAAAGATAGCGATTTTGCAGGAAAAGATAGATACATCAGCGCCGCAGATAGCGAAAAGGTTACCCGATGCAATGGTCTATCTTATTTCTGATGATGTATTCGGTCTATCTATAATGGCCAAAGTGCAGAAGATAGAAGGCTCTATGAATCTAAGACTGCTCAAATATGAAAAGGTAGCATCAGAGCTGGGTGAAGGAAAGATGGATTTGGTATATGTAACAAATCCTCACAGAATGGCTTCAATTCATTTTGAAGGCATTCATCAAAAAATTAACTTGCTGGAGCTTGCCAGCAGGATAATAAAAGATAGCGGAAGAGTTCTAGCGATCATTACAGATACCAGTATAGCTGTATCTCTGTCGGTTATGAAGAGGCAGATTATGAAATCAGGTTTCATCATTGAGCGACTATACAGGGTTTTTCCAAATGCTAATTCACCAACGGTATTGACCAATGGATCAGGTTACAAGGAATTATCAATGATAAAAAGGGGTTTAAGTAAGTTCTTCCAGACATACAAGAGAATTAAGGTCAGTGGTAACGTTCTTACATATTGTTTTGATTTGAGAATAAATGATAGAAGAAGTAATTGAATTACTAGCTTCCAAGTTAAAACTAAAGGAATACAAATCCAGATTCTTCCTAATTGAATCAGGGGGCTACGATATGGCAACAAGTAAATTCACAATAGTGTTAACATCAAGAGGCTTTTCAGAAAAATTCTTTACCAAAATAAGCAATTCTGTGCACCTTTCTAATTATCTGAAGAAGGAATCGGAGAACTTGAGTTTGTTGAACAAGTATGAAGTAGATGGTATACCGGAAGCTGTTGCAAGTGGAAATAAAGGGGGAAGATATTTCTTAGTTGAAAAATTTATCGAAGGAAGGCGCCTTGGCTCTTCTGAACAATTGAACAATATTTACCCTGCGGCAGAAGCTTGGTTGAAGGGCCTTTACACCAAGACAGAGACTTCCAAGATTGAACCCAGTGAACTATTGAAAAGGGTGGAGGGATATGTATCATGCGCATCGGAATTCTTTGACATTGACAATCTGTTGTCATTAATGGAAAAGATATCTCCCCAAGAACCTCTTCGAAGTTTCGTAATACACGGAGATTTCTGGCACGGTAATATGATCAGGAACAAGGAGGGAAAGATCTTCCTTACAGATTTTGCTTTGTCTGCGGAAAGAGAGCCTCCTGTTGATGTGATTGACTTATTGGCTGATTACGAGTTTAGGTATTTACTTGATGAGGAGAAACTTAGCAGCTGTATGTCAACTTTCTTAACTGACAGCACTGACCCTGTTTTCTTTGCGCTATATTCGATGGTCAGGAAATTGGCTGCAAAACTTAAAACTAGAATCATTCTTTACGACCAGTATCTGGTCAAGGATTTAGATTCCTCAATGCTAGAAATAAGAGAAGCAGGAATTCTCAAGCTTCTAATCCAGTTATACTCCAAGAAGGGCAGTAATTAAAAGTCAGGATACCTATGCATAGATTTCTTGTAATTTATGACTTTATTAACGAATCTCTTCCTACTTCGCTGATTTTCGAATAGCCAAGCGATTGTACTGTATTAATCACTTCTTTTATCATATTATTCATGAATGCTATTATCCCTTCTTCGCCTCCCACTGCAAGGGCATACACATACGGCCTACCAAGAAGTACGCACTCAGCTCCCAATGCGGTTGCTTTGACAACATCAATACCCGACCTGAATCCGCTATCGATGAAGAGCAATAACTTGTCCTTAAACCTCGAAGAGATATCGGGGAGCACTTCTATGGGCGATACAGAAGAATCAAGACTTCTTCCTCCATGGTTGGATATTACTATTCCATCAGCCCCGATTTTAATGCATTCTTCTACATCAACGGGATTAAGGATGCCTTTAACTATCACAGGAAGTCGACTCTTCTTCTTTATCCTATCCACATATTCCCATGTAACTTTTGTTCTTCTGACCTTCCTCCAGAGTTCGAATGCAGCATCTCTATCGTCTTCAGGAGACCTTTTAAGCCTGGACCTGAAGACAGGGTCTGAAAAATAAATATCATGGCCGAATTTTTCATACTCAATAGTCTTGGGACCTTTATACTTAATTGCATGGCTTGCCATATCGACAGTGACAAAAAGACCAGTGAAGCCAGCTTTTTCAGCACGATTGATGATGCTGTAAAGTACTTCTTCGTCATAACAATGATACAGTTGCAGAAAGTGTGGAGTATCGCCCATTTCTTTCCCTATTTCTTCTATGGTGGCAGAGGCAAAATTACTCATTATAAAGGGAATATTCAGCTTCCTAGCTGCTCTGGCAGCTGCTAGCTCCCCTTCCGGGTGAAAGTATCTTAACCCTCTCACAGGTCCTAACATGACCGGAGCACTTACCTCCTTTCCGAATATGCTATATGATATATCAGCAGCTGAGTCATTCTTCAATACTCGAGGTAGGAACTTCCAACGTTCGAATGACTTGTAGTTATGCTCAACACTACTACCGTAGCCTGCTCCAGATGTGAGGTAAGCAAATCTTTCTTCGCCCAACTTTTTCTCTGCCAGGTTCATCCAATCATAGAAAGATAGCCTACTAAAGTCCATACCTATGCCTGAATATCACTTGCTATTAATGCTACCGTCAGAGGTGAGCTGATACGCAATATCCTAAATACAGTATCTGCATAACGAATTACAATACTATTCATACTCTATCGGATTCCATGGAGAGTCTACTAGCTCAATTAGACAGAGAATTTGAAGTGGTTATCTGTGATGATATGAGTACCGATGGCTCACAAAAGATACTGAAAGAGTATAACGAAAAGGGTCTGATACATCTGGTCCGCAAGAAGAGTTCACGCGGTATTGGGAGGCAGGTAGCTCTGAAAAACTCTAGGGGAAAATACATAATATCGGGGCTAGATATGGATGATACTTTCAGGCCAATTATCAAGGAGCTGATAAGGTTTTATCACGACAAGGCTGAAGGAAATGTACTTTCAGGGGCTGGGGAAGCAACTCTGATAGCACCAAGAAATACACTCCTCCGCTTAGGCGGATGGAATAACCTGCAATTTCGGGAAAACTGGGAGCTGTGCAGAAGAGCTGCGATGCAAGACATCTATAGATGGACTATCTTTCCAATAGTGCATACAAGGAACGAACATCACGAAAGACGGCTCAGACTTAATCGTCTTATTTACAGATATATCAGGTACAGGGAGAATATTCGTGTTGGACACAAGGTCTTCGACGAGTATGAAAAGGTTGGTATATCGCAAAAGATAGTATATTACACTGCAAAATTGTCCTCATTCTTCACTGAGCGATATACAACTTCTTTTAGGTTCAGCTCTATAGATAAAAAATACTTTATAGACTCAAGGGAATACTTGCCCAAAATATTAGACCATTCTCAGGGCGAATATCTGTATAGAATGCTGCTGAAAGGGTGATTAGAAAATTCAGTTGAATAATCATATGGATAACGTTGCACTGTATAATATACATGACCTCTTGAAGATAAAGGTGGTTGGTTCTGCTACAGAAACAGGCAAAATAATAGATTCGACTCTTTCCGCATTCAAGTACAGAACTTCAGAATATGAATCAATCAGAGCAGATATGACCATATTGCTAGGCAGCTTTCCTTCGGATAACTGGAATGCATCAGGTTCAACTGTTGGAGATAGAATACTGTACGATGAGCAATCGAAAACTGCTACCGTCTTCAAAAAACCCATCAATTCCTCTTCGAAAAATAGTGATATAGAATACATAATTGTTGGTGATGTGAGTGCATCAGATTCCGAAGTCTCCGTTTACGTTCCAAATCTTCCTAAAAAGACAAGAAGAATAAAGGCTGCATTATCCTCAATAAGCAGGCTTCATCTGACAAGAGCATTATTAGCAATTATGGGGGACGAAGACCTGTTAAACTGGAACATTGAAGAAGAGACTGCAAAATTGAGATTGGCAATTCTTGAGCCATTTCTTTACTACAGACTTCCTTTGCTTGATGCTTCTCTAGTGCATGCATCCGTGCTGGAAAAGGATGATAATGGTGTGATGTTTGCTGGAACAGGACATGTAGGGAAGACTTCTCTTGCCCTCATGCTGATAAGAAAAGGTTATTCATATTTAGGAGACGACCTTGTTATAGTCAATAAAGATGGTACTGTTCTAGCTTATCCAGAACCAATTCGATTCCAAGAGCAGCATTTGCAAATGATTTCGGAGAGTGTAAAGAATTCGTTCAACCACAAAAATTGGCTAAAGAGGAAAGTATACTCAAAGATGCTTGAAATCTCGCCGAGGGAATTTTTCAGGTTGAGGCCAAGAACACCTATCAAGCTAATCTCGGACGATGCAAAGACATCCACATCCTGTTCCTTAAAAAGAATTATACTGATTAGAAGAAAAATTTTGCATCAACCAGTAATACGTAAAGTGGACCCTGAATCTATTTATGGTATACTTGCTGCTGAACTTTTCTGGGAGTTTGAGGCTGGTCACTGGAGGCATAACCAGTACCTGTTATCTCCATCTGTAGCAAGAGGTGAAGATTTTCTTGAGAAAGAACAAAATCATCGCAAGAAGGTATCTTCAATTTTGCATGTTGCTACCAAAAACGCAGAATGTTTCCTTGTCGAACTTCCCTTGGAATTTGGTGCTATGGAAACATTCGATTTGTTGAATGAATGGCTCTTCAGTCATTCGTAATAATAGCATCTTTAAATTGACGTTCATAAAATGACAGTTACCTCCCGATTCTTTGGCTGATAATTGTCATACGAGGTAGGAGACACAAATCAGTTGAAGATAGCTATAATCGGCCCTCGAAAATCTATAGGAGGTATGAGTTCTCATATCAGGTCTCTTTCTTCAGGCCTTTCTGCAATAGGGGATATTGTCACTTTAATCCCAAGAATCGAATATAATGGTCCTGATGCATTCTTGTACTACTTAAAGAGAGTCATTTCCGATGTAGATATAATACACATACAAGGTCTTCAATACTTTAACCCTTTGATAGCATCTTTCATAGCAAGGAGAATGATAGGGATGCCTGTTGTTGTAACTGCTCATGGCTTCGGTGGCGAATCCTTTTGGTGGAGGAGCCAAGTAAAGAAAGATATGATGAGAATCTTAACTAGAAGGACAGACCTTATAATATCCATTTCTATGTACGTACAGAACCGTCTTCTTAGATTCTTTGGAACAGATGTTAAGGTTACAACAATATACAATGGAGTCGATACAACATTTTTCAATCCGAATATAAGCGGGGACTACATAAGAAAGAGACTTAATCTAGAAGGAAGATTTATTGTCTTATTCGTAGGTAGGCTTGCTTGGAACAAGGGACTTCCAGACCTCATAAAAGCTGTGGCGATCGCAAAAAACAAGATAAGTAATATTACATTATTAATATGTGGAAGAGGAAGACTACTGAATGAGATAAAGAAGGAAGTCAATCAACTGGGGATTGAGGATTCGGTTCGGCTTATTGGTTTTGTAGATACATGCGAACTTCCTGCATACTATGCTTCTTCTGACGTCGTCTGCTTTCCTAGCATCTTTGAGCCTTTCGGCCTTGTACCAGTAGAAGCTATGAGCATGTCAAGACCAGTTATTGCGACAAAAGTTGGCGGTATATCCGAAGCAGTCTTAGACGGGGAAAACGTAATCTTGGTTCCTCCGAGGTCTCCATCAAAGCTGGCCGAAGCGCTTCTAAACCTTGCACTAAATCCATCACTCAGGTACGAAATGGGAAGAAAGGGAAGGGAAACAGTCAAAGAAAGATTCTCGATAGAAAGGATGGCTCAAGAGACTCATAAACATTACACCTTGCTTTTAAATAGAGCGTAAGCAGAGCAGTTGATTGACAAAAGAAGATACATAAGGAGATTCCATCTTACAAAGAGAGCAGTGCTAGTGCAGAAGATGCTGAATATATCTTCATTTCATTTTGATTTGAGAAATATGAGGATACATCCCGTAGTCTTTGAAAGCGATGATTGGGGAATGTGCGGCGAAACAAAGGATAGAAATACCCTAAATGAACTACTGGAGATTGAGCACGGAAATGCACGTCTGGATAAGATGAAATACAATAATACACTAGAAAGTTCGGATGATTTAGAAGCACTCTTCTGGATCCTTAAATCGAGAGAAGATTCATTGGGTAGACCTGCAATTTTTACAGCTAACCACGTAATGTCCAATCCTGACTTCAGGATGATCGAAAGTTCTGGATTCAAATCTTATCATTACGTTCCAATCAGCCTTGGCTTCCCTGAAAATTGGGCTAGGGGAGATGTAAAAAATAGCTGGCTACGTGGAATAAAAATGGGTGTATGGAGAGCAGAATTCCATGCGCTACATCATTTTAACTACAAGGCATGGTTGAGATCCTTACAATCTGGAGAAAAATATACCAGAAGGTTATTCGACCTTGGTGTCGTGTATTATCCAAAACGCCCCATAACCATATCTGAGTATGTATTAAACGCAAGGGCAGGAAGATATGAAAGATTTAAGGAACAGATGAACATGATATATACAGGATGCAAGATATTCAGGGATGTCTTCGGCTACTGGCCCGAATCAACAATACCACCACATGACATGTGGAATTTTGATACAGAGCTTGCCTTTTTCAAATGCGGACTAAGGTACATTCAGACTGAAAGAAATAGGCCTTCTGCTGTTTTGTTGCCCAGCTACGCAATAAAATCCCCGATGAAGAGCGCCCTTGCTGGAATAATGATAGCTTCATATTTTGTAAAGGTCTTGAGAAATATATGGCTGGAGCCGGACGATAGTCTGGAGTATGCTCTCGAAGCATATAACTACATTATAAAAAATGACCTATGCGCAGTGGTGGGGACTCACAGAGTCAACTATGTAAGCACTGTAAACCCTGGAATGTGTTCGGAGGGAAGAAGAAAGCTGAGTGACTTTTTGAATTTTCTCACCGAGGATGATAAACTCGTTTTCCTTACGGTATCCGAGTTATCTCAACTCATATTAAGAGGGTACTCTATCTTTGTGAATTACAATAGTGCCATCATCCGCAATTATACTAATAATGTGGTCAAAATTTCTTGTCCCTTCAATAAGTGTGAGGTTTTCGACCTTACTCATGATATGTATTTGGATGCTAACGGAAATATGCAGGAAGGAAAAATGAGGGTTCCTTGCAGGACCACGTTGCTGTTGAACAACAGACAAATTTAATGTGAATCAAGTCCTGCAAGCTAGATATTCCCAATAATACTTCAAATCAGTCTTTCGGACAGGGACTTAAGCAGTATGCTCCAGGAATCTGGGTTTGAAGCGTACAAGCTAAATAGTTCTCCATACTGTTTGGTCTTCAAATAATGTTCTGTTAGAAGAGAGATGATACGACGTCGTGAATTCTTACTTAGAGACCCTTTACCTTCTTCAAAGTACCTTCTGATTACGGTAGACTCCCGGTGAAGCCTTTCAGAACGAGAAATCAAAGACCTTTTGCTTCCTTTATGAACCCTATATCCATCAAGCTTTTCGTCAACATACAGAAAAGGGAATCTTCTAGCAAGCCTAAGGGTAAAATCCAGGTCCTCTGCCCATAGCAAACTTTCATCGAACATTCCAACATTATCTATGATTCTCTTAGGAATCAGAAACATAGTACTGGCTCCAAAGACCATTTCGAGTGCAGAAGCGAATATGTTTCCGCTAATTCTGGGTTTAGGCAATCTGCCGGGTGGCAGTATGTTGCCCGATTCATCTATCCTGAATCAGTCGCTGTAAACTACGCATAAATTAGATGAGGAAAGGTAAGCTTTGACCTGTTTCTCTATCTTTGTGGGGGACCATACATCATCAGAGTCCAAAAACGCAATAAAATCACCGTTGGCATTTCGAATTCCCAAGTTTCTAGCGGTAGCTGAGCCTTTTCTTCCAGACGTTGTAAATAACTTAATGTTGCTGTTTAATTTCATAAACTTCTCTATTATACTTACAGAATCATCATCAGAGCCATCATCTATGACGTATAGTTCTAGTTTACTGTAAGTTTGAGAAAGGACACTTTCTATAGCTTGGCGAATATAAAGTCCATTATTTAGATTTGGCATTATTGCTGTGACTAGCGCTTGTTCAGACAATCGATATATATTAAAAATGTACCCGCTTTATACTTTTGCTACAAAGCGAGTATCTAGCACATTGGATAAACAGTATAGTATTCTAGCTACCTTCTTTCATGAGTATAGGTACGGAAAAGTGATTGGAGGAGTGGAAAGGAGGTTCATAGAACTTTCGAAGGCCTTTACGAAGAAAGGAATTAGAGTTTACGCCATAGAATATGAACCTTCAATTGGTCGGAATTTTAATGCAGAATACATTTCTATAGCTATAGATCGACCTAGACCAAAAGGGCCATTTAGCGAACTGGTAAAGATATTCAAACTTTCAAAGTTCAAGACATTTTCGTGCAGCCGATAGCAGGAGCAGAAGTAAGTGTTCAGTTACCTAATGGTGCTGAAATCCAAGAAACTACAAAGTCTTCCGGTCTTGCTTACTTTCCTCAATTTCCAGCGCAAGGATATAAGGCCACGGTTTCTTACATGGGTTCTACACTTTCTCTCTATCCTGGTCAACAACCAAGCAGTATTCAATATGTAACATTTGCTTTGAGTTATCCTGTGATAGGAGGAATAATAGCAGTGCTTGCCTCATTAGGAGTATCTCTATCATTCAACAGACTGAAGAAGTTCATAATTCCAAATCTTAATGAAGGTCAAAAAGAAATAAAGAACCAAACGACTTCCGAACAATGAATGTATTGATAGTTACGTTCGACCCTCCCGAGAGAATTGGAGGGATTGAAAACAGGTCAAGACTTTATCTTAAAGGTTTAAGGAAAAATGGTCACTATGCAAAAATCCTTTCATTCTTGCCATTTCCTCAGAATCTTTCTAATGCAAAAGCAGATGATTATCAATTAACGCTATCTTCTTCCCCGGCATGCCTGCCCTCTGTTTTTATTACTTTACTTAAAGTGTATAGAAGAGAAAGATTTCATTCTATACTAATGCTTACAGGATGCCTTACTCTTGTTGGAATATGTCTACTTTTGTATGCCAGGCTCTTCCGCATAAAGTCCACAGCACTGCTATATGGCAAGGATGTGATGACTGCTATGAAAATCTCAAGGTTAGAACACTTTATTTTACCTCTTGCAACGAGGCTAGCGAACAGGGTTGCTGTCAACTCGAAATTCACAGCTTCTCTTCTTGGAGGTAAGATAGAGAAGAAGACGATTGTCCTTTATCCGTGCATTGACCCAGATGAAA